>PVMS01026428.1_pt1 | contig 15043 bp, 13 predicted proteins | sample 1853461 | NCBI WGS metagenome assembly PVMS01 (sample SAMN08582032, study PRJNA380276) | Marine sediment metagenome, whole genome shotgun sequencing project. | isolation source: ocean sediment barecode stripped | collected 2017 | reverse complement strand
GGCCAGCATCGCGGCAATTTGTTGGTGCAGGCGGAATCCGGCGACATCAGGCACTTTACCTGCCCGTTCCACGAGTGGGAATGGAACCTGGATGGCACCCTGAAAGATGTGGCAGACCCCGAGTTTTTCCGCCAGTTCGACGACGGTATTCCCATCGAAAAACTTGGTCTTGCGCCTGTTAAAACCGACTTTTGGGGGGGCTGGGTCTGGATCAATATGGATGACGATGCTGGCCCGCTAAAAGACCATTTGGGCGAATTGGGGCGGCACCTTGAGACCTATGAGTTTGAGAATTACGCGTTGCTCGACTACCAGACATTCGAGTGGCACGGGAATTGGAAGCATGCAGTTGATGCGTTCAACGAAAGTTACCATTTTGCGGCCCTGCACCCGGACATGATTGAATTCGGTGAAGGACATGACATCCCCATTGAACTTGAAGGCATTCACAGCCGGATGCTGAACTTCAACAACACTGTCAGTGAAGTCGTTGATGACCGGGATGAGATGACACCCCTCCGTGATCATATGATGGGCCGCCGGCTTGCCGAGGGACCAGGGGACTACGAGGGCTCGGCCAGGGACTACCACCTCGACGTCATCAAGAAAAAGCGCGCTGCGGAGAACGATACCTACCTGCCCTACAAGCGCCTCAACGACGAACAGCTGGTACACCAGTATCACTATACCTTCTTCCCCAACGCAACCTTCACCCAAAGTGCCGAAGGCGGGGCTGTCTTCCGGTATCGGCCCCACGCGACAGACCCGAATATCAGCTATTATGATTTCTTCATCTGGGTGAATTTGCCGCCGGGGACCGAAGTGGGGCAATTTGAACACAGGGTTCATCCCCATGGCGATAGCCAGGCCTATGCAGACGCTTTTGTAGGTACCTTTGACCCGGTTCTTGCCAATGTATTGCGGGAAGACGGGTCGAACATGGAGACCATGCAGAGGGGTATTCAGTCAAAGGGCTTCAAGGGCATGATTTTGGGCGACCAGGAAGTGCGCCTGCGGCACTTTCACCAGACCGTCGACAGGTTTATCTCGGGAGAAATTAAACCCTAGCTGTTTTCCCTGATCAGATCGGTAACGCCGTCCCAGGCTTCGTGGTCGCGCTTCAGGCCTTCGAACATGTCGCGGATAATCGGCGCATCGCCATGTAACTCGACATAACATCCCAGGTCGTTGCGCGTGTCTACATAGGCAACATAGTCGCCGCCCCAAAGTGTGCAGACCGTTGGGTAACCAGCGTCATTAAAACGTTTTACTTCTTCGGCCACGTCGGGGATCAACAGGCCAACATGGTGAAATCCCTGTTCACCCTTTTTATACATGTCGCGATAGATCGACGGAGTTTCGTCGTGCTGGGCGATGAACTGGATATGGGCTGGCCCGGCCTGGCCAAAGGCATAGCTGACATCCGCTTCGACATGTTCCCCCATGTACCGGAAATCTTCGGCGATGTGATGGCGGACCACCAGGAACGGGCCTGCGCCCATCATCGTGTTCCATTTGTGGCAGGCTTCGTCGATGTCGTTGACAAAATAGGCATATTGCCAGATTGGATGCCGTATGATGCTCATGCTGTACTCTCCCCTGATATCTGCATCATATGTTGCTTCATTTACCGAGGCTGATCAAAGCAAATATGGCAAGGTCGCCAATTTGCATGATAAGGTCATGCCTGAATTTATCCATCGAGCACCTTTTACGACGAGGGGAGAACCACAATGTCCGTTGAGAACGCAGAACGCCTGATCAGATTTATGAAAGAAGACGCCGAGTTAAAGGAAAAGATACGCACGTGCGGTGCGGATAGTTTCACACCTGTTTCCAACGAGGCGGGCGCGTCATGTAACACCTACGATTTTGTTCGTGCGGTGATCCGAACACTCTGAACGTCAAGGATTGGCTCAATCGGGTCGCCCGTTTCAGGTTCTCCCTCTGGGGCATTGTCAGTTCAAAGATTGCCTAATTCAAGAACAGATTGGTCTCCGGCCCACGCCTTCGACAGCAGGATGCCCGTCTGGACAGAACCGGCGGTATCGCCAGACGCCCGCTGCGCAATTTGCAGCCCGAACAAGGCCCAACCATTGTTGGGTACGCGCAGAAGACTTGCGGTAAAGACCTTTACCGCGTCGTCGTAGCGACCGGCCTCGATCAGTGCGGCCCCCAATGTCTGGCGAACCGGATAATACCAGTATGGCGGCTCTGTATAGGGGAGGCCTATTTCCAGATTTGCAGCTTCTGTGAACAGGGCGATAGCTTTTTCCTGTGCGCCTTCGGTGTGGGCGATACGACCTTCAATCAATTTCTCTGCGATAGTCAGTACATCTTTTACTGGTACGCCACCATTTTCCAGGAAAGTAAAATCAGCATTGTTCCTCAGGTCAGCTATAGCCGATGCTTCTGCCCGAGCTTCTTTGTCCCTGCCTTTTTTGGCAAGAGCGGTGCCACGGGCATAATGCCAGATCGCCTTTATATAGGGAAAGTCGCCCCCGGGATCTGGCAAGGCAAGAACAGTTTCTGCCGGGCTAAACTGGGCATAAGCAAAATAGGGCGCCGCCTTGATCGGCTGGACCCATGGTATCTGTGGCAAAACGGAATCGGGAACAATAATATCCAGCTTGGCTGCCGCCCTGAGTGTCGTTGGTCCGTCGCCGGCCATCTGGGCAGATGTCATCAGGAAATGGACGTTGTGCGGATAGTATGAAAGCGCATAGCTGCCGCCATTTTCGACCTCTGCAATATAGGCTTCATCAGCAATTGCCGCGTTGATGTTGGATTGCAACGAATCGAGAAATCGACCGATCCGGTAATAGGTATGCGAGGGCATATGTACCAGATGGCCAGAGCCCGGCATAAGCGCGGCCAGGCTGTCGGCAAAGGGTTCTGCCCGGCGGGGATTTGTCGATGCCTCGGTTATATGGATATAGAGATGGATCGCACCTGCATGCCGGGGGTTTTTCTTCAGAACGCCTTCAAGCGCGGCGATGGTTTTGGCCCCGGCAGGGTTGGGCGTTGTAAAGTCGGCCTCCCAATAGTCCCACGGTGTTGTGTCCATTAACGATTCAGCATACAGCGCGGCGATGTCCTGATCGTCTGGATAGGCGGCGGCTACCTTTCCCATTGCCTCGGCATAGGCTTTGTCTCGTGATGCCTGATCTGTGCCTGGCGCGTCTGTATACCGTGTCGCCAATGCGTCGATCAGGGCTTGCTCTTTTGCCGTAGCGCGGTCTTTGTTGGCAACGGCTTTGCCCAGGGCGGCGAGGGCAGGGGCCATAGCCCCGGCTGGCATAGGCGCGTTGATGTTGGGTCCCCAGGCTAGGGCTTCGCCCCAGTAACACATGGCGCAGGTTCCATCGATATTTTGCGCCATCCGATATGCCCGTATGGCTTCGGCATGATTAAATCCGTATGTCAGACGCAAACCCTGGTCGAAGTAGCTCTGTGCTTTTGGGCTTTTGGTGCTGACTTGCATGGAATTGTCGCCAAGGTTGTCCCACAGCGGTTGGGGTGTGTTCACACTCGACTCGGTTGCAAAGGCACTGGCGCTGCCTGCCAGTCGCGCCAGGCCCGAAAACGGGTTGTGTCGCCCTTTGCCACCCCCGCGGCACAGGCCGGCGCCAATGACAAGCGGGTCAAAAAGGGCCGAGACATCCAGGCCAGGCGCGGTTTTCTGGTCTGGTGTCAGCAGCGGTGCAATCAATGCAACCATCAACGCCAATGTACCGACTGTGACAATCTTCATTGCCGAATTCATGGCTCAATTTCCCATGTGTGACCCTTGGTCGGGCAGAATAGTGGGCGGGCAGAATAGCCCGATTCGGCCACCATATAAACTGAACAGCCTGAAGTAATGATGGCACGTCAAACGTGATGCGGCTTGATCGCGCTTGATTGCCCGGTGATTATCCGTTCTTGGCCTCCTCAGCAGCAATTTCCGCATAAGCCGCGGCCGTGCCTTCGGCCATCTTGTCACCGTCAAAGGGTATGGACATTTCCGGTGTGAATTCCAGAACCACCCGTTCGGGCGTATCGAGAAATTTGACAAATATTTTTGGGTCAAGCCCGGCGGTGAAAGCGTTGCCGTCATCCTGTGCCGTGGCCATACCAGTGGCAAGAATGTTGTACATCCACATTTTGGTTTTCTGATCATCGTGGATTTTGGTGTGGCCTTTATAGGTAACTGTCTTGCCGCCACCCATCGGGGTTCCTTTGCTGGTCATCACAACCGAAGACCGGGGGTCGCGGGCGATAGCCTTGATGCGGACGCGCTCACGCGTGGCTGTCATCCATATTTTGCCATCGACAGGCACATAGGCCGTGATAACACCAATCGGATGCCCTGCCTTGTTGGCCCATATGAATACGCATTCACCGGCCGTATTTACCAGTTCCTGTTCCTTTTCCGGGTCAAGGCGGTATTGCTTTACGTCATCATAGTTGACAGATTGGTTGGTCATTATTGTTCCTTCATTTGGGCCCTTGCATCACCGGATTCCTACAGCATATTTGATCCTGTGTCCTCAGTAGAATCGGGTTATCCTGATCTGCAGAAAACTGGAAGATGGATGTGGGAGGGCAATAAAATGGCCAGGGGAAAGAACAGCTTTGATACAGACGTACTTGATGGCCTGAGCCCTTTCTATGGCGAAAGTCACCGCATTTGGCGCGACCAGCTGCGCACATTTCTGGACAGGGAGATTATCCCCCATATTGAAGAGTGGGAGGAAGCAGGTGAATTGCCCCGTTCGCTGCACAAAACAGCGGCCGAATTTGGTCTTCTGGGCTTTGGCTACCCAGAGGAATATGGTGGCACAACCGAAGGCATAGATGGCTTCCATAAAATTCTGACATCGATCGAGATGGGCCGCATGGGGGCTGGTGGCGTTGGCGCATCGCTCCTGACCCACGGCATTGGCCTGCCACCCATTCTTGCCATGGGTAGTGACGACATGAAGCAGGAAATTGCCCCGGCGGTGCTGGCGGGCGATAAAATCATTGCTCTCGGTATCACCGAGCCTTCGGGTGGTTCGGACGTAGCGGCGATCAAAACACGGGCTGTTCGCGATGGTGATGAATATGTCGTCAACGGCTCGAAGATGTTTATTACTTCGGGTATGCGTTGTGATTACCTGACCACAGCCGTTCGCACGGGCGATGAGGGAAACAGCGGTATTTCGTTGTTGTTGATTGAAATGGATCGTCCTGGTGTTTCGCGTACGGGCCTCAAGAAGATGGGCTGGCATGCATCTGACACGGCCGCCATTTATTTTGACGATGTGCGGGTGCCAGTGGCCAATATGATTGGCGGCGAAAACCGCGGTTTTGCTGGTATTATGAGTAATTTCAACGGCGAACGTCTGGGCATGGCGGCGGGTTGTGTGGGGGCATCGAAGGCGTGCCTTGAAGATGCGGTGATGTGGGCCCAGGAACGCCAAACCTTTGGCAAACGCCTGGCTGATCATCAGGTGATCCGCCACAAAATTTCAGAAATGGCGCGGCACATCAAGGCAACCCAGGCTTTTCTGGAAATGAGCGCCTGGCGGATAGAACAGGGCGAAACACCGGCTGCCGACCTTGCCTTGCTGAAGGTGCAGGCAACACGCACATCGGAATTTTGCGCCCGCGAGGCCGCCCAGATATTGGGGGGCGCCAGTTTCATTCGAGGCAACCGTGTGGAACGGATTTACCGTGAAGTCCGCGTCAATGCCATTGGCGGCGGCTCAGAAGAAATTATGCTCGACCTCGCCGCGCGGCAGATGGGAGTCTAGGCCACCAGGTTATCCGCGGCGTTTTTGAGGTCCGCCACAACATGCCTGCTGGCCAGATAGAAGTGCAGCGCCGCCCAGAAGGCGAAAATGATCAGCGTTGTCATGGCATAGGCCAGGGCCTGTTCGCCAAGGCGTTCGGCAAAAGCATCACTAAGAATGCCCACATATTGCGGGCCGCCTCCGCCCCCTACAAGATTGGTAATGAACATCAGCACGGCGATGGCGACACCCCGCATTCGCGGGGCCACAAGGCTTTGCATCAGCGCCCATACGGTGCCGATGTGAAACAGGGCAACGAAAGCGGGCAGAATGATCAACGCGTAGGTCAGCATGTAATTGCCGGTGAACAATGACAGAATCCCGATTGGCCAGCCAAGGACAATGGCAATGGTTGCGATTCGCAGACGCCAGCGCTGGTCGTGTTTTGCGAGCTTGTCGGAGAGAAATCCGCCAAGGAATGTACCCGCGCCACCCGCAATACCAATGACCAGCCCCAGGCCAACATTGATAAAGCCTGTGCTTAGCTCAGTAAATGTTCGTTCAAAATAGGTTGGCAACCAGTTGGAAAAGCCCGAGCCGACAAAACCGGTCAATGAAGAAGCAATGATGATGTGCCTGACACTATGCATCGACCACATGGTCCGGAGGGTTTGACGCAGGCCGGACTGTGCCCTGGCATCTTCAGTATCATGCGCGTGGTCGCGCTCTGGCTCGGCGATAAAGCGCCACAACACCAACCCTACAAGCAATCCTGGAAAACCGATGATAAAAAAGGTATTGCGCCAACCAAGGACTTCGCTAAGCAGCCCGGCTGCTGCAAATCCGATCAGGATGCCGATATTCGGGCTCATGTTAAAAATGCCCATGGCTGTCCCGCGCTCGTGCGGTTCATAGAGGTCCGCAATCATCGAGGCCGCAGGCGGGTTGGCCCCGGCTTCACCAACGGCTACCCCCATGCGGGCGGCGGACATGGAAAGAAAACCAACGGCGGCGCCACACGTCATGGTGAAAATGCTCCAGAGTGATATCGCCCAGACAATGATGTTGCGCCGATTGGCACGGTCTGCCCACAACCCGAATGGGATACCAAACAATGCGTAGAATACAACAAAGGCTGGACCCAATAGAAAACCCGCCTGTGTGTCGCTGAGCCCGAATTCAAGCCTGATTGGTTCGATCAATACAGCCATGGCCATGCGGTCAACCTGCGCCACGATGGTTACAAGCAACAGCATAAAAAGGATGAAAGTGCGGTTGTTGGTGCGCTCAATACCTGGCATGAAATCTCTCCACCTGGCCGAGGTTACCAGGAGGAAATAACATGCAGCACGTGGCCATGCTTGGCCAGCGCCAAAGGCGATCGGCGCAGTTTTACGTCAATCCTGATTGAAATACTGGTCCATCTTGACATGCAAATGGCGGACCCGGCTTTCCTGATAATTGCCGAGCGTAACACCCTTCGATGCCGCCTTCATCCCACGGTGTACCCGGGGCATGTTGGCCATATCCTGTTCAAACACATCCGCGAGGCCGCCGATCAAATCTGACGCGCTGCTCCAGGGTTCATCTTCACCCAACAGGCGCATCTCGGCAGGTTCTGGCCGTGGGCCAGACTGGTCATAATCCTGCAGGATAAATACTTCCATCAAGGCCGAGTCCGGGTTGTTGCCATCAGGCCGGAATCGATAGGTTATGTTCGAGCCCATACCACCCCAGGGGAACATGTTGGGGAAGATCCAGTACTGAATTGCGTCCAGCATTTCGCTGTTTGTTGCGCTGGTAAAGTCTTGATTAATACCTTCCTTCAATGCCTGGCGTCGGACCTCGGCCATGAATTCACGGGCGGTCTGTCCTTCGGGCACTTCCAGTGTCGAGACGTCTATGCCAAGGCGGACTGAGCGACCCGTCATCGCATTTACAATTTCCTGTTCTTCTAGTTTCTCCAGATGGGGGCTGGTGACAGCCATCGGCGTGATCATGCGATTGTAGTTGCGATTGGGGTCCACGTCATATTGGGTATTGGCGTCGCCCGTTGAAGGCATGATCTGCGGATGCGTGGCAATGACATGATAGCTTTCGATAAAGGCTTCAACGCCAACTTTCCAGTTCATGTCGACGCGTTTGGCGATGTGGAAGGCCTTGTACTTCTTCTCAAAATCCCAACTGGAAAACTCGCCAATAAATTCACCCAGATAGTCCTCAAGGCTTTCGCAATTGTCATCCATGTTAATGAAGACGAATCCACCCCAGGTGCCGACCCTGATTTGGGGCAGGCTGAATTCTTCAATTTTCACGTGGGGGAAATCCCAATCGCACGGCAGGTCGATCAGGTCTCCTTCGACCGACCATGTCCAGCCATGGTATGGGCAGCGGAACTGGTCCGCATTGCCTTCACTGCCTGAGGGCCGCAACTGCGTGCCGCGGTGCAAACAGGAATTGTAATATGCACTGACAGACCCGTCAGCGATTCGCACCACGATGAAGGAGTAATCTCCGATTTCATAGACTATGTGGTCGCCCGCTTCAGGAATATCTTCGTCGCGGCAAGCCATTTGCCATACCTTGGTCCACATCTTTTCCATTTCAAGGTCGTGGTACTCCTGCGATGTCCAGCGCCGTGGATCAAGGTCATCCGACCCCATATAGACATAGGTCTCCTTGCGAAGCGTATCGGGTACCGGCACTTTTTCCTGGTCCATCATTTTCTGAACAGGGGTGCCCTTGCTGCGGGCTTCACCGGGTTTCAGCCCTTTTGGGTCTTCAATATTCATAACTGTTCTCCGCTGGCGCTGGTGTCACCATATGGATGGTGAGGAGGCATATCGTTGGGGTAGACGGATACTAACGATCATGGACCTGATCCAGCAAGCGTGACTTTTCGATAAAAACTATAAATCTGGACAATTCAGTTCCGCCACAAATTCAGAAAAGGGTCATTTACATCATAAAATGTATTGAAGTTGTTGCTGACTGTCTCACATAATCGTTACTGTAGCGGTGGCAGGATTGGCCATCGTCCTTTTTTTGGATACTGGGAGAAGAACATGAGTTCGGAAGATATTGCGCAACAAATCCGTGACAGTCTCGGAGACGACGACAGTGGCGTCAACAAAAAGGTAAAGATCGACTTTGGTGACGACGGTTGTGTCCATATCGACCTGACGTCGGCACCGCATACTGTGACGACAGACGATGCTGAATCTGACGTTACGCTAAAGGTTTCGCTCGACGATTATGGCAAAATGCTGTCGGGTGAAATGGATGGTCAAATGATGTTCATGACCGGCAAGTTGAAACTTGAAGGTGATATGGGTGCGGCTATGGCCTTTGGCCAGTATATGCAGAGCCGTGGCGGTTAGCAGGCAGGTACAGTCAAGGCGGCAGGCGTAGCATGGATCAGCAGGTTAACCTGCGAATCGTTCCACGTGCCGGACTATGTGATACATGCAGGGTCCGAAAAGTGGCCGTGTGCGCTGTTCTTACTGATGAAGAACTGGCCCGGTTGGAGGCTGTTTCAACGAGTAAACAATTTGAGCCGGGCCAGACGATATTTGAAGAGGGTGACGAAACCCGTAGCATCTATAATCTGACTGAAGGGACGATCCGTCTTGTAAAACTGTTGCCTAACGGGCGCCGTCAAATCGTTGGTTTTGTATTTCCCGGCGATATGATGGGTCTTGCCATTCATGGCCTGTATACGGCCAGTGCCGAGGCAGTGACACCGGTCAAGATATGCCAGTTTCCCCGTGAAAAACTGCTGGCATTGCTTGACGAATTCCCGGCGATGAAGACGCGTCTGTTGAATATTGCGGCTGATGAACTCAGTGAAGCACAAGAACAGATGTTGCTGTTGGGGCGCAAAGCACCTGTTGAAAAAGTGGCGTCTTTCTTTATTCGATTGTGCCGCGAGAATCGCCGTATCGGGGGCATCGAGAATGAATTGGATCTCGCTATGGGCCGTAGCGATATTGCCGATTATCTTGGTCTGACGATTGAAACGGTGAGCCGCACATTTACCAAAATGAGGGCCGACGGCATCATCAAACTCGAAGGAAAGCACCATGTTATTATCAACGACATGGATGCCCTTGAGGATATTGCAGAACAAAATACTCTTTAGCTACTGGCTTCCCTTAGCTGGGCTTCGTCGAAAGCCCTTCCAAAGGGCTTGAAGCCCATACGCAAAACGATCACTGCCCATATGCCCGTTATGCCGCCAACAAGTGACAGGGTGTACATTAACTGGCTTTCGTCTTTGAAAATATAGTCGGTCGATGCACCAATAATCACCGGGCCAAGCCCCAGCCCAATGAGATTTACCGTCAACAGATAAAGAGCGCTTACCTGGGCACGCATACGATTGGGCGTTATCGCCTGGATGCCCGCCGGGGCAACGCCGAAGGGCATGGCGCCAAAAAAGGCTGATGGCGCCAGCATAATGATCGCCAGTTCCTTGGTGGGCATGAGCGGCAGGAAAACATTGACGGGAAGCAACACCAAGGCGGCCATCGCGCCAACACGAATATAGGAATGACTAATGCCCTGTTCACGCCACCGATCAGCAAGCCAGCCACCGGCGACGATGCCGATGGGGCCAAATATGAGAACAATCAATCCGTATGGCAGCGCTACCTTGAAACCATCGAACGTACGTTCGAAGTAAGTTGGTATCCAAAGCGCCGAGCCGTAGCCGATCAGGGAAATTGGCGCAAAGCCAAAGAAGTGTGTGGCAAAGGCTGCCCGCCGTCCTTTCACAAATTCATATAATTCGGACAGGGGGACACTTGCCGATTTAGCGTTTGGTATCAAGCCGCGGCGCACAGGTTCTTTTACCGTTTTCATCAGCAGCACGATCAACAGGCCGGGCAGACCAACTGCAAAGAACGTTAGCTGCCAGGCAAAGACTTCACCAACAATCGGAAGCGTCAGATTTGGTGCGTCAGCCACAATTTCGGTCACAAAACCGCCAATGATAAAGGCGAGCCCACTGCCAATATAGATACCCATGCCGTATACACCCAGCGCAAGACCCAACTTGTTGGGTCGGAAATAGTCGCTGATCAGTGAATAGGCAGGGGGTGACAGGGCCGCTTCACCGGCTCCGACGCCAATACGTGCGGCGAACAACATCCAGTAACCCTTGGCGATGCCACAAGCGGCCGTCGCAAAAGACCAGACGGTTATGCCCAGCATGATGATGCCTCTACGGGACCGGCTATCAGCCAGACGGCCAATGGGTATACCCATAAATGCATAAAATATGCCGAAAGCAGGTCCACCAAGCAGGCCGATCATCGTGTCAGAAATTTGCAGATCTTTCTTGATGGGTGTTACCAGCAGCGAAATGATCTGACGGTCGATAAATGAAAAAATGTATGCAAGAAGTAGCACGCCAACCACGTACCAGGCGTACGCAGGATTCGGATATGGTGGGTCGGCGGGGCGCGTCGACATGAATAGGCGTTTTCCGATTAGTGTTATCTTCCCTGCGAAAAATCATAGAGCGGCTTCCGGCGAATGCCAGCAAATTCCGTCGGCCCGGCCTGGAAATACACTTGCGTGCGAAGGCGGAATAGACTGTGTTATGGCCAGATTCGAATCAAAGCCCGACTCGGGTGCAGGAGTGACAACATGTTGAAGCGGACCGTCTATGAAGCCGAGCACGAACAATTTCGCGATAGTGTTCGCAAGTTTTTCGACAAGGAACTCGTGCCCCACCATGAACAGTGGGAAAAAGATGGCATCGTCCCGCGTGAATTCTGGACCCGCGCGGCTGAGCAGGGGCTGTTGTGCCCGCAAATTCCGGAACAATATGGTGGTCCTGGCGGCGATTATCGTTACCTGCCGATCGTTGTGGAGGAACTGGCGTTTGTGGGCGCGACCGGGCCCGGTTTTGCCGTCCATAGTGATATCTGCTCGGGCTATATCCTGGCCCACGGTACAGAAGACCAGAAAAAGAAATGGCTGCCGAAAATGGTTTCAGGCGAATGCATTGTTGCTGTCGCCATGACCGAGCCGAATACGGGCAGCGATTTGCAGGGGATCAAGACCACCGCGCTATTGGATGGCAACCATTATGTTGTCAACGGATCGAAGACCTTTATCACCAATGGCCTAAACGCCAATCTGGTTATTGTTGTTGCCAAGACCGACCCAACCGAAGGTGCGCGCGGCATCAGCCTGATTCTGGTGGAAACCGAACGCGAAGGGTTTCGCACGGGCCGCAACCTGGAAAAGCTGGGCCTGCATGCACAGGATACGTCCGAGATGTTTTTTGACGATGTACGTGTGCCCACCGCCAATTTGTTGGGTGAAGAGGCGGGCAAGGGCTTTATGCAGTTGATGCAGGAGCTGCCGCAGGAAAGGCTCGCCATTGCTGTGGGCGCACAGGCGGCGGCACAATATGCGCTTGATCTGACGATCAATTACACCCGCGAGCGACAGGCGTTCGGCAAGCCAATCTCGGAGTTTCAGAATACACGGTTCAAGCTGGCCGACCTCAAGACCCAGGTTGAAGTTGGCTGGGCCTTTGTCGACAAATGTATAGCCCATCATTGCCGGGGCGAGCTTGAAGCGGCCGATGCCGCCATGGCCAAATTGTGGGTCAGTGAAATGTTGGGCCGGGTGGTTGACGAAGGCGTTCAACTGCACGGTGGCTATGGTTTCATGCAGGAATACCCTATTACCCGCGCCTATGCGGATGCCCGTGTCCAGCGCATCTTTGGGGGCACTTCAGAGATCATGAAAGAGCTGATCAGCCGGACGTTGTGAGAACCCGGTTTTTACCTAGTCTGTAATTTCCCATATCAGGCGCACGGTTTGGCCGGTGGCCGACACGGCTTTGCCCTTCATGATCGTCGGTTCGTATTTATATTGTGTGACTGCCTTGAGAGCATATTTTTCGAACATGGCCTGCGACGATTCAACAATGTGCGCGTCAGCAACCGCGCCGGTTGCGGTTATGGTAAAGCCAACGACAGCTACGAAAAACAGCGTAAAAAAAATTGCAGATTTTTTACTCAATGTTTGTCACCGAGTTTATTCGTTCATGTCTAAAATCGAACCAACGTAAATTATAGGCTTTAGAGTTATACCCAGCCATTAAAAAACCCGGGTTGAATATTCAACCTGGGTTTTTTGTCGTTGTCTATTTGCCGCTGCTTATTGCGCGCCGGCACCCGATATTTCGTAATTGATGCGGCGGATCCATTCACTGGCGCCAGACTTTACATCCTTGTAGCCACGCGCTTTGGTAAAGGACCGCTTGGCCTTGCTGCGCCTTCCATCGCTATAATACGCGATGCCCAGATTGTAATGGGCAGTTCCAATAGTCCGTAGTTTTTTGGACTTGGGGACATCTGCATTGGTGCTCAGTGTATTTTCAAAAGCTCTTATCGCCTTTTTCCAATCTTCCTGCTGCATATATATCTGCCCCAGCATGAAATAGATTTCAGGTTCTTTGCCAGCCTTGCCGGCCTCTTCGTAATAGATGATGGCTCTATTCAGCTCTCGTGCCGTGAACAAGACATTGGCCAGCAGGCGCAAATTTTCTTTCTTGCGCTCGACCGTGCCACTTTTGATGCCTTTTTCCATCAGCGCAGCTGCACGCATGGGAATGCCCGCACCGGCATAGAGCTGCGCAAGATATTCAATTTCATTGGACTTGATCAAAATATCCTGATGATAGGCGGCCTCCATGGCGGCGAACTGGTCGCCTTCACGGTTCATCTCACCGTATACATAGGAAAGTTGCAGCCAATAGGAACGTTTGGGATGTTTGTCGACCAGCAGTTCCAGGATCGGCAACGCTTTTCGAACCTGCTCGGTTTCAAAATACAGCGCGACCAGGATCGAGTACCAGTTTTCTTTGGGTTCTTCTGCCAGCTCAATAGCCTTGGCGACCGCGCGCTCCATCCAGCCTAGCGCCTTGCGGTAGTCAGCAGGTTCAATGCCCAGATAGGCCTGGGCCATGACGGCCATGGCCTGAGGCGCCGGGTTCGGATTCGCCCGAAACCAGTTTTCCAGCGTGTTGATGCCTCTTCTGTATTCGCCAGCAGCAATATAGAGCTGGCCAATATTAAACGTCGTCTGATTGATTTGCTCTTCTTGCTGAAATTCCCTGCCCAGAGCGAGCGACTTTTCAAGATGCCGGGCAGCCAGCACATATTTTTCCTGGTCGACATAAATCTGTGCGTAGAACTGGTTGATCACCGACTGATCGTAATTTCCCAATTCATTGACTTTTCTGATGCCGTTCAGAACGGCCAGAGCCTGGGTATTCTGGTCTGCTTCGGTCATGATCATCAGCTCTTCGACCAGCTTGTAAATAGCGGGCGACAGTGTTTTTGTTGATCTGCTCTTGTTTTTCTTTTTGTCGCGGCCGCCACCATATTGCGCCTGCGCCAGATCAGGCACCAACACGGCAGACGCAGTGGCCAGCACGACGCCCAGGAACGCGGCCCTTGCCAGGGTCTTTAACAACGCTGTTCTATTCTGCATTTTTATAGTCCCCATTCGCTTGCCTTGCCTTGCCTCACTCGCACCGGCGGCCAATTAATCAACGATATCCCACACCAGACGGATGGTCTGGTTTGGCGATTCCGCAGGCTCGCCGTTTATGACCAAAGGTTCGTATTTGTATTGCGACACGGCCTTGAGCGCATAGCGTTCAAACATCGAGTGCGTTGATTCTATCACATAGGCTCCGCGCACGCCGCCGGTCTTGGTAATGGTAAAGCCAACGATCACCGAGCCTGAGATGCCCCGTTCCTGCGCCCGCCGCGGCCATTGCTGCTGTACGCGAAATTTCGGATAGGCGCCCCGGTCCAGTGAGGCTGTGTTGAAGCCAAACTTGAAATCAGCACCAAAATTAGTATCGAATTCTACTGGTGGGCCGGAGGTATTGCGGTTGAGCATCACCACTGTCTTGGCCGGGGGTGGGGGTTTGCGAACTACGGCCTTCTTGGGCTTGTTGCGGTTTCTCCGCTGCACATCCATTTCATCGTCTTCCATCGTGATGTCGATGGGGCCGATGCCGCCCGATTCATCAAGAGCCATTTCGCCGGTTGCGACCAGCAATTGCATTATGAAAAACAGGCCAAATGTTATAGCTGCCGATATGCCTAATGCGCCGCCGTATCGTACAATCATTGTGGCACCTCTTGTACTCTCAGCGAGATAGAACCAACGCCACCAATCTGGATCTGGTCCATCACTTCGGCCACACATTTCGTCGTGGCCTCGCCTTCGATCGTAACGACTGC
>PVMS01167374.1_pt1 | contig 15044 bp, 10 predicted proteins | sample 1853461 | NCBI WGS metagenome assembly PVMS01 (sample SAMN08582032, study PRJNA380276) | Marine sediment metagenome, whole genome shotgun sequencing project. | isolation source: ocean sediment barecode stripped | collected 2017 | reverse complement strand
CGTCGGAGGAAATACGTCAGAAAGTCTATTCTGTCGTTTCTGAAGTTTCCGGGATTGAAACCTCGAAGCTGGAAAACAGTCTTTCAATAAGCGACGATATCGCACCCAGTTCTCTTGATCGTGTGACCTTATTCATGGCTCATTCCTGTTTTCCGACTAGTGATTATTGTTTGACATGCGTCCATATAATTATAGCTTTTTGATCGACATGCATGTCACACGAAAGGAGTATTTTTCAATTAACACCCCGTGAACGGGGAAATTATTTTAGCAAACTAGTTTTTTTAATGCTTAACGTGCGGTATTCTATTAGCTTAGCCAACCTTGACACTATACAAACGTGTCCTAACTTCAGAGGAATTTAATCATGTTAGAACAAGCATTAGACAGAGACAACCTACTCCAAAAGGAAGGCCCGGTCTTTCCCATCACCGACTATGCCGAAAATTCTACGGTTCATCAACTGTTTTCTACACCTAATCGAAACCCTGAATCTGGTAACCCGTTTTTCGATACGCGATTTGATGTCGATTCTTCAACATTCTGGCTGAGCTTACGACCGGACTGCCCGCCGAAATACACCCTGGAATTGATACAGGCGTTTCGCACCTTCCAGTCAAATTTCGCAAATCATTACCAGAATCGCGCTGAAAATGATAATAATTCCAAACACCCGGCCTACATGGTAATCAACTCGGAAATTGCCGACACCTTTAGTTTAGGCGGCGATCTGCCCTACTTTTATTCACTGATTCAACAGGGCGATCGTAAACGTCTGACCGAATACGCAAGCATCTGCGTAGAGCTTATTTACCAAAACTCCATCGCCATGGGTTTGCCTATGACCACTATTGCGCTGGTTAAGGGCAGCGCTATGGGCGGGGGCATGGAAACCGCATTAGCTGCAAACGTTCTGATCGCGGAAAGACAGGCCATCATGGGTCTGCCGGAAGTGCTGTTTAATATGTTTCCGGGCATGGGTGCCTACCAGTTCCTGAGCAGAAGGTTGTCACCGGTTGAGGCCGAAAAATTTATCCTCAGCGGGCGAACCTATGGGGCAGAAGAATTATACGAAATGGGCATTGTTGACGTGCTGGCGGATGAAGGTGAAGGTGAACGGGCTGTCAACGAATACATTTCACGTCATAAAAGAACAGGCCACGCTGCCCGAGCATTGCGTAGCGCAATCAACATGGCTGACCCGGTATCTCGTGAGTCATTAATGTCGGTCGTAGATATCTGGGTAGACGCGGCCATGACCCTGGACGAGCGGGATCTCAACCGTATGAAATACCTGATACGCGCCCAGCAAAAGCGAGGTATGTAATTAATCAATCCCGGTGAGGGTCAATAACTTACATATCTGATCGAAGGTATATCGCACAACGTGTGAACAGGTAACGCATTCAAGGCTGGCTGCTGTTAGGGGCGTCAATCTGTGAATCACCTGTGTGATATGCCTGTATTCAGGCTAGTGACAAATGCGCGGCAGGGGATCGTCTTCGAGTATTTCCAGTACAAGCAAACCATGAGCGCTGGCGGGGCTTGCAGAAAATATTTGAACGCAAACAATTTTGCCCTATACTTTGTATTCGATGCAAAACCGCAACATACAATCGATTCACACCCCCACAACCGTGCATGATGGCGCGGGGGTAAAACTTAAACGCTTTTTCCCGGTTGCAGGTCTGGATAACGTAGATCCATTCGTGTTGCTGGATCATTTTGGCTCTGATAATCCCGACGACTTCATCGCTGGCTTTCCTCTGCACCCGCATCGCGGCATTGAGACCGTCACCTATATGCTGGACGGCCGAGTTCGCCACAAAGACAGTACCGGGCACAGCGGCACCATCGAAGCTGGGGACGTGCAATGGATGTGCGCCGGCCGTGGCATCATGCACGAAGAAATGCCCAAAGTGGCTGATGGCAGGCTCGACGGTTTTCAGCTATGGGTTAATTTGCCGGCCAAAGACAAAATGAAAAAGGCTGACTACCAGGAGTATCCTGCGAGTGAAATCACTATGTTTGGACACGCGGGCCACTTTATCCGCCTCATTAGTGGCGAACTACTCGGCCAGCAGGGTAGCGTCAGCCACGTCAGCACCCAGCCCATTTATGCTGATATCGCTATGGGAGCCGGGCAACTCGAACTTCCTCTGCCGCCGACATACAACGCCTTTATCTATGTTTACTCAGGCAAGCTTGTACTCATAAACGAAACGGACACCACGACACCCATCGTCGCACCCGAACTCGTCGTGCTCACAGCGGGCAATCAACTGTCGCTGCAATCGGATGGCCACGCGCGCGTCCTGCTTGCGGCCGGCCAACCGAATAACGAACCCATCGTAAGATCTGGACCCTTTGTGATGAATACCCGGGAAGAAATCATACAGACCTGGCGAGAAATACAAAATGGTGAGTTCCCACCGGAAAGCTAGGGCATCCGAAAAAGGGTTTTACTCTTTACCACCGCAACCCACGTAAGCCGGGTCGCTATGTGTAATACTTAGCGCCGCTATTTACAGGGTTATAGATTCCCGCCTACGCGGGAATGAAAATTGCTCTGGACAGTAGTAGATGAAATGGGCATTGGTATAGCCGCCGATGAAAGAATCGAGCATAATGCAGAAAAATATTTCCTTTAATTAGTATGCTAGTTCAACCCTATATCGACGGCGAGTACGTGAACGCTACGTCGGGTGAGATATTCAGAAGTATAAACCCCGCAACGGGTGAAACTTTGGCCGAGATTCAAATCGCATCACAGGCAGATGTCGATCAGGCGGTTGAATCGGCACAACACGGGCAAAAACTCTGGGCTGCGATGCCGGGGGTTGAACGGGGCCGAATACTGCAGCATGCCGTAAAACTTCTACGTGAACGCAATGATGAACTGGCTGAGCTTGAGGTAAAAGACACCGGCAAACCGTTGCAGGAAGCCAACTGCGTGGATATCCAGACCGGCGCGGATGTGATCGAATACTATGCCGGCCTGGCCGGAAAAATAGAAGGCAGCTACCAGGATCTGGGAGACGGTAATTTTTTTTATACGCGCCAGGAACCATTGGGTGTATGCGCCGGAATTGGCGCCTGGAACTATCCCATACAAATCGCCATGTGGAAATCAGCCCCGCGCTGGCTGCGGGAAATTCGATGATGTTTAAGCCCTCTGAAGAAACCCCTTTGAGCACTGCAAAACTGGCTGAAATTTACACTGCGGCAGGTCTGCCAAAAGGCGTGTTTAATGTCGTTCAGGGCGACGCACGCGTAGGGAGAATGTTGACCGCACACCCGGGTATTCAGAAAATTTCTTTTACCGGTGAGTGTGAAACCGGTAAAAAAGTGATGGCAGCTTCTTCAGAATACCTCAAAGAGGTCACGGTGGAACTGGGCGGAAAATCGGCGCTGATTATATTTGACGATACGCCGGTTGAACATGCGGTATCAGCCGCCATGCTGGCCAATTTTTATACTCAGGGCGAAGTGTGCACCCACGGTGCGCGGGTGTTTGTTCAGGATGCATTGTACAACGACTTTTGCGCCGAATTAAAAACACGTACCGAAGCGATGATCATTGGTGATCCAATGAATCTTGATACCCAGGTAGGCTCCCTGATCTCACATGCCCATATGCAAAAAGTACTGGGTTATATTAACGCCGCTGTAAAAGCTGGAGCAGCGCTGTTATGCGGTGGTAAACGTGTGCTAAATCATGACCTGGATAAAGGTGCGTTCGTACAGCCTACCGTATTCGTAGATTGTCACGATGACATGCCTAACGTAAAGGATGAAATTTTTGGCCCGGTGATGGCAGTACTACGTTTCTCCGATGAAATCGAAGTTATAAAGCGAGCAAACAACACTCGATACGGCCTCGCGGCAGGAGTCTTTACACGCGATATCAGTCGCGCACACCGCGTTATCGCCGCGCTCGAAGCAGGCATTTGCTGGATCAATACCTGGGGAGCCTCACCTGCCGAAATGCCGGTCGGGGGATATAAAGAATCTGGAGTTGGACGAGAGAACGGTCTCCAAACCTTATACAAATACACGCAGACCAAAAGCATCTATGTGCAACTGGAGCCGATGCAGCGGCCATATTAATGAAACTTGTAGAAAGGCGCCGTTTTGTTAAAACTCCCCTCTTTGACAAAGGGGGTTTGGGGAAAATTTGAAGTTACTCTAATTAATCATATTGAATACAAATTACCTACGTCGCATAAACCCCCCTCTATCCCCCTTTTTTAAAGGGCGGGGTTCAAGCGACTATGTCTGAACAAACTGACTACATCATCGTCGGTGCCGGTTCAGCGGGTTGTATACTGGCGAATCGTCTGACTGAAAGCGGCGAACACAGCGTATTGCTGCTTGAAAAAGGGGGCACGGATAAGCATATTTTTATCCGCATGCCGACAGCCTTATCCTACCCGATGAACATGGACCGCTTCACCTGGCAGTTTTACAGTCAGCCCGAGCCGGGCATTGACAATCGATCGTTGTATTGCCCTCGTGGAAAAGTACTGGGGGGCAGTTCATCCATAAATGGCATGGTGTACGTGCGCGGCCATGCGGATGATTTTGACCAGTGGCAAGCCCAGGGTGCGCAAGGTTGGAGCTATCAGGATTGCCTGCCTTACTTCAAAAAATCCGAAACATGGGAGGAAGGCGGAGATGAATATCGTGGCGGTGGCGGCCCGGTAGGTACCTGCAACGGCAATCATATGAAGCTCAACCCGCTTTACCAGGCCTTTATTCATGCCGGGCACCAGGCAGGTTACCCCCTCACCGATGACTACAATGGCTATCAGCAGGAAGGCTTTGGCCCCATGCACATGACCGTCAAAGATGGGGTGCGCGCCAACACCAGTTCCGCGCATCTCAGGCTTGCGCTCAAGCGGCCCAATGTCACTCTGAAAACCGACGTACACAGCCACAGGATTTTGTTCGAGGGAAATACTGCGACGGGCATCGAATATGAGCACGAAGGTGACATCAAGCAAGCAAAAGCAATTAAAGAAGTAATTCTGTCGGCAGGATCAATTGGATCTCCACAGCTCCTGCAACTATCGGGCATCGGTCCGCGAGCGGTATTGGAAAACGCTGGCGTCAAGTTGCGTCAGTACCTGCCCGGCGTAGGTGAAAATTTACAGGATCACCTGGAAGTCTACTTTCAAATCAAATGCAAACAATCCGTCACCCTAAACAGCAAACTTGGTTTTATCAATAAAGCATTGATCGGTGCGCGATGGTTGCTATTTAAAACGGGTTTAGGTGCGACAAATCATTTTGAATCCTGTGCTTTTATTCGCTCACGCGCGGGCCTCAGGGCCCCGAACCTTCAGTATCATTTCCTACCCGCAGCCATGCGTTATGACGGGCAAGCTGCGGTAAAAGGACACGGTTATCAGGTCCACGTCGGACCCAATACACCAGGTAGTCGGGGACACGTACGTATTCACTCTTCGGATCCGAACCATCACCCGGAAATAAAATTCAATTATCTTTCAACGCAGCAAGACATCGAGGACTGGCGGGCCTGCATTCGCTTGACTCGCGAGATTCTGGCGCAAAACGCGCTAAACGAATTTGATAACGGCGAAATTCAACCGGGAACTGGCATCGTAAGCGATGATGCGATTGATGCCTGGGTACGGCAAAACGTAGAAAGCGCCTACCACCCTTCGTGCACCTGCAAAATGGGTGCCGATGATGATGTTATGGCCGTGCTCAACAGTGAATGCCAGGTACGCGGTATCCAGTCTCTACGCGTAGTGGATTCGTCGATTTTTCCCAGCATCACCCATGGCAATCTCAATGCACCCACCATGATGGTGGCTGAAAAAGCAGCCGACCTGATTCTTGGAAACAGGCCCCTGCCTACTGAAAATGTGGCCGTCTGGTATCACCCTGATTACCAGAACTGCCAGCGTTAAGCAATATTCGAACATATAACTTAAGGAGATCTATGATCAGATGAACACCCTGAAATACGGCTTAGTGACTGACGGTGCGGAGCAACAGGTTGCCTTTTATTTGTGTGAGCAATTTTCTATGCTACCATTTATTTCGGCCATTGAAACACTGAGGATCGCCAACCGTCGTGCCAACAAACCCCTGTACCAGTGGCAGATCATTACTTCAGATGGCCAGCATGTGACCGCCTGCAACGGCATGCTCCAGTCGGCTGATTCCGCCATTGAATCTGAGTCTGATTTTTCCATGGTATTTATTTGTGGGCCATTTGAACCGCGCGACTTCAATCATGCGCCCAGCTTCAGCTGGCTTAAGCACCAGGCTAATAAAGGGGCTCTAATTGGCGGTATCGAAACTGGCTGTCATATTGTGGCCAAAGCAGGCCTGCTGGCCGGGACTACATGCACCACACATTGGGAGAATATGCAGGAGTTTAAACAAGATTTTCCTCAGCTTTCAGTCAGTTCGGATGTTTACGAAATAGACGGCAATCGTATTACCTGTGCGGGGGGCTGTGCTTCTATGGATATGATGCTGTATCTGATCGAACAGCAACATGGTCATGAACTGGCGGCTTCGGTTGCGGACAGCATGATTCACTCCCAAATACGAACACCGCATGAACCACAGCGAATGAATTTACAATCGCGTATCGGCACAAACCACTCAGCGCTGCTGGAATGCGTTGAGCTGATGGAGGCTAATATTGAAGAACCTCTGACGCCGGACGAACTGGCCAGGTTAATACATAGCTCAAAACGTCAGATGGAACGGTTATTTCAACGCCACCTTAAAATAACGCCCGGCCGATACTACCTGAGACTGCGTCTCGATGCCGCACATGAATTGTTGCAAAACAGTAGCCTAAAGATAATAGAGGCTGCGTTAGCCTGCGGGTTTAAATCATCGAGCCATTTCTGCACCTGTTACCAGTCCCGGTACGGACATTCGCCGAGGCTCGGTCGCAGCAAGGGCGCCGCGTAAACTTAAATTCACGTCGCTAATGCTAAATCTCACGTAAAGCAATTATTAGATACTGCTCTTTAATACAAACGGATCATAAATATTGATGGCATCTAAAAGAGCAGGCGGTAGAGCCGCCCGTCGTGCATTGCGTGCAGCACCACTGGCCGAAGAAGATAAAGCCGTTCATCCGGGCCAGTCGGGGGGGCGTTTTCATCCTCTGACTGAAGCAGATATGCAGCGCATCCATGAAGCCATTCTGGATTTGCTGGAGAACGTCGGCTTTTCCCGCGTAATTCCCTCGTGTATTAAAACGGTGACCGCGGCCGGCGGAAAATATACAGATGATGACCGCTTACTCTTTCCGCGCGATCTGATTTTAAAAACACTCGATATTGCTGCAAGAAATATCACTTTATATGGACAGGAAGAAAAACACGACCTGCATTTGAGTGGAAATAAAATCTATTTTGGAACCGCAGGCGCGGCCGTGCATATTGTCGATGACTGGAAAACCCATATTGATTATCCCGATGCAGGCGCTTATCGACATTCGACTATTCAGGATTTATATGACGCGGCGCGTTTAGTCGACAAACTGGATCACATTCACTTTTTTCAGCGCCCTCTGGTGGCACGAGATATTTTGCAGCCCGCCGCTATGGACCTGAATACTACCTATGCTTCGGTATCAGGTACCACGAAACACGTCGGGGTAAGTTATGTCGAACCCGAGCACGCGCAGCAAACACTCAAACTGTTGCATGAAGTCGCGGGCAGCGAAAAAAAATGGCGTGAGCGTCCGTTTGTTAGCATGTCGTCCTGCTTTGTGGTCCCCCCCCTGCGATTTGCTGAAGATGCCTGCCGTGTATTAGAAGTCGCAGTACACGGTGGCATGCCCGTGCTGTTACTGGCTGCCGGGCAGGCCGGGGCTACCAGCCCGGCCACACTCGCCGGTGCGGTTGTACAGGAAATGGCCGAAGTGCTGGGCGCGCTGGCCTATGTAAATAGCATGATCCCGGGCCACCCCTGTGTTGCCGGCCCCTGGCCATTCGTGTCTGATTTAAGAACCGGCGCCATGAGTGGTGGCAGCGGGGAACAGGCTATATTGATGGCTGCCTGCGGGCAAATGGGGCGCTATTATGATTTACCGACAGGCATTGCCGCCGGCATGGCAGATTCAAAAATTCCGGATGCACAATCAGGTTTTGAAAAAGGCTATACCCTGGCCCTGGCCGGGCACAGCGGCGCGAACATGGTCTACGAAGCGGCAGGTATGCAGGCCAGTCTGCTGGGTTTCAGCTTCGAAGGCTGTACCCTGGATAACGACATGCTCGGTGCCATTAACCGTAGCGTACGTGGCATTGAAATTGACGACGACACATTGGCGCTCAAAACCATTGAAGATGTTTGCCTCAACGGCCCGGAGCACTTTCTCTCGCATGAGTCTACCCTGTCAAGAATGTTAAAGGACTATGTTTACCCCGACGTAGGTAATCGTTTTCCGCCGGATTTATGGAAAGAAATGGGATCACAGCCCATCAATACGCCCGCAAGAGAAAAAGCTCGTGAAATACTTGCCAGCCATTTTCCGCAGCATATCAGTGAAAAACTCGATGCACGCCTTCGCTCTAACTATGATATTCGACTGCCGCGCGAACAAATGAAACCGTGAGCAATTCAAGCCTCCCTTCCCAGGCTAAGGTAGTCATCGTCGGAGGTGGCATCATGGGCGTCAGCTTGTTATATCACCTCGCGCTAGAGGGCTGGACCGACATCGTGTTGATTGAAAAAGGCGAATTAACATCGGGCTCCACCTGGCATGCGGCGGGGCAGTGTCCCAGTTTTATCGCTGATTACAATATGGCGAAAATTCACGACCACGGTATCCAGCTCTACCCGAAACTCGAGGAACTGACCGGTCAGTATGTCAGCTGGCATGGTTGCGGGGGAATACGCTTTGCGCTCAAACAATCCGAAGTGGACTGGTTCCATCGTGTTGCCAGCGTGGGTAAATTAATCGGTTTTGATTGCGAAATCATCGACCCGGCGAAAATTCGCCAGCTCAACCCGCATGTTAATACCGATGGCGTCATTGCAGGGGCCTGGACGATGAATGACGGGCACGTTGATCCTGCAGGCGTCACCCAGGCGATGGCCAAAGGCGCGCGTATGCTGAGTGCCAAAATCATCACCGGAAATCGCGTTATCGATATCAATCAGAAAAAATCGGGCGACTGGGAAATCGTCACCGAACAGGGCAACATTCGGTGTGAAATGGTGGTCAATGCTGCGGGTTGTTACGCGCGCCAGGTCAGCCAGATGGTGGGCACAGATTCCCCTATCACGAATATGAAGCACACCTACATCGTGACCGAATCTGTACCTGAATTCCTGCAACGCGACGAAGAAATGCCGGTCATGCGCGACCCCTACCCTTCTGCTTATTACCGCCAGGAGCAAAAATCAGCCCTGATAGGTATATACGAAACCACAAAGTCTGAAGAATGCTGGACCCACCGGGATGGATGGCCGGAATGGGACTCTGAGAACGAGCTGTTCAACCCTGATTTTGATAATTTACTGCCCTTTATCGATCGCGTTATGCAACGCATACCGATGTGGGAAGAGCTGAGCATCAAACGCGTGGTCTGCGGCGCGATACCCCACACGCCCGATGGAAACCCCTGCCTGGGCCCGGCCGCTGGCTTACGTAATTTTTGGCATTGCAATGGCGCCTCCATCGGCATAGCGGCAGGCGCGGGTTCGGGTAAATATCTTGCGCAGTGGATGATCTACGGTGATGCCGAAATCAATATGGCGGGGGTCGACCCGCGACGCTTTGGTGAGTTCGCACCCGGTACCTACACCAAGGCCAAATCGCACCAGGACTACGAACACATGTACGCCCTGCACTTACCTGGCGAAGAACGCCCCGCAGCGCGCAAGGCGAGAACCACCCCCCTGCATGATCGTTTACTGGAACAGGGCTGCGTATACACCGAAGCCAATGGTTGGGAACGGCCTAAATGGTTTTCGCTGGATGGACGGGAAGAGGAGGCCGGCTTTGAGCATAACAATGTTTTTGAAGTCGTTGCCGGTGAATGCGAAGCGGTTCGAGAGCGCGTGGGCGTGCTGGATCTTTCCAGTTTTGCCAAGTATGACGTCACTGGCAAAGATGCCCGCACGCTACTCAATCGTATCAGCGCCAATAATATTTCTTCACGTTCGGGCGGCATTAGCCTGAGCCACTATCTATCACCCACTGGGCGCATTAGCGGTGAATCGACGATTACCCGTTTATCTGAAAACCACTATTATGTGCTGTCCGGTGCGGTCGCAGAAGACCGGGATTTTGACACCTTGCAACAAGGCATTCTGAAAGGCGAAGACGTGCGGATAAGAAATGTCAGCGATGACTATGGCGTCCTCGTACTGGCGGGTCCGCGTTCGCGTGACGTATTGAAAAAGCTAACGGATACCGATCTTGGCAACCCGAACTTTCCCTGGTTAAGTGGTCAGAAAATTATTGTGGCAGGCGCCCGTGTGCGTGCACTACGCGTTAATTATGTCGGGGAACTGGGCTGGGAGCTACACACACCAATGGCTGATTTACTTCATGTCTATGATGCGCTCTGGGCTGCTGGGCAGGAATTTGAAATTGCCAACTTTGGCACCTACGCCGTCAACTCAATGCGCATGGAAAAGGCCTATAAAGGCTGGGGCAGTGAATTAACCAATGAAATAACCATGGTCGAAGCCGATTTAATGCGTTTTTTTGGCAGCGCCAAAGAAAATTTCACTGGTAAAGAGGCGACTCTGGCGACGCTTGATCGAAAAATAGCAGAACAAGTCGTTTACCTGGAGGTAGATTCTAAAAACTGTGATATTGCCGGCAGCGAACCTGTATTTTCTAACGGGCACCCGGTAGGCGTCACCACCTCAGGAGGCTATGGCCACAGCACCCACAAGAGCCTCGGCTTTGCGTTTGTCGAACCGGAGCATGCAAAGGCTGGAAACGTGCTTTCTGTCGAACTACTGGGCCATCAATATAGTGCCGTTGTTTTGAGTGAACCGGTCTGGGACCCTGGCGCAAACAGATCAAGGACGTAATCAAAGAGCGCCTTGATCAGCCACATAACGCCGAACCGCTTGGGCCATGCGCACCACATTTTGTTCAATATCTGCTTCTACCGCACAGGCAAAACCGAATAACAGTCCCGGTCGTAGCCGCTCCCTGTCACAGAATATTGACAGCGGCAGGCAATCAATACCCACAGCCCATATGCATTTAGCAATCTCTCCATCAGATATTCTCGATGGTATTAACCAGCTAATCAGGTGCATGCCTGCGTGGCAGGGTTCAAGCTCAAACAAATCAGGAGCATGCTGTTCAAGGCTTGAAATTAAGCGGTCTCTTCGCTGTCGGTAGGCCAGCTTCATTTTTCGAATGTGTGCATTAAAATTACCATCGCGCATAAAATTGGCCAAGGTCTTCTGCTGCAGCAAAGACACGTTTTGAGATAATAGTGTTTGAGCTGCCGCAAATACTTGAGCCAGGTTGGGTGGGCAAATAAGATAACCCAGGCGCAAGGCTGGAAACAAAGATTTCGAAAAACTGCCGACGTACAACACCCGTCCATAATGATCCAGCGCCTGTAGAGCAGGCAAGGCTCTATCGGCATAGTGAAACTCACTATCGTAGTCATCTTCTACGATCCAGCTCCCCGACTGGCTGGCGTGATCCAGCAGCTCCATGCGGCGTTTCAAACTCATGACCACCCCTAGCGGGTGCTGGTGAGAGGGAGTGGTAAACATCACACGGCTTTGCGGGTAATGGCTAATCGCGCGCTCCAAAGCAAAGCCCTCATCATCAATCGGAACAGAGCGAACGTCGATCCCCAACAAGCGCATCGAGTCGCGAATGGCAATATGCCCCGGATCCTCCATCCAGACCAAATCGCGCGCTTCAAGTAGCGTCACTGCAATGAGTGAAAAAGCCTGTTGGGCACCAGAGGTTATGGTGATCTGGTTGCTCGAACATTTGATGCCACGATGGTCCAGAACGTGTTCAGCTATCGCCTGCTTCAGCTCTTCAAGCCCACTGGAAGAGCCATACCCCAGAAAATCATCATTTTTGCTGCGTAACACCCTCGAGTATGCGTCTGCCCAGGCCCGCCGGGGAAACAGGTCTAAGGCGGGTATACCAGGGCGAAACGCACGCACCCGATCTAACCTGGTGGTGGCTTTAGAACGCCCAATCGAAGCCGCACGAGGCGGCAGCTCCGGAGTCGGCGACATTTCTGTCTGATTTCTACCAACCGCCTGCGGGCGCAATTCACTACTTTGAAGCAGTTCCACGTAGGTTCCCGAGCCCTGTTTTGCCCATAAAAAACCTTCCGCAATTAACTGCTCATACACGTTCTTAACCGTCAGGCGTGATATGCCCAAATCAGCTGCCAACTGCCGGGTGGCTGGCATTCGTGCATTCGCGGCCAGCTCACCATCCAGAATAAGCTGGCGAAGCTTCGTTTCCAGCTGCCTGTACAGAGGCGTATTACTGGCGGAATTTATATTAAGTGTCGAAAATAGCGCACCACCGGTTTTCTTTACCACAGCTGCCCTCTTTCAGATAAATAATTGGATATATAGCTACCGAGTAAATGGGTATTTCTATGACCCAATCATATCACTACATTTGTTTTGTAAAAGCAATTCTTTCAGTGGAGCCAAACCAGACTCAGCTGAATCCATTTAATTTCAGGCGGGAGGTTTACCAGGCATGGCCAAATTTGATTTCTCTGAAAACATCAAGCTCTTGAATGACGCTATGACCGGTGGCGCGAAAGGCGTCCCGTTTGTTGCACAAATGCACGAATTCGCAATGCGCGAAAGTGGCATTCCGGGGGACCAGTTTTATACCGATGCGAAAAAATTCGTGCGCGGCACGCTTGAGATATCCGAACGTTTTGGCTTCGACACCCCTTCCTTTATCTGGGACGTGTATAACGTAGAGGCGCAGGCACTGGGCTGTAGCTTTGTCACCTTCGAAGACATGGCACCCGCCATTGAAAATGTTTCGCCGTTGGTCTCCTGTGAAGCTGACATCGGGAAATTAAAAGCACCCGACCCTCACTCCTCCGGGCGCATGCCGATGGTATTTGAAATCATGCACGAAATGAAAACACAGGCTGGCATGATACCCGCCCCCTGTTTCTGCGCACCTTTCACGCTGGCTTCGCACGTCATGACGTTCGAAAATCTCATTGTGCAAATCAAGCAGAATCCTGGCTTCGTGCATAGTCTGATGAATTTTCTGGTTGACGAAGTTATCGCACCTTATATGAATGCATTGGTCAGCGAATTTCCAGAAATTGTCGCGGTGGAAGGCTCTGATGCCGTTGCTTCCCTGCCGTTTATTACTCAGGACATGCTCGAAGAATTTGCTTTGCAGCCCCTGGAACGATTGCAAAAGCAGGTAACACGACCCGCCTTATGCGATAATTGGTGGGGTGACTCCTATGCTCCTGATCTGCCAGAGTTCTGGGCTCAGAAACGCCGCGCTACGCCAGGTTATCTTAAGGTACAAGACCCAGACCTTTATAAATTGGGTGTACAACCCGTTATCGACTATGCCAGCGAGCATAATTTGCCGATCGTTCTGGGGGTCGATAATAACGTCTTCCAAAATGGCACCGAAACAGAAATTCGCATGCGCATTCATGAGTACATGGAAGCGATTGAATCGGTCGGTAAAGGGGCACTTTATCTATGTTCGCTTTCCGCCGTTACACCCGCGGAAAACGTACGCATCGCCATCGAAGCCTGCAATGATTTTCGAGCTGGTGACCGTCCCTGGGCGGGCCAACGAAGCGCAGGCACCCCCGAGGCACGTGGAGAAACCGGTAAAAAGATCACCGCTATAAAGGCTGTTAAAACCGAAGCCGTCGACAAAAGCCAGGACACTCCGGAAGAGTTGATACTGGATGATATCTTCGATGCCGTCATAGATGCGGATGATGTCGATACAGCCGATCTGGTTAAAGAAGCCCTCAAAAAAGATATTAATGTTCACACCATTCTCAATGATGCCCTGATCGCTGCCATGGATGAGATAGGCGATGATTTTGCCGATGGCACGATATTTGTGCCTGAAATGCTGATGTCAGCGCGCGCTATGAAAGCGGGGCTGGAAGTGGTTCGCCCAATACTGACCGATACCGGGGAGCCGGTAAAAGGCGTCGTCATGCTTGCCACGGTTCAGGGCGATGTGCACGACATCGGCAAAAATCTGGTGGGCATGATGCTCGAAGGCGCGGGCTATGAAGTAATTGATCTTGGGGTCAATAAAAAACCTGAAGAAATACTGGAACGCGCCAACGAGATAAACCCGGATGTCGTGGGGCTTTCTGCCTTGCTGACGACCTCGATGCCCTCTATGCAAAAAACGGTTAATCTATTTAAAAAAGTGGGTTCGAAGTATCCCGTGATCGTCGGGGGAGCCCCGGTGACAGAGGAATTTGCCGAGGCAATTAAAGCAGACGGTTACGGCGAAAATGCACCACGGGCGGTTGAGGCGGTTCATCAGTTAATCGCAGAAAAAGTGAAAATTAACGCGGCAGTACCGGCACGGGCATCAGCCTAAGCAAGTCTGCTTTGAGCTCAAAACTCAAACTCAAGCTGCCTAAATCGTCGATCTGTATTTTGTATCGATAGTTCTCGAAACGTTTTCCACTACCGCAATGATTTCAGCCCCCTGTTCTTTCCAGTAATTCGCGCCGAGAATCGCATGCCCTTATGCGTTTTCCAGCACCACATATTTGACAGGCAAAGAGCTTAGTTTTTTTATTTCTTCATGTATCGACTCCGCCAATAGGTAGCTACCCCCGGCATTAAAAACAACAACCGCGTCATCAGCAATAACAGATGACAGATTATTATTATGCCCTGAATTTTCATAGGTCGCCGGCTGCACCTGAGCCTATCCAGTAAACGAGCCTCCCATGAAAACAAGTATTCTGGTGTTACTTATATGGTTTATCACATCGTTTACTGTATAGGCTCAGGTGCAGCCGGCGACCTATGAAAATTCAGGGCATAAT
>PVMS01073224.1_pt1 | contig 15049 bp, 12 predicted proteins | sample 1853461 | NCBI WGS metagenome assembly PVMS01 (sample SAMN08582032, study PRJNA380276) | Marine sediment metagenome, whole genome shotgun sequencing project. | isolation source: ocean sediment barecode stripped | collected 2017 | reverse complement strand
ACGCGATGGCATCTTGAATGAAGTGCGTGCCCGCCATTGTGTGCTCGCCTGCTACAACGCGATGATTCCCAGCCTGTGCCCTGAACTGCCACAACAGCAAAAAGATGCCCTGGCCCAGGCGGTCAAGGCACCCATTCTCTACACCAATGTGGCGTTGCGGAACTGGCAGGCATGGCGCAAGGCCGGCGTTGCCGCTGTGTTGTCTCCCGGCGGCTATCACTCGGTCACCATGCTCGACTTTCCGGTCAGCATGGGCGGCTACGACTACGCCAACGGGCCGGACGATCCCGTCGTGGTCCATATGGAGCGCTTCATTCACCGCAATAACGAAGGACTGACAGCGCGTGAACAGTATCGCCTGGGCAGGTATGATCTGCTCTCCACACCCTTCGAGGAAATTGAACGTCAGACGCGCCGGCAATTAGCCGGCATGCTCGCCGATGGCGGCTTCGATCCCGCCAAAGACATCGAAGGCATCACGGTCAACCGCTGGTCTCACGGTTATGCAAACCGCGGTAACCCTCTGTTCGTTCCCTATTATGAAGATGGGGATGATCCGCGCTGGCCCCATGTTCAGGGCCGCAAACCTTTCGGGCGCATCACCATCGCCAACAGTGACGCCGCCGGGCGGGCATGGCTGCCTGCAGCTGTGGAACAGGCACACCGCGCTGTTGGTGAACTGCAGAGCTGAAAGAACGGTGCAGGTCTGGCTGAAAAGCCGTCTGGATTAGCCCACCACTGCAAGCATCTGATCCAGGGTTTGCTGTCGCCTCCAGGTGGCAAATTTCACATCACCTTCGCTGAGATGATTTGCGGCATAGACAGCAGGTGCGGGCAAGCAGTTGTAATAGTATGGGTTCGAGAAGTAATAAGCGCCAGTGTCGTGAAGCAGTACGTAATCGCCGGGCTCGATCAGAGGCAATTTGCGTTCAGTTCCAATCATGTCTCCGGCGAAACAGCAGGGTCCGGCGATGTCCTGCAAAACTTCATTACCAGTCTTTACCCGCCCCGATGAATCAAAAACCGAAAGCCGGATTTTCCAGTGATCCGGCATAAACACGGTGCGAGCGGCAATCTGCACCCCGGCATGCGATAGTGCAATTTGCCGTCCGCCCGAGTTTTTCGTGTATTCAATTCGGGTAGCGATAAAGCCATTTTTCGCGAAAATCGATCGGCCAAATTCCGTTTTAACCCTATATTTTCCGGAAAAAAGCTCCGGAACCTGCCTTTTCAATTCAGAGGCATAGTCCTCAAATGTTGGTTTGATCTCATCACTGTCAAAATTCACCGGCAGTCCGCCACCGATGTCAATTACCTCGATTTGCTGCTTTCCGATAATGGAATTGATCTCTTCTGCCAGATCCACGACTTTGCGAATCCCCGCAGCCATCAGGTCCAGGCTGCAGCCCTGTGAGCCGACGTGCGTGTGTATGAATCTGAGCCAATCATGATTCTGGTAACATTCAATCAGGGCTGCCCGGTTGCCTTCATCATCGAGTGCAACGCCGAACTTCGATGTTGTAGTAGCCGTGCTCATCGCGCTGATAGTACCCGAGCCGATCTGAGGATTGATCCGGAAGCCGATTCGGGACTTGCTGGCTGTTTCCTGAAGCAGTAACTCTACCCGTTCGAACTCCTGGAAGTTGTCAATGTTCAGGCCGATTCCGTTGCTGAGCACCTGCTGCAATATCTCTCTTGTTTTCGCCGGTGCGTCGTAGACAATCTGTTTCACATCAAAATCTGCCCTCAGCGCCTGTTCCAACTCCCCAGGGCTGGCCACTTCACAGCCCATACCACGTTCCCTGACCAGCGCCAGCGCACTGATCATCGTGTTCGCCTTGGCGGCAAAAGTATGCTCAAAATGATCGGGAAAGGCCTCGTGCAATGCAGCAATCGTCCAGACCACTCCCTCAATGTCAACAAAAGCAGCGAGCGGCCTGTGGTCACTCAGATAGCCGGATTTTATTGCAGCTTGCAGGATTTTTTGATGATTGTTTGTCACGTTGGTATCGAAGTATAACTTCCGGCCATATCCATTCAAACCAAGCAATGTAAGAGCGAGCCTTGCTCGCGATTTGTTGGGGGCCGCATGGCAGCTTTCTACATATCGCGAGCAAGGCTCGCTCCTACAGTGGTCAGGCCTTGTCGGCGGTCAGGTCGGCATGGATGGCGGCGGCGGCGTTTTTGCCGGCGCCGGCGGCCAGGATCACGGTGGCCGCGCCGGTGACGGCATCGCCGCCGGCGTAGACGCGGCGTACGGAGGTTTCGACCTTGCGTTCGTCGACCATCAGGCCGCCCCAGGGATGCGTTTTCAGGCCGGGGGTGGCTTTTGACAAAAGCGGGTTTGGGCGGGTTCCGATTGACAGGATTACGTTATCGACGGGAAAGATGAACTCCGAGCCCTTGATGGGCACCGGCCGTGCGCGGCCGGACTCGTCCGGTTCGCCCAGATCCATGCGCAGGCACTTGAGCCCGGTGACCCAGCCGTCTTCTCCGAGGACCTCGATCGGGTTGGTCAGCCAGTGGAATTCCACGCCCTCCTCTATCGCGTGCTGATATTCCTCGATGCGGGCTGTCATTTCGTTTTCGCTGCGCCGGTAGACCACCATCGCGTGCTCGGCACCCAGGCGCAGGGCTGAGCGGACCGCATCCATGGCGGTGTTGCCGGAGCCGATCACGGCCACCCGTTTGCCGACCTTGATGGGCGTTTCCGATTGCGGGAACCGGAAAGCCTGCATCAGGTTGATACGGGTCAGAAACTCGTTGGCCGAATAGACGCCATTGTAGTTCTCGCCGGGGATACCCATGAATTTGGGCAGGCCGGCACCGGTTCCGATAAAGACCGCCGAAAAACCCATCTCTTCGAACAGAGCTTCCAGCTTTATCGTCTTGCCAATAATTACGTTATTGACGAATTCCACACCCATCCGTTCCAGCGAAGCAATCTCCCAGTCGAGGATGGAATTGGGCAGACGGAACTCCGGAATGCCATAACGCAGCACGCCACCGGGTCCGTGTAACGCTTCGTACACCGTGACCTTGTAGCCCAGTCGGGCCAGTTCACCTGCACAGACCAGCCCGGAGGGTCCGGAGCCGACGATCGCAATACTTTCCTCGCGCCAGGGCTTCTTTGCTTCGCCATTCAGAGGCTGCTGCATCTCCCAATCGGACACGAAGCGTTCCAGATGGCCAATGGCTGCGGGATTGAAGCGCTTCGCCATGTGGCACATCAGTTCGCATTGGGATTCCTGCGGGCAGACCCGGCCGCAGATGGCGGCCAGCGGATTGGCCGTGCGCAGGATGGTCGCCGCCTGCTGCATGTCACTGGAGGCAACGGCATGCATGAAATCGGGGATGGGCACCCGCACCGGACAGCCGTCGACGCAGACCGGATCCTGGCAGCGCAGACAGCGCTCGGCTTCGAACATGGCGTGCGCCATGCAGTAGCCTTCGTTGACTTCCTCAAAATCCTGGGCGCGAACTTCCGGCTCACGATGGGGCATCGGTGTTTTATCGGCGCGTTTGACGGGCATCAGGTTACTCCCCCCCTGGTATCATTATGGGCTTCAGTCTGGGCCTCGTATTTGGTTACCCGGCAGGCGGCCTCTTTTTCCTCTTTCACATACATCTTGCTGCGCTGGACGGCTTCGTCGAAGTCCACCTCGTGGGCATCGAAGAAGGGGCCGTCCACGCAGGCAAACTTGACCTCGCCGCCGATGGTCACTCGGCAGCCGCCGCACATGCCGGTGCCGTCGATCATCAGCGGGTCGAGCGAAGCCGTGGTGGCAATATCGGCGGCCCTTGTGGTTTTTTCTACGGCCCGCATCATCGGCATCGGGCCGATCGCAATCACGTAATCGGGACGTCCCGGGTCATCACCGTCGATCAGTTCCTGCAGTCGTTCTGTCACGAAGCCCTTGAATCCGGCCGAACCGTCATCGGTACAGATTTCGAGCCGGTCACACACCTGCGCCAATTCCTCGGACAGGATCAGCAACTCCTTGTCACGGGCTCCCATGATGACGGTGGTGCGCTCACCCCGGTCTTTGAGTTCCCGCATCAGGCACAGCAGCGCGGCTGAACCGTAGCCGCCTCCGACACCGACAATGTGTCCACCGGAAGGAATTTCAGGCGCCTCTCCGAGCGGGCCGACCATATCGAGGATTTCCTCGCCGACTTCCAGCGCGCCGAGGCGTAGCGTAGTTGCACCGACTTCCTGCACCACCAGCGTGATCAGGCCTTTTTCGGCATCATAGTCCGTAATGGTCAGCGGAATGCGCTCGCCCCCGTCTCGCACCCGCACGATGACGAACTGACCGGCCCGGGCCGCCGCCGCGATCAGTGGCGCATGCACACGATACAGCTTGGTGATGGGTGTAAGTTGTCTTTTCTCCAGTATTTTTGGCATGTTCTGTTCCGGATATTTCGTGAAGGATTCGGATCAAAGCTCCGGGTGTTCGTGCATGGCCTTGATGCGGCGCCAGCGTCTTTCGGCTTCTACCTCGATCGCTGCCAGGCGTTGCTCGTTGCCCTCCGCCATCAGGTGTTTGGTCTTGCCCATCTGGCCCAGCCAGTCGGAAATTTTGCGGCGGCGCCCCAATAGCTCCGGGTCGTAGGTGATGTTGGTAATTCCCCGCTCCACCTCGTAAATCGGGAAGAAGCAGGAATCGATCGCGACCTGCAGCACGGATTCAGCCGCGTCATCAGTCGTAGTCCAGTTGAGCGGACAGAAGGACAGGATCTTGCCGTAGGTGAGGCCTTCGTTCCTGGCGTACCACTGGGCCTTGGCCGCTTTGCGCATCAGGTCTTCCGGGTAACCTTCACTGGCCGTGAATACGTAGGGTATATGGGTTGCCGTAAAGATTTGCGCCGTGTCCTTGTGATGCGAGATCTTACCCCGTCCGCTGGAGCCGACTTCACTGGTGGATGTACGATGGCCCAGTGGGGTTGAGTAGGACAGTTGGGCGCCGGTATTCATGTAGCCCTGGTTGTCGTATTCCAGGATCATCATGTGGTGGTTGCGGTGCGCCGCACCCAAGGCTGCGCCCATGCCGATATCCATGCCGCCATCGCCTGTGACCATCACGAAGGTGATGTCCGGTGAGTCAGGCAATTCACCGCGCTTCAACAGCTCATGATATACCTCAACCAGGCCTGACAGCGTCGCGGCACCATTCTGGAACAGGTTGTGAATATAGGTGATCCGGTGGGCTGTCTTGGGATAGCCGGTCGTGACGACCATCGCGCAACCGGTCTGGAACAGCACCACGATGTCGCCCTCCAGCACGCTGAATACCTGGTGCAACACAGGAAATGCGCCGCAACCCGGACAGGCGCCGTGTCCCGGCGCAATCCGGCTGGGCGTTTCAGTCATGGCCCACAGGGGTTTGAGCTCCACCTTCAGTTTGCCGCTTTCAGTGTCTTCGGTGACCGTGGCCATGCCACGAGTGACTTCGGCGCTTTCGATGGCAGGCAGGCCATGCGGCACCTTCTTGTCCGGATCTCCGGCATAAATCCCATGGTAGGCAAACGGTTCATCCACGCGGCCGCTTTGCACAACCTCCAGTGCCTCGTTGAAGAACTGTTCCGCATCGCTGTCATCGAAATCCTTGCCGCCCAAACCGTAAATCCGGGTCACAACCCGGGTCCGGTTATCGGGATCCAGCTGGATCGCCGCGCGCACTTCCAGTGACAGGTTACCGCCGTCGGCGCCATAGGAATCGGCGCGATCGCCCACTACGATGGCTTTCACGCCCGACAATTCTTTGCGAAACAGATCAGACGGGAATGGGCGCAGTACATTGGCCGACAGCACGCCGGCCCTGTGCCCTTTTTCGCGCAACTTGTCAGCCACTTCCTTGGCGGTCTCGGCCGCCGAGTTGAGCAGGACCACAGCCACTTCAGCATCGTCCATCCGGTAGGCATCAAGCACCGGATAACTGCGGCCGGTGAGTTCGTAAAGTTCCCCGAACACTTCCGGAATCACACGCCGTGCAGCCTCCATCGCCAGCGAATGCTGCTTCTTGTTGTTGATCAGGTCCGGATCATTCATGTAGGGGCCAAAGGTCACCGGATGTTTCGGATCCAGCGCGGTGAACGGCGTTTCAGCCTGGCCGAGGAAGCTCTTCAGTCTGTCCGGATCTTCAATACACTCCATGCGCCGTTTCTGATGACTGGTGAAAAAGCCGTCATAGGCAACCAGCACCGGAAGCCGCACATCCGCATGCTCACCGATCCGGATCGCGGCCAGGTTCATGTCGTACACGGCCTGCGGTTCCCTGGCCAGCAGGATGATCCAGCCGGTGTTGAGTGCGAAATAGATGTCCGAATGGTCGCAACGGATGTCCAGCGGGCCCGAGATAGCGCGGGTAGCGACATTCAGCACCATCGGAACCCGGGTGGAAGACTGCACCGGCAATTGTTCCAGAGAATAAAGCAGGCCCTGGGAAGAGGTCGCGTTGAGGACACGTCCGCCGCCCAGTGCGGCGCCATAACAGATGCCGGCCGCGCTATGCTCGCCATCGGCCGGGATCATGACGATTTCGTGCTCGCCATTGGCCTGCATTTTCGACAGTGTTTCGGCCACTTCCGTGGATGGGGTGATCGGGAAATAACCCATCACGTGAAAACCAATGTCTTTGGCCGCCCTGGCCGCCGCCTCATTGCCACTCAGGAAATCGGTGGATTGATTGGCAGCTTCACCGTTTGGTGGTTTATGTGCCGGTTCCTTCAGGACCGCATGAATTTCAGTGGCCATATCAATTTTCCTCGCTGGTTTTCCTCAATTACCCGCAGTGCCCTGGGCAAACAACGGCACCCGCAGTTGGTCAGCCAGGCCCGCTGTTTCAGTTACGCGCGTCATCGCTTCAGTTGGGCAGGTCTCGATACAGCGCATGCACCCCTTGCAATATTGATAATCGATGCCTTTCAGGCGCACGGCAGGCTGTGCCCCACCGTTGGCATTTTCAGCACCGGCTTCCTCGTGACCCCAGACCAGGCAAAAATCCGGGCAGACCGTGGCGCACAGGCCGCAATGAATACATTCCTTCTCGGTAAAGAGTGGCATCCAGCCGGTTCGGGATATGGAGAGGTCATTTGAGACCGTGTTGCCGGGATACGGGATAACCCCCCCAATAGGTGCTGTTTCGTAGCCCAACACGGGGCTTGGTCGGATCACCGGCAGGTCGCCGCGACCCTGGCCCACACCTTCCAGCACCGCGAATTCCTGCGCGCCGCGCTGGAACGCTCGCTCGTTGGCGGCGGCAGCCTGCGGGTTGCGTTTGGCGAACTTCTCGGTCAGTGCATTGAGCACGATATCCGCGTCCAGGAAGGGTACCGTCGCAGTCAATGTTCCCAGCATCACTGCATTGGGGCGGGACCGCTCTTCGACCGCAATGCTCATCGCATCGATCCTGATGACCCGTGTGCCGGCCGGAACCTGCCTGAGTTTCGCGTGGACTTCATCGGCCGCGCCGTTGAATATCAGCGTGCCGGATTCCTTCATCCCGGCCATCGTCAAATCCTGCTTCATCAGAGCGCTGTGGAATACCACGATGACATCCGGAGAATCGATCGGCGCGCTGGTGCGAATGGGCTTGTCGGCCGCCCCCAGCCGGATGTAGGAACGGACTACGGATCCTTTCTTCTCGGAACCGTAGGACGAGAAATGAGCACCGTTGAGATTCATTCTCAGAACCGCGGCGCGGGCCAGGATCTGGCCTGCCGCGTGTGCACCGAGACCACCTATGGACTCGAAACGTATCTCGAAAAACCCCGTAGGATCAGGAAGTGCATATTTTGTCATTTTGGCACCCAAACTGCGCCTGCTATAGTCAACACGAAAGTAACATTCAGCCGCGGATTGAGCATTGCGATAGGTCAAGAAACCCTAATATATTGAATTGACCGCATACACGGCGACCTGCTCCTGATGGAGCGAACCCAGTTCGCAAAAAAACCGAGTCAGACGAAAGAATTACCAAATATCTTTAACGATTCCTCGTACAATTTCATCAAGCTGCGACTGGCTAAATTTACCGCCGCGAATCTGCCCCTCAGCGACCCCCTCTGCAACGAGGGCATTACCCGAAGTATCGATCAAGTCAATAATCAGCGTACCCTGAGGGTACTGCCCCAGGGTTTCCTGATAGGAAGGCCAGGTGCTGAAACTGCTGTCCCAATGTGAGCGATTAACCTTGTCTGTCTCTTCGGTATTAATTCCAGCCAACGGATCATCAGCGGTGACGATGAAATCGACCAGCAGATCCGGTGATTCGTCCGATCGACGCAAGCCACGCTCGGCCATTTCCCGCATCATTGAGTTCATCAGCATGGAACTCAATGACGACCGTTTGCTGCTGGTGTCGGTTCCCAATGGCTGAATAAAATTGTAGGATTCAAAGTTTTTGAATTTCACCCCCGGGGCCGTATTGGATTCGGTAACCGGTCCTGGTGAGCCACAGCCGGCAAGCAAAAGGGCCAATGCACCAGCCAAGTAAAAGATTTTAGTCATATGGAGTTCCTTGACGGGATCGCTCCGCCCTGGCCGATGGTTCGATTTGGATGACGCAGTTTACAACGCCGATTGCTGCCCGGTCCAAATCCTCTTTAAACCAGAGTATCAAATGACCACATTATGGGGTAGCACTCGCAAACACAGGAAACAAGAATGAAAACACGAATCACCGAATTATTCGACATCGAACACCCGATCATCCAGGGTGGTATGCACTACGTTGGCTACGCTGAATTGGCGTCTGCCGTGTCCGAGGCAGGCGGCCTGGGAATCATCACTGGCCTGACGCAGCCGACGCCGGAGGACCTGGCGAAAGAAATTGCCCGCTGCCACGAAATGACCGACAAAGCATTTGGCGTCAACCTGACATTCCTGCCTGCTTTCTTCACACCCCCCCTACCCTGAATACATCGACGCCATCCTGGAAGGCGGCGTGAAGATCGTCGAGACCGCGGGACGAAACCCGGCCGAACACCTGCCCCGCCTGCAGAAGGCCGGCGTCAAGATCATTCACAAATGCACTTCCGTGCGCCATTCATTGAAGGCTCAGTCCATCGGTTGCGACGCAGTCAGCGTGGATGGCTTCGAGTGTGGCGGGCATCCCGGGGAAGACGACATCCCCAACATGATCCTGCTGCCCCGCGCAGCCGAGGAATTGAGCATTCCCTTCGTTGCTTCCGGCGGTCTGGCCAACGGCCGCAGTCTGGTAGCCTCGCTGGCCATGGGTGCGGATGGTATCAATATGGGTACGCGCTTCATCGCCACCAAAGAAGCGCCAGTTCACGAAAACGTGAAACAGACACTTGTTGCGGCCACGGAACTGGATACGCGCCTGATCATGCGGCCCATACGTAACACCGAACGTGTATTGAGTAACGCAGCCGTTGAAAGTGTCCTGCAGATCGAGAGAGAAAAGGCAGCCGCAGGCGAAACAGTAGGCATCGAGGATATTCGCCACCTGGTAGCAGGCACCCAAAACAGGAAAGTCCTGCAGGAAGGCCAGATGGACGCAGGCGCCTGGAGCTGCGGCATGGTGGCCGGCCTGATTCACGATGTGCCGACCTGCAAGGAACTGATCGACGGCATCATGGCAGAGGCGGAAACCCTGATCCGTGAGCGCCTGGAAGGCATGCTGGCAGCCTGACCTCAACTCCAACGCGCAATAAGTTACACAGGCGGAGATGATCGTCTTGGGGATCGCCAGATCGAGCTTTATAAATGGCCCACAGATTACACAGATTGCACAGATTTTTTTGGACATCGCTTTCGTTTCTGACTCATACCCGCTTTATACGTAGCGCCTCCGATCAACACCCAAAACAGCCCATCTCTAATCTGTGTAATCTGTGTAATCTGTGGAAAATTTGCTCTTCATCTGTTCATCCACAAACAGGCGATAGCGCTGACATCAATCCCGCGTCAAGGGCCTCAATTTGGATGTGAAATGGCGCAACGATTCGGGTTCACCGATGATCTCCAGGCCCGGAACGTCGCTGACTTCGTCAACCAGTTCCTCGAAACACTCGACGATGTAGTCAGCCTGGGCCTGTGTGTACACGCGGCGCGGCATGGCCAGCCGGACCAGCTCCATGGGCGCCGGTTTTTCACTGCCGTCAGGCTGCCGACCGAACATGAATGTGCCAATCTCCGCCGTGCGGATTCCGCCAGCGACATAAAGCGCGATGGCCAGAGCCTGCCCGGGATACTGCAAGGGTGGAATGTGTGGAAGCATGCGCTTTGCGTCGACAAAAATCGCGTGACCACCTGAAGGTTTCATCACGGGTACGCCGAGCGCATCGAGTCGTTCATTAATGTACTGGATGGAACGAATTCGGTATTGCAGATAGTCTTCGTGCACAATCTCCTTCAGGCCCACCGCCATGCACTCCATGTCGCGGCCGGTCAGGCCGCCGTATGTGGGGAAACCTTCCGTCATGATCAGGCGCGTCCGCGCCCTTTCGGCCCAGTCATCGCTGTTCAGCGCCAGCCATCCACCGATGTTCGAAAAGGTGTCTTTCTTGGCGCTCATGGTCATTCCATCGGCGTAGGAAAAAATCTCGCGGACAATATCCTTTACCGACTTGTCCTGGTAGCCGGCTTCGCGCAGCTTGATGAAATAGGCGTTTTCGGCGAAGCGGGCGCTGTCGATGATCAGCGGTTTGCCGTACTTCTCACATAAGGCCTTGGTGCCCCGGATATTGGCCATGGAAACCGGCTGGCCGCCACTGGCATTGTTGGTGATGGTGGTTTCGACCATCGGAATGCGGTGACCTTCGGTTTCCAGCAACTGCTCCAGGCGGTCAAGGTCCATATTACCCTTGAAAGGGTGGTCAGCTTCCGGGTCTGAACCCTCGCTGATCAACAGGTCCAACGCCGTGATGCCGGCGTCTTCGAAGTTGGCGCGGGTGGTGTCAAAGTGCGTGTTGTTCGGAACAATTGCATCTTCACCGGCATCCTCGGCCACGATCGATGTCAGGATATGTTCGGCCGCCCGTCCCTGGTGCGTGGGGATGACATGTTTGAAAGGCATGAGATCTTTCACCGCGTCGCGGAAGCGGTAGTAGGACGGAGACCCGGCATAGGATTCATCACCATTCATCAGTGCGGACCATTGCGTGGTGCTCATCGCGGAGGTTCCCGAATCCGTCAACAAGTCTATTAATACGTCTTCGGATTTGAGTGAAAACAGATTGTAGTTGGCTTCCTCGATCAATCGCCTGCGTTGTTCAACAGTGGTCATTTTGATCGGCTCAACGGTCTTGATGCGGAAGGGTTCAATAATGGTTTTCATGGCTGGCAACTCCTGAATAGTGATGCCGGGGCATCTTGTTCAATTTTATCAGGAGCGCGAGGGACAATTGATGCAATTTAGCTCATTAAAATGAGTCATTATGATATATAATGTTAATTATAATTACATATTTAATATTTTATGCCAATAAAGATTGATTCCATAGATCGAAAGATTCTCTCCCTGCTGCAATCCGACGCCCGCATCAGTAATGCAGATATGGCAGAGCAGGTTAACCTGTCACCCACGCCCTGCCTGCGCCGCCTGCGCAAACTCGAGCAAAGCGGACTCATCAGAAATTACACCGCTGTGCTCAACGAGAAAGAACTGGGATTTCTGGTTTCGGCCTACGTCTGGGTAAATCTCGAGAAAAACACCAAGGAAAACGGTCAGGCCTTCGAATCTGCAATTCGTCTTCTGCCCGAAGTCGTAGAGTGTTGCGTGGTGGCCGGTAGGCACGATTACGTGCTCAAGGTGGTGACCACCAGCCTGGAAGGCTATGACCGTTTTCTGAAAGAGAGCCTGGCCGAGGTCAAACCGGTGGCCGACCTCGAGTCCATGATCATACTGAACCAGAGCATGATAGACCGTGGCCTTCCTCTCAGCCTCGCCCGGTCCGGTCCAGGGAATTGACCGGGGTTCAGGTAAATGAAGATGCCAGTACGGATGGGTTATGATCTTGTCCCAGATCAGATCAGACATAAATTATTTTTGTAGCCTTCGTTTGTGGCGGAAAGGACCACAAAACTGACAGTGAAACTTAAATTTCTATTCGGCATTCTGTTCATCACGGCCTGTTGCATAAGTGACGCAAAGCCGGAATCTCCTGCGCCTGGCCTGTTCGACAGCCACTCCGTGCTGCAATTGGGCATGAAAGTGGATTTCAAGAGCCTGTGCCGGCCGCGGGAAACCGAGGACTGTGACTATTCACCGACAGAACTCACTTATTTTGCCGATGGTCAGGAACACATTATTCCCATAGAAATCATTATCCGCGGTGGCTGGCGCGCCCAGGCAAGTAACTGCAATGTTCCCTTGCTGTTCATCCGTTTTCCGGAACAGGGAACTCAAGGCACACCTTTCGAGGACCAGACCAGCCTGCCGCTCACCACGCACTGCGGCAGATCGAGTGCACTCAAGGGCTATGCCGGTGGCGGCAATTACACCAGTTTCGAGCAGTTCCTGCTCAAGGAATACGTGGCTTACCGGCTGTACAACGAAATCACCGATATGAGCCTTCGTGTCAGGCTGGTCCATATCAGCTATCAGGATTCGGAAAATCCTGGCCGCGCCCGCAGCTACTACGCCTTTTTCACGGAACATTTCAAGTCACTGGCTGCACGAAGTCAGACGGAATTGCTGCCGCGACAGAGCTTTGACCACCACGTTCTCGACACCCGACAGGCGGATATTCTTGCTCTGTACCAGTTCATGATAGGCAATACCGACTGGTCAATCGTGCGGCAACGCAACACGATACTGTTGCAGCGGGATAATGGCATTCACGTTCCGGTGCCTTACGATCTCGACATGTCGGGCCTGGTCAATGCCCCTTACGCCGGCCCGCCGCCGGGTTTGCCCATCGACACCGTCAAAGAACGCTATTACCTGGGCTTTTGCCATCCCGGAATTGAATGGGACTCACTGTTCCAGGAGTTTCTGCCCAAACAAGAGCCGCTGGAATCCATTAGCGGCGAAGTAAGCGGGCTCTATAAAAAGGAGCAAAAATCGGTGAATCGATACCTGAAAATCTTCTTCAAAATTCTGAATTCACCCGAACGCAGAAATGAAAAAATCATCAATGCGTGTCACACCTGGCCGCCCTCGCCCGTCGATCACATGACGCCGCAGGAACAGGAACGCTGACAAATCTTTCGAGAGTGCAGCGCGGCCTCATGGGAGTGACCGGCTTTGCCAGGAGGGATCGGGATCAGGGTGGCGAGGAATTCATGTCAAAATCTTCAGGCGGGGTCAATCCCGCCAGGTGCTCCACGAAATAATCCCACAAGCGGCGGGTGACATACAGGTCGTCGACGAAATAACGATGGGTGCTTCCGGGCAGGTAGAGCATGTCGAAATTTTTGTTGGCTTTTATCAGTGCTGAAGCCAACTGCATGGTCAGCGCAGGAAACGCCGTGTAATCAAGCTCGCCGCAAACGAGCATCAGCCGGCCCTGCAGTTGAGACGCAAAGTTGCTGTTATCCAGTACGACATAGTTCTCCGGTACAGCGCCGATTTCAGGCCTCAGGGTGGCGCCATCACCGTAATCGGGCACACCGAACCAGGGCGCGCCCGTGCCGGGCAGCCCCTGGAAGTTTTGCGGGCCCGCCGAGGCAAAGCCTACCTTGAAAACATCAGGGTGTTTCAGCAGTGCGCGGGCAGAAAGATAGCCCCCGTTGGAGTGGCCATAGACCCCTACCCGGCTGCCATCCAGAAAAGAGAATCTATCCACCAACTGCCGGATTGCCGCAACGTGATCGTCCAGTTGCGGATCGGCGAAACTGCCGTAACCTGCCGCCCTGAATGCTCTTGAGCGGTATGGCGTACCCCGGCCATCGAGCATGATGACCGCAAACCCGAGTTCTGCAACACTTGCCGGAAAGTAACCGCTGTTATAGGCATCCCTGAAACTTCGGGCCGCGACGACGCTGACCGGGCCACCATAGATGGCATCGATAATAGGGTAGGATTTATTCGTGTCGAAATCTGAAGGCAAATACAGGACACCACGAAGGTCGGTCCGCCCGTCAGCTGCCTTGACAGAGAATCGCTGAGGAGCTTTCCATCCCGCCGCATAGAGCTCAGAGGCATTCGCCACCTCCAGCCTGGTGATCAGGTGGCCATCATCGAGTGAACGCAGAACGGTGACCGGCGCCTGGTCCACTGTCGAGTAAGTATCTATAAAATAGCCGCCACTGTCTGCACCGGTTTCACCGCCGGGGATGCCGGCCAGGTAGCGTTGAAGCGTCGCGGATAATCCGGTTCCTATGTCGTGGTCTGCATCTTCGGGGGTGAGAAGCGTGATATCCCCGCCATCGAGCGGCGCTTTGTACAAATGACGATAATAGGGATCTCTTCCGGATTCGCGGCCAGCTGCGGTAAAAAAGACCTGGCGGCCGGCTTCATCGATATGAACGATATCCCATACCGCCCAGTCGCCACTTGTAATGGGGTTCTTCAGCTTACCCCGGGAAGCGTCATACAGATAGAGATGGCCCCAGCCTTCCCGCTCGGAGAACCAGATTGCCTCCGATGAGTTGTTGAGAAGCCGTACATTGGGATTCATCACTCCATGATTCAGCGTAACGCTGGTCGCGGATTTTTCCTCGATAAGAATGCGGGTCCGGCCGGTTTTCAGCGCCAGTTCCACCAGATAAACCGTACTGGCACCAGCATTGGTGGCCAGCATATATGCCAGGCTGCCATCCGGGCTCCAGCCAAGGGGAGCGTCCCAAACCCAAAGTAATCGAGGCCAAATCCTGGCTCGAGTTCTATCGGGACTTGATTACCGCTTTTAACATCGATGACAAAACTCTCTGTTTCCCGGTCTTTGGCATCACCCAGCAGAGGAATACGAACAGAGTATGAAACGGGACGGAATCCACCGTTTTCAGGGGCCATTTCGACAAAAGGATAATTTAGAACCCCACGCTCGTCCAGCCGCTGCACGATCAGTTTCTGACTATCCGGTGACCAGTGCGTGGCTGATGGTGGGAAAGGCAACTCTATGCCCGACCTGAGTT
>PVMS01066940.1_pt1 | contig 15049 bp, 12 predicted proteins | sample 1853461 | NCBI WGS metagenome assembly PVMS01 (sample SAMN08582032, study PRJNA380276) | Marine sediment metagenome, whole genome shotgun sequencing project. | isolation source: ocean sediment barecode stripped | collected 2017 | reverse complement strand
ATGTGTGGTGTCAATCATTCTGGGCGGTATGAAATACACCGAGATGCGCGAAAATATTCCCACGCTGTTTTCCGGTATATCCGACGGTGCCAAACGGATTAAACAAATCGTCAATGACCTGAAAAATTATGTCAGAGACGATACCGCCGATCTAACCCAATCAGTAGATACCAATGAAGTATTAAAGTCAGCCGTTTCACTGCTTGCCAATATGATCAAAAAGTCCACCAATCGATTTTCAATCGAGTATGGTAAGAATATACCGTTGTTAAAAGGAAATTTTCAGCGGCTCGAGCAGGTCATGATAAACTTAATCCAAAATGCCTGCCAGGCCCTGCCGGATTCCAAAAAGGGTATCTTTGTTTCGGTTCAATTTATTAAGGAAAAATCAACTATCGTGACTAAAGTTCGCGATGAAGGCACGGGAATTCCTCCTGAGAAGATCCTGAACATTACCGATCCGTTCTTTACGACTAAGCACGATTCCGGCGGTGTCGGACTGGGTTTATCTATTTCATCAAAAATTATTGAAGAGCATGGCGGTAGCATACACTTCGAATCAGAAATTGGTGCCGGCACAACTGTAGAGATCACACTGCCTGTTGAACCAGAAAAACAAACCGTGAAAGGGGAACCAGAATGACTGAATCAACCTATCCGCATTTTCCTGTCATGATGGTGGATGATGAAGCCCAGGCCGTAAACAGCTTTGAAATGACGCTGCGCTCTGCCAATATGAATAACTTCATTCGCTGTCATGACAGCCGTGACGTCATGCCGCTGCTTTCCAGCCAGGAGATCGAGGTTATGCTGCTGGACTTGAGAATGCCGCATATATCGGGCGAAGAACTGCTTCCGATGATAACCACCGATTACCCGGAAATTCCGGTGGTTGTTATAACCGGCTCAAACGATGTGGATACTGCTGTAAAGTGCATGCAACACGGCGCATTTGACTACATACTGAAGCCGGTTGAGAAAAGCCGTCTGATCGGCGGAGTCAAGCGGGCGGTCGAACTGCGAGAATTACAGCGCGAAAATCAATTGCTCAAAGCGCATGTACTGTCAGACAAACTGGAAAAGCCCGAGGCCTTCTCAGAGATTATTACGGTCAGCACCAGCATGCGCTCTATTTTTCAATATATCGAGGCCATCGCCAACAGCCCGCGGCCGGTGTTGATAACGGGAGAAACCGGTGTCGGCAAAGAATTGGTCGCTAAAGCCGTCCACACCTTAAGCAATCATACGGGCGATTTCGTGCCGGTGAACGTGGCCGGCCTGGACGATCATGTTTTTGCGGATACACTCTTTGGCCACAAAAAAGGCGCTTTTACGGACGCCCGAGAGGCACGCAGCGGCCTGATTGAGCGGGCAGCGGGGGGTACGCTTTTCTTAGATGAAATTGGAGATCTGAGCACGACTTCCCAGGTAAAGCTTTTGCGTCTTTTACAGGAGGGGGAATTTTTTCCTTTAGGATCTGACGTGGCCAAACGTTCCGATGCTAGAATTTTAGTGGCAACAAATCAGGATCTGGATGCATTGCAGTCATCCGGACAGTTTCGCAAAGATCTGTATTACAGGCTTTGTGATCATCAAATTCACATACCGCCGCTGCGCAGGCGCCGGGAGGATTTGGCGGTTCTGGTTGAACATTTTTTGGAAAAGGCGTCTAAAACTTTAGATAAAAAGAAACCGACACCACCGGTAGAGCTAATCACACTGCTATCAACCTATCATTTCCCCGGAAATATCCGAGAACTTGAATCCATGATCTTTGATGCGGTCAGCAGCCATACATCCGGCAAGCTGTCCATGGACTCGTTCAAAACCCACATCTCTAAAAAACATCCGATCTCCCCGGCCGATCCGGCAGATTCACCCCCCGAAAAAGGAACACTGATCAGCTTCTCGCATCAATTACCCACACTCAAACAAATCGAACAATTGTTGATTGATGAGGCTCTGAAAAGATCCAACAGCAATCAGTCAATTGCGGCGCTGAGTTTGGGAATATCGCGCCAGGCATTGAATAAACGCCTCAAAAAGTCCCAGCACCAGACGCATGATCCCGCTTAAATGGGTTTTTTTGACATTTGAAATATTTATGCTTGCCTCCCGAAAACCTCCCATGTTAAAAAAATCTAACTTCCAGCTTATCAATGGCATGTCCCGTATTTATACCGCTTTCCATAATTATGTTCCGAGTCACCGACCACACGCAAAGCGGGTGGCTTGGATTTTCCCGCTATCGGCGGAAAAAAACAAAGGCACGGCAGTGCCTCAATCATTGCGTTTGTGATCGGGTGCGCAGCACCCGGTCTGTTTACAAACAACCACCCGGTTTTAAAACACCCAATGTCGGAATTGCGGCATAAGGGGTTGTAGAAAAAAACGCTTGAATAACGGAACGTTTTTTTGACAACCCCTATAAAGGCGAAAGGATTTTATTTATGAGGGGTGATGTGTATCATCAACTGGCCAAGGTGCTTGATACGTTGCCCAATGGTTTTCCGGCAACTGAGTCGGGCATAGAAATCAAATTGCTGAAGAAAATATTTCGTCCCGAAGATGCCGAGCTGTTCTGTAATTTGCGATTAAATTGGGAGACGGCCCAGCAAATTGCCGAACGCACCGGGCGATCGCTGGAGGGTCTAGAAGATCACCTGACCGAAATGCAGCAGCGCGGGCAAATATTTGGAGTTGTTGTTGGCGGTATTAAAATATTTAAAATGCTTCCGTGGATCTTCGGAATTTACGAGTTCCAGGTTCACCACATGGATCGCGAACTGGCCGAGATGTCTGAATCGTATGCGAAAGTTTATGGTGATCAGTTCTTTAAAAACAAACCCCAGCTCATGCAGGTGATTCCCATCGAAAGCGAGATTCAGGCCACACATGAAGCCCTGCCTTATGAGAAGGTATCTTCGATTATCGAAAGCGGGAAATCCTTCATGGTACAGGATTGTATCTGCAAAAAAGAACAGGGCTTGATAGACAGTCCCTGTGACCGGCCTTTAGAGGTCTGTATGGCCATCGCACCTATTGAAGGGGTATTTGACAACTATCAATATGGGCGCAAACTGTCCAAAAAAGAAGCCTATGATGTTATTCAAAAGTGCGAAGAAAACGCCCTGGTTCACATGACATGGAATGTTGAAAACGGCCATTTTTTCATCTGCAATTGTTGCGGATGCTGCTGCGGAGTCCTGCGTTCGATCAATGAGTGGGGCATATCTAATGCGGTGAATTCATATTACCTGGCCGAGATTGATCCGGAGGCTTGTGCTGCCTGTGGAACATGCGCGGATGAGCGCTGCCAGGTCGATGCCATTGAAGAAGGCGAAGATGCTTACAGTGTTATTAAAGAAAAGTGCATCGGTTGCGGACTTTGCATATCAACCTGCCCATCGGAGGCAATTCAGTTGGTACGCAAGCAACCCGAAGAGATCGTGACGCCTCCAAAAGATGAAATGGACTGGTACGAAAAGCGCGGGAATCTGAGGGGCGTTGATTTCAGTGCGTACAAATAATTTCTAATTGTTATCCTCCACCCAGCCTTCCTACGAATTCGAATTATAAATGTTTGCTATCAAGTATTTTGCAAATATGCCGATATCATTGATGAATACTTAGGAATAGATAGCAGATCAGAGTCAGCGACCACCCGCGGAGCGAGTGGCTTGGATTTTTCCGGGTGCACGTCAATGATCATCCCGCTCTATGAGCGGGATGGCTTGGATTTTTCCGCCTAAGGCGGAATAAAACAAAGGCACGGCAGTGCCTCAATCATTGCGTTTGTGATCGGGTGCGCAGCACCCGGTTTGAAAACACCCAATAAATTCGGATATAAATATGAGATGGTGTCTAAAACATGGACGAAAACCCTGAAAATAGAGACAACGCCCGCATTAAGCATAAATCACCGGTAACTATCGAAAACTTGAAAGCCGGCATTATTTATCAAGCCAGGATGCTCGATTACAGTAAACATGGCCTGTATTTTGAGACGGACAGTTTGCTACCTCTGGGTGAGGAGGTTTTCATCGGGATCGAATATTCACCGTACTCCGATTCTCACGATACGTATGAATGTTTACGCGCAAAAATAATGTGGCGCCGAGAATTGCCGACCTCTTATTTTACGTATGGCTACGGTGTTAAATTCAGCATTGATTATGATAAACAGCGTTCGCAAACCAACAATTTGAAAATAGTAGAGGACCAAAGGAAACATAAAAGAAAACAGTATTCCAAGTCCATCGTTTATGCCACTAAAAGCCATCTTATCAAAGGCCTAACAAAGGATATTAGTCCTGCCGGCGTTTTTATCGAAACCGATGATGCCCTCCACGCGGGACAAACAATTACGCTGGCGATTCCATTAAAAAATGCCAAAACGGCCAAGATTAAAGGTCAGGTTGTATGGTCGACCCGGGATGGCTTCGGGGTAAAATTCTTGCGTATCAAAAAATAAGCACTTGACAACGTGCCGTCTCTTATCGATCTCCGTGAACTTCATCGCCAGCCCACCTTTTATTTGCCTCTAAACCCAACTCAAAAAACTCGGAAGCATTGATCTGTTTTTGAAACAGCTTCCTCTCCCTTATCATCTCTGCAAACAATACGCTCCCGGCTGCATGGTCCATGCTGTCACATTTACTTAATTTTTTATTTATTGTAGGATATTCATTATAAAAATGATCGTGTTTGAGCTTATTTTTATCATCACATTAAGTTGAGGAGGAAAAAATGACCGCAGTAATTATTATCGGGGGAATCCTACTTTTGGTCGTCATTTCGGTCGCTGCCATATACAATAGTCTGGTTACGCTTCGAAACCGGTACAAAAATTCGTTTTCTCAAATCGATGTCCAACTTAAACGCCGCTATGACTTGATACCGAATCTGGTTAAAACGGCCAAAGGTTATATGAAGCATGAACGCGAAACCCTTGAGGCTGTTATCAATGCCAGAAACAGCGCATTAAGTGCCAGTCAGAAAGCATCCGGAAATCCCGGTGATCCAACTGCGATGAAAGATCTGGCCAGCGCGGAGACCTTGCTTTCGGGGACGTTAGGCCGTCTTTTTGCTCTGGCTGAAAATTATCCTGACTTGAAGGCAAACCAGAACATGCTTCAGCTCCAGGAAGAGTTAACGTCAACTGAAAACCGCGTGTCCTTCGCCCGCCAGGCGTTTAACGACTCAGTTACCACGTACAATATCGCCTGCGAAAAATTTCCCCATACGATCATAGCGGGCATGTTTAACTTTTCTCAGGCGCAATTGCTGGAGTCCACCGAGACACCCGAAGAAAGAAAAGCGCCCAAAGTATCCTTCTAGAGGTTATATAAAAAAATGGATTTTTTTAAAGAACAGGATAAATCAAGAACAAAAACCACCCAGTTAATCGGTTTATTTTTCCTGGCCGTATTGGCAGTGGTGCTGGCGGTTTATGCGATTGCTGTCATTATCATGTTTTTCCATGGCGCTCGCCAACCGGGTTTCAGCCCGGCGGGCTTTCACTGGGTCCAACCCCGTCTGGGATTCTGGGTGGTTAGCGTCACCCTGCTGGTTATTTTTATCAGCAGTATAACTAAAATTATCGCATTGGCGAAGGGCGGAAGTACTGTCGCTGAAAACCTGGGTGGAAGACTCATCAATGCTTCTACCACCAACGCCGACGAGCGCAAGCTTATAAACATTGTTGAGGAGATGTCGATTGCTTCCGGTGTACCTGTGCCCCAGGTATATATCCTTGACCGCGAAAAAGGTATCAACGCGTTTGCAGCCGGTTACTCTCCCAATGATGCGGTGGTTGCGTTTACCCGCAACTGTTTGAAGTTGCTCAACCGTGATGAGCTTCAAGGCGTTATCGCCCATGAATTCAGCCATATCTTAAACGGGGATATGCGATTAAATATTCGCCTAATCGGTTTTCTTAGCGGAATTATGGTACTTGCCAATATCGGATATCTTATTCTGCGATCCAGAACCGGTAGCAGAAAAAGCGGAGCCCAAATTGTTCTAATCGGAATAGGTCTGCTGGTCATCGGATTTGTGGGCCAATTATTCGGCAGGATCATTCAGGCGGCGGTATCGCGTCAGAGAGAATATTTTGCAGATGCCTCATCGGTTCAATTCACGCGAAATCCCAGAGGAATTTCAGGAGCATTAAAAAAAATCGGCGGACTTATGCAGGGATCCAGGATTCAATCGCCCAATGCCGGGGAAATATGTCACATGTTCTTTGGAAAAGCCATTCGTACGTTGTTTGCCACGCATCCGCCATTAACAGACAGAATTCATCGCCTGGAGCCTGATTTTGATGGCCATTTCATTCCGCTAAAGATCTCCGGCGAAGAACCTGGCCCGGTTGCCCCTGCGCTCAAAAAGCCTGAAACCGGTCCTGCAACCCCACCTGTTGCGGCCCTTGCCATCGGCGCGGATTCGGTTATCAAACGGCCGGGCAATGTAACACCGCAAGATCTTAACCACAGCAGAGAGATTTTGGCCGCAATTCCAGATCAGGTCAAAAATGAACTCAGCGACATCCTGGGATCGCTCTCAGTCACCTGCGCACTAATATTAGACAAAGATCCGGCAGTAAAAACCAGACAGATCAAAGATCTGCAGAAGGTTGTGCCGGCCGCAATCCTCCGACAAATTTTACTTCTTGAAAACGAATTGAAAGACGTAAACCCTCAACTGCGGCTTCCCATTCTGGATCTGGCCCTGCCGTCTTTACGGCAGATGTCCGCTCGGCAATATGCAAAATTCCGTGAGATTATTCAGATCCTGGTGGAATCCGACGCACAGCTTTCCCTATTTGAGTTTGCGCTTCAGGAAATCTTGACGCATCGGCTGGGAGCGACCTTTAAACGTCATAAAAAAGAAGTTGTTTATAAAAAAATCGAGACGCTGGCATTAGATGCCGTCAATATTCTCTCAAAACTGGCCCAAGTGGGACATCCTGATGAAGCTGCAGCGCGAACAGCTTTTAATTCCGGATGGGTGAAATTACATATAAAGAATTCAAGAGGGGAGATGCTGCCGTCCGGCAAGGTGTCATTCAGTGCTTTGCGGGTTGCCATGAAACGTTTTTCACTCGCTTCTGCGGGTGTTAAAAAATCCATTCTGGATGCCTGTGCCCACTGCGTGTTGCATGACAGGAAAGTCACGGTTGAAGAGGCCGAGCTTTTGCGCGCAGTAGCCTACGCTTTAGGCATTCCCCTGCCTCCATTTCTAGAAACCCTGGGTGGCTGATTGTCCCTCAGTTGGGAGATGTTTTGGCTTTTAAGCTTTTTCAATCTTGGCGGTAATCGAGCCCCCCATTTCTTTGAGGGCTTCCAAATCTCCCTGAACGCTGCCCACCGTCAAAATGGGCACCGCGGCGGCCGGCTCATCTCCGCTGCTGGCCGGAGTGGGACCAAAGAACAGGCAAAACCATTGATTGGGTGCATGCCAGCCCAAATCGCCGACCTTCATCACCGTACCCTTCTCACCGGGATGATCTCCAAAATCCACACTTGATGGGCCGTAAAATTCATCGCCCCAGCGACTGCCGCTCCACTCGAAAGGCAGTGCTTCGGCTGCAGCCCGACCTGCAGGGGAGTCGTTAAATTCACCTTTAATCTCGAGTTCGCCGATTTTAACAACAATGGGTGTAGGCATAATCTTCACGCTCCTTTCTGCTCTGTGAAAGAGACTCTATATCATCCGGCAGTCGATGTAAAGATTACGTCAGAATGTCCCCGGGTGTCGGATGGGTGTGCCGGCATTTCATCACCTCCAACCATTTGAACCCCCGCAGACCGCGGGATCGGTGGCGGACAGGATGTTTCGATCATGTTTGTTTCAAGTTTTAAGCTCCAAGGGCCGATAAAGGTTATATGACAGCATCAGTTTGCTGCCTAAAAGCAAAAATATGATTTCCGTTTTAGGTGCAGCAAAAAATTAGCATCCGATTAGAGTAGTAGAGTGATAAGGTGCTGGAGTTATAATGCCATTAAGGAATTAAGGAATTTATAATGGATAGGATCGAAATAAAAGCCGGCAAATCCTGGAAACGGGATGTTATCGAGTATTTTGAGGATCTGGAGATTATTTGCAATGATTACAATCGAATGGTTTTAAGATATCTGGGCAAATTAAACCGCCTGCTGCATGAAAAACGCATTGACCAGTCCGAATACGACGCCCTCAATAAAAGCCTCCTGAAAACCTCTGAAGCGCTTAATGAAATCCCCAGAACCATCCTCGATCTAAAGTAAGGTTCAGGGTTCAGAGGCCTCTGGCTACTGGTCTCTGGCAGCCGCAGAGGGCTGCCCTACTCTCCGGTTTTCATCTGACCTCTGACATCTGTCTGCTGTTATCTAACCTCTGAACGCTGAACCCCTGAACCCTGGAACCGGTCGATGGACATTTATATCCCTTTCCGAATCGGGTAAGCCGGGGCTTCCTTCTTAGGTCTCCAGTGGACAATCAAAATTCCAACTACAATTAATACCAAAGCGATCAGCAATTTTGGCGTTATGGGCTCCCCCAAAATTAAGCCACCCAGTGCCACCCCGGCAATTGGCATGACAAAAATAAACGAATGCAAGGCCACAGCGCCGTATTTCTGAAGCAACATGTTCCAAACCACAAACCCGAACGAGGCGGTGATTAGGCTCTGGTAAAACAGCGCGCCCATTATTTTTATATTCAGATGGGAGACCATGGGGCGATCCCAAATGAGGCCTTCCAGAAAAAAGATGGGCACGGAAAAAATCATGGAATAGAGCGTCACGTGAAAAGGACTGAAGCCATGGATGATGCGCTTCAGATATACTGCATTGCAAGCCCAAATAAAAGTCGCCACCAGAATTATGATATCTCCGATTCGAAAGTCGGCGGTAATACCGCGCTGTTCAGAGAACATAAGGGCCACACCGCTAAAGCCTAACAGAACTCCCAAAAACTTCCGCCGGGTAATTCGATCACCGGGAATGAAAAAATGAGCTAGAAATAGAATAAAAAACGGAACCAGATTCGCCAGCAATGTGCCGCGAGATGCATTGGATCTACTGAGCCCAAAATAAAACAGGGAAAGTTGCGTCGCAAAAAACGCCCCGAGAATCAGAATCTGGTGTGTCTGGCCTTTTTTGAGGGCAAGAGATTGCCCGGTTATCCTGGCCCACAAAAAAATGACCAAAGATGCAATCCCGAAACGTATCCCGGCGGTGGTAAATACCCCGATCCCGGAAAACGAAAACTTTATGGCCACCGCATTGGAACCAAAAATAACACATAAAAATGCCGACAAAATACCGGCTAAAAAGGAAAATTCCTGATTATTGATGGGCTGTGGTTCCATTGCTTCAAAGGGTCGTAAATGCGAAAAATGAGTGAGTGAACTTATATCAGAAAAAATTAAATAGCAACGGGATAAAATAGGTTATTAATAGTGATCATGAAAAACTTAAAAGTGAATTGGATTTTTTGACAATATCAATTTAATTGCCTATTGAAATTTGATATGTCAGAATTGTGGACTAGGGCTATTATTTCATCCTTAAAAAATTTTTGCCCACTATAACAGAAGTATTTCTGTTAAAGAAAACATGGCCTCCGCTTACGGACATCACATTTATAATCAGGACAAGAAAGCACAAGATTAATGACCCCATCCTTTACCTACAATTTGACTCCCTCAATAAAATTCGGTTGCGGTCTGGCAGCAAAGATCGGCGAAGAACTTGTATCCCGATGTGACGAAAAACGAGTTGTGATGATCAGTGACCCGGGTGTTGTCGGTGCGGGCCTCACTGACAGGGCCATGGCTTCTTTGAAAAAGAATGGGTTTGTCGTTGATCTTTTCAGCGATTTAACCGGCGAAGCTTCTACAATGCCGATTGATAGTGCCGCAAAGTTGATACGAACCGCCAGGCCGTCCGCAGTTATCGGTCTGGGCGGTGGTTCCGCTCTGGACGTCGCCAAATTAGCAACCGTCCTGGCATCCGCCAATCAAAAAGCGGAATATTATGCTCTCACGGCCAACCCGCTGCCTCCGAAGACCGCAAACATCGTCTTGCTCCCCACCACTGCCGGTACCGGGGCGGAGGTAACACGCACGGCGGTATTCACCAACTCTGAGAATCATAAGGTTTGGGCATGGGGACACGAACTCGCAGCCGACCTCGTGATCCTCGATCCGGAATTAACGCTAAGCTTGCCTGAATCTCTCACGGCTGCGACCGGTTTGGATGCCATGGTACACGCTGTTGAGGCCTGCACCGTTAGAAAAAGTCACCCCTTGACCCAGTCATTCGGCCTGCATGCCATACGGCTGGGGGTTCAAAACCTTGAGAAAGCCATTGACCACCCAAGGGATTTGGAGGTTCGCGGAAAGCTCCTGATTGCATCGACCCTGGCGGGGATGGCATTAGACGGTGCCGGCGCAGGCATTGCGCACAGCATTGGCCATGCGCTAGGAACTATCGCCGGCATCCATCACGGCAGAGCCGTGGCATTGGCACTGGATGTGGTTTTTCCGAAAAATGCAACGACGGCTGTCGAAGCCCATGCTGAAATTGCTGCGGCACTGGGCGTTCAGTCCCGCACTGAGCCTCCTGAAGTTCTGGCGAAAATGGGCGCACAGGCCTTTCGTGATTTTATCGGACGCACCGGCATCGAGATGTCGCTTAAACAAGATGGGCTCTGCGAGGATGATCTGGAACGCTTGGTCGATGTCATCCGTGCATCAGAAAATACACCGATGAGTGACAACAACAGTTATAGGGCCAGCGAAGAAGATCTTCGTAAATTTGCCCGCCGGTTGCTGTCCCGCTGAATCGAATTTACGAAAGGGTGGGCAATGAAAATTACCTCTATTGAAATAAAAAATTATCTCCTGCCGCTGGATCCCCCATTTAAAGCCGCCTGGGATCCCGAACCCCGCAAGAAATTTGGGGCCACCGTTGTACGCGTAAACACAGACGAAGGAATTACGGGAATCGGTTCTGGAGATGCGATGATGGGTTTAACGGGGCATGAACATCTCTTTATCGGACATGATCCTTTTGAGATTGAGCGTCACTGGCAGGTACTGGATAATATTGACTTCCATTATGGCCGCTGCTGGCCCGTGGATATTGCGCTGTGGGATATCATGGGCAAAGCGAGCAATCAGCCGATTGCAAAACTCCTGGACGCAAAGAAGTTAAAGATTTTAGCCTATGCTTCCACAGGAGAGATGATGGCGCCGGAGGATCGGGCGCAGCGGGCGCAGGAGCTTTGGGAACAGGGTTTCAAGGCGCTAAAAATCAGGTTCCACCATAAAGACCCCGGCGAGGATATTCGGGTCGTGCAGGCCGTGCGCAAGGTTGTCGGAGACAAGTTGGAGATCATGGTGGATGCCAACCAGGGCTGGAAAATGCCCTGGGATACGGAGACTCCGTGGGATTTTGAGCGCGCTTACCACGTGGCAAAAGAGCTCGAGCAACTTAACGTCTTCTGGCTGGAGGAGCCGTTGCCGCATTATGACTTCAGGGGCCTTGCCCGGCTTCGGGGGAAGACAGAAATTCGTATTGCCGGCGGCGAGATGAACCGTCGCTGGCATGATTTTCAGGAAATGAACATACTCCGCTCCCTGGATGTGTATCAACCGGATGCTGTGCTGGCCGGCGGCATTACGATGGTGAAAAAAATCGCCGGGTGGGTACAGGACGCAGGTGCATGGTTTAGCCCTCACACCTGGAGCAACGGCATCGGCCTGATAGCCAACCTGCATCTGGCCTGTGCGGTAAGCAAATGCCCCTATTTAGAATTCCCGTTTGATCCACCGGCCTGGACGACGGAACGACGGGATTACATGTTGCGCTCGGACGATCGTCTGATGATCGATGACAGCGGATACCTTCATGTCCCTGAAAAACCGGGACTCGGCTGTGAGCTCGATGAAGAAGCACTGTCCCGATACGAAGTCAAAACGGTTTATATTGGAGACCATTAAATGAAAGAACAACGTATAAGGACTTACAGCGCCTATATCAACGGTGAACGCGTTGTTTCCTCATCGGGGAAAACAATGGATGTGATTAATCCGGCAACCGAGGAAATTTTTGCAAGGGTACCCCAATGTACTGCTGAGGATGCCTGCCGTGCCATTGCTGCAGCAAAAGCGGCACAGAAACAATGGGCGAAACTGCCTGCCATTGAGCGCTCAGTATATTTAAAGAAACTGGCGGCAAAGCTGCGCGAACTTGGCGAGACTCTCGGACGCATCATAACCAGTGAGCAGGGAAAGCCTTTATCCGTGGCAACCGGAGAGGCTGTTTGGGGGGCCGACCTCATGGAATACCATGCAGAGTGGGCCCGGCGAATTGAAGGCGAAATCATTCAAAGTGACAGCATCGATGAAAATATTATGCTGTATAAAGTTCCCATCGGCGTTGTATCCTGCATCCTGCCCTGGAATTTCCCCCTTTATGTGCTGATTCGAAAATTGTCGCCTGCCCTGGTGACAGGCAATACGGTCGTAGTGAAGCCCAGCTCCGAAACCCCCTGTTCGGCTTTGGAGTTTGCAAAACTATTGGACACGATAGAGTTGCCGCCGGGTGTGGTCAATATCGTTCCGGGCAGTGGTTCAGAGGTAGGCACCGAACTCGCAGCCCATCCGGATGTTGGGGTAGTCACGTTGACCGGAAGCACCACAGCCGGACAGCACGTCATGCGGGCGTGTTCCGACAATATCACCAAAGTCTCCCTGGAACTGGGCGGCAAAGCGCCGGCCCTTGTTATGGATGACGCTGATCTGAATCTGGCTGTGGAATGCATTAAGGGCGGTCGAATATCCAACGCAGGTCAGGTGTGCAACTGTGTCGAGCGCGTATATGTGCAAGATGGAATCGCTGATGTGTTTATCGATCGCATCACACAGGCCATGGCGCGGGTGACCATTGGAAACGGCATAGAAGATTCGGAAATGGGTCCGCTAATCAGCAAGGAAGCGCTTGAATCGGTGCACACGAAGGTGCAGCAGGCACTGGCCGACGGGGCTGTGCTGGCTTGCGGTGGAGAACGTTCAAAACGGTTCAAAAAAGGATATTTTTATGAACCCACTGTTCTGACAAATTGCCGCCAGGACATGAAAATCATGCAGGAAGAAATCTTTGGCCCGGTAATGCCGATTATGACCTTTAAATCAATTGATGAAGCGATTAAGCTTGCAAATGATTGCAAATATGGGCTGACTTCCACGCTTTATACAACCAGCTACAGGGCCGCTATGCAATTTGCCAATGAAATTGAGTCTGGCGAGCTTTATATTAACCGACAACAGGGCGAAGCCTATCAGGGATTTCATGCCGGCTGGAAGCTTTCCGGAATTGGAGGTGATGACGGAAAGCATGGCTTGGAATCTTTTCTCAGAACCCGGGTGGTATATATGAAATACTAAAATATTGCTTCAGCCCAACATCACCGATGGGTCCCTAAGATCTTATAGAAAGGATTAAAGGAGGACATAAAATGGATCAATGCAATCGTGATATGGCCATTAATTACATTAAGACCCGCAAAAAACACGCATGTTATGGAATGGGTCTGGGGATTATCGTCCTTGATGATGCTTACCCCGGCTTTCCGGGAGATGTTCGCAATGCCAGCGCCTTTCCTTACCCGATTCAATACGAAATTGCCGAAGGTGTCGACAACTACACGCTGGTTTGGGTAGAGGATAAAAGTCCCTGCCTCGAGCCGATAAAGCGGTCGGCTAAAAAACTGGAAAATATGGGCTGTCGGGCCATTGCGGCCGAGTGCGGCTATTTCGCCTATTTTCAAAAAGACATCGCGGGCTATGTGGATGTACCGGTATTTATGTCAAGCTTGCTGCAGGTGCCTTTTATTCAGCAGGTTATCGGCCCTCAAAAATCAGTCGGAATTGTATGCGCTCAAAAACGATTCTTAACCGACACCCATTTGCAAAATGTGGGTATTGATCCGGGCAGCAATTTTATTATTGCCGGCGCCCTGGACGAATACGGCTGCCCAGAATTTACCAACCTTTGGGATCCTGAAAAAAGACCCGAATGTCCGGAATCTTATTACGATAAAGCCGAAAAAGATATGATCCGAGTTTGCTCAGAGGTGTGCAAGGCCCATCCTAATATCGGCGCGCTGATGCTGGAATGCACCGGCATGCAGCCCTTTGCGCGAGCGGTACAACGGGTGGTCGATTTGCCGGTTTTTAGCTGGGGCACCCTGCTGGACTATGCCTATGCGGTGGTTGTGCATCGGGACTACTACGGCCACGTCTAACCTGAATCTTGCATGAAAATTAATGAGAAGTTAGGATTATATTTAATGACAGCATGTCAAGCAAAATCTAGAAGCAAAACAAAATACCGATCAAGTATAAAGGATGAAAGTCATTTTATCTCATTACTTTTCACCCTTCGGGCGAGTCGGAGGCTTCCATCTGCTGCGTTATTAAGGGCTTGCAATAGTTCACTATGGCTGCGCCCTTAAATGCACTGCTTTGCTGCATGAAGCATCTGATTTTTTTAGTTTAAGGAGCTTCTCCTTGCATATGAAAGCCTCCGACTCGTGCAAAATTCAGGTATAAAGAAAAATGACTAATATGGTCTAAAATGTAAAATGCCTAAAATTAAAAGTTCAGATATGTGCCCAATCTCACGAGTTTTAAGGGTAACTCATCCTTGTGAGTATTGGAGATATTTGCAATTTTGGGATTTGAAAATATTTGAGATTACCAGAAGGTATGTGCAATTATCTACGGTTGGCTCTTCATAGCCGTAACCTCTAATTTTGCTATTTTAGAGATTGCGTCACGGAATATAAACGATAGATGCTAAAAAGATTGTGTCTAAAAAGCATTAATTTTTCAAAATTTCCAGTTGGCGTTTATGGCGAAAAAGAAGATGTCGTTACGTTTGTAGTCGCCTTTGAGTAAGTTATTGTCTATTCTGGCTTTAACCAAACCTTTAGAAGATCAGCATGTTCAGTGTCAGGTTTGCCGGCGGCGGTGCAGGATCGCGCCTGGAAAGAG
>PVMS01062941.1_pt1 | contig 15052 bp, 18 predicted proteins | sample 1853461 | NCBI WGS metagenome assembly PVMS01 (sample SAMN08582032, study PRJNA380276) | Marine sediment metagenome, whole genome shotgun sequencing project. | isolation source: ocean sediment barecode stripped | collected 2017 | reverse complement strand
TTAATATTGTCTAAAAATGAACCAAATGAACCTACGTCTAAAGTGTACCCCATATAATCACAACCACGTTCTAAAAATGTTTTTATATTTATACCTCTATGGTATCTGACAAAAGGAAATAAAGACTGTTGAATAGATAACAACTGATTAACTAATCTTTGTGTTAATATTACTAAATTCAAAGATGTAACTGCAAAATTCACAAGGGCTTGAATAACTCCAGCACTAGTAATATCTGAAGCTATTGCTATGAATTTAAAGATCTCATCTATAAAACTTTTTATAGTTACAAAAGCAACTCCTATTAATTCTAGTTTTTCTAATTCTGTTTTTCTATTCTTTATAATATATGGAATATTCACCCCCATAGTAGTAGGCATAGATCCAGGCGTATTAAAGTCTAGTTCTTGTAATAATAACATTGTAATGCCTTTAGCCCTATCAAAAAAACCGTTTAAAGAATCAGATTTTAATATCCCTATCTCACATTCAACACTTGATTTAGGTTGATAAGTAGACCAATTTAATGACCCTTCTAACGGTGTGTACGTTACACCATCACTTACAGTAAATTTAACTGGCATACCTTCAGTTATTCCAATATTACCATTAAACCAATTCTTTACTATTTCATTAGCATCATTTACTAGGCTGACAGTACTAAAATTTATATTAGCTTGTGTATCATCATTATCAAAAGTTGCGTGGATTTGTAACTCTTGAAATTCTCTAGGCGGTGTAGTTTCAATGCCATCTAAAATAATTTTGCTTATTGCTCCCATATTACCAAAGTCTGCCTCCTATTTTTGTGTGATTATTTGTAGTTTTGTTACCAACCTTCATTTGTTCAATTGCCATTTTTGAAATAGCATCATAATTAAATTTATGTTCAGGTATTTTAATATTGTTAATTGATTTTTCTATTTTATTCATAGCCGTAATCATTCTAGCATCATTAAAAGCATTGACATTTGTCATATTTCCTATTACTCTATTATTAACAAACTCACCGTTTTTTAGCATTAAGGCACCTTTTACTATATCATCCTGGTTCATGTTGCCTAATTTACGGCTATTCTCTACACCTATAATATGTTCGTCTTTATGCGCTTTTATTATATGTGTATCTCTATCACCCGTAATTGCATAAGCGTTACCTAAATCAGCCCCTAACGTTGTTTCTGTACCGTCATAGAATCCTTTTAACTTACCGATAAATGAAGCCATGTCTGAACCAGCATTAGCTAAGGCATTACCGTCACCTGATTGGATTTTTTCATTTGCAACCGCTAAACCTGTAACTAAAATTTGTAGGTTTCTTTTCTTCTTTTCTAGTGCTTCAATGTTTAACTTTTCATTTGCTATAGCCTCCTTTTCTGCTTTAATACTTGCCTGTGCATCTAAGTTACCTAAATTAGCTTGTGATTGTAGATTATTTACAGTTTGTTGACTTTCATCTATTCGGTCTTGTGCGCTATCTATTTCGTTATCTAACTTTGATTCTCTAGCGTCTGCAGCAGCTTTTAATAAATCAGCGGTAAGTTTTATATTTTCTTTAAATTGTTTTAACCTTTTTTCTTCTGCTAATCGTTCTCTCTCTCTTCTTTGTTCTTCTGCTTTTTCTTGGTCTGCGTTTTGTTTGGCTACTCTATCGGCTTCCTTTTTTGCGTTTTCTTCTCTTATTTTTTCATTTTCCTTTTCGTTATCAGCTTGGTCTGAAAGCCTTTGTTGTCTTAAATCAAATATTCTTTGTTCTTCTATTTCGGCTTGGTCTATTATTTTCTTAGATGTTTTTTTAGCTGACTTTACACGTTTTGCATCATTATCTTCAGCGTTTTTTAGTATAGCCGTATTAGAATCTTTTACTTCTTCTTCTAAGCCCAACCTTATTCTAGTTTCTTTTTCAATTGCATCTATTCTATCTAATTGAACTTTTTTAGTAAATTCAATTTCATCTAAACGCCTTTGTCTAGTTTCAGCGTTAGTAATTTTACTAGCTTTTTGTATTTCCTTTTCTACTTCTAAATTTAAGAATGTAAGTGCTAAAGATTTCTCTTTTAAAATTGCAATATCAATTATTTCTTTTTTAAGATCCTGATTTAACTGAATAGCCTCCTCTTGACTTAAATTCTCTAAATCATAGTTTTTAATTAACTCAGGATATTTAGCGTTTAAATCAGCTATTAATACATTTCTTTCGTCTTGTGTTAGATTACCATCTGCTAAAGCGGTTATTCTTTGTTGTTCTGCTATAACATTCAATCCAACTGCCTCTGATAATCGTTTAATTCCTTTTTGTGCTATTGTTGTTATTCTTATATTTTCCCTTTGTTCAGCGTTATATTCTTCAGTAGCTTTATCTAAACCTCTAATATCTTCACTTAAATCATTCACAAAACCTAAAGTAATTAAACTTGTAAAACCGTCTATAGTTTCATAAAGCGCGTCTTTAAAGTTTTCTAAACTATCAAATGCTTTGCTCCACGCATCTATAAAATCAAATACGCCTTTAATACTTTCAAATGAAAACTTAGATAGTGTAATTATACCATCTATCATAGATTTTAAAGCCTTTGTAAATTCTTCTATATCTTCTTCAGATAAGTTAGCTAAAAACTCTTTTAAATCTTTTATTAACGGTCTAATAGCATCCAACAAAGCACCGCCTACTATCTCCATTAAATCGCCAAACGTGTTTTTTAACTGAGTGAATCCACCATCTGCCTCTGCAGCTGCTAATGCCTGGCCACCGTATTGACGTTCTAACTCTGTAAGTATTACATTTTGCGCCTCAGCTAATTGGTTAGTTTCCGTTAAACTCTTAATCGTTTTCTTTTGGTCGTCACTAAACTGAATACCTGAACGACTTAAAGCTGATAAATTTGCAACTGGGTCATTTAAAGCCTTACCTAATTGAATTGAGGCACTTTTAAGGTCACCATCTAATACAGTCGCTAAATCTAATGCTACTTGCTGTGTACGGTCAAACTCTTTACCCGTTATATTAGTAAACGTTAATAATTGAGCTGATACATTGTTTAATATATCTTCATCACCAAATAAAGAATTACCTTGTAATCCTTGTGCTAATTTTTCTAATTCCTTAGTCGTTTTTCCAGCTGCACCGCCTGTACTGTTAATGGCTTGTGTTACTTTGGCTACTGCTTTCTCTTGTACTCTAAATGCGTTTACCGAATCAGTAAAGAAACTTTTAACCGCACTAAAACTAAATGAGGCTAATGCAGCAACACCGAACCCTTTAATTATATTCGTTATCTTACCAACTGCCTGGCCATAATTACCAACGTTCATACGTTGTTTTTTAAGGCTATCTGAGTTCTTTAATATCTTAGCGTTATTTTTGTCTAAAGCCGAATTAAGACGTTTTAAATCAGCCTCATAATTCTTATCGGCTTTTAGTAATTTTTTACGTTCTAACCTTAATTTAGTGTTAGTAGCTAATAGTTTTTCTTCTTCTCCAGCTAGTTTGTCATTTAAAACTATTTGAGCTTTGATACTGTCTCTTTGCTCCTTATTAGCTCTTTTTAATAACTCTTTTGCTCTTACTTGTTCATCTGTTAAAGATGTAATTTTTTTGTCAACTGCTACGGACGCCTTTTTTAAATTAATAGATTCCTGTACACCTTTACTAATTTCTCTTATTCTCTTTACACTTTTAGTATCACCTGATCCTACAGCTGATTTTCTAGTAGTAGCAGTCTTTTTTAATTGTCCGTCTATTTCTTTATTTAATTCTAATACCTGTTCTAACTGCTTTATGTGTTCAGTTAGTATGCCATTGTTAATTATTTCTTCTTTCTTAATACTAGGCATTGCTCATATTTTTTAGGGCGTAATTCCATTCAATTACAGTTGTTACTTTTGGATCTATTCTAAATCCTTTGTGTTTTTCTAAATGTTCTTTTAACTCATAAAATGAAATAGATTTCTGAACTTTTAAACTCTTTAAATCAGCCTCTACCATTTCTAACTTAGTGTTAATAAATCTATCACCTGTTAACACATAGTCATAGTTTAATTTAGCTTTTTTAATTAATAACCTTAATTGTTTTTTAAAGTTTTCATCTAATCCAAATATATCAATATATTCATCTTGTAAATCATCCCACAATTTACCAATTTTTTTGCTAACTCTACCACTTCCACTAATAAATAAATGTTTTAAATCTCCTGTTTTTAATATCTCATTCCAATTCCAAATAGGTAGAAATTCGATACTGCTATAAGTTTCTCCTGAGCCACTGTATGTAAAGTTTTTTAGATTCATCAATTAAAATTTCTAAGTTTTCAGGTGTTAACCCTACTATGTCAATACCGTATTCATCAAATAGGTTAGTGTCATCCTTTAATGGGTTTGCATCTATATCTATAAATGCTTCATTAACTTGTACGCGCCAACTATCCCAAAAAGCACCAATATAATTTAAAGTAATATGACTACCAGCCTTTTTTCTTCCCTTGCTTATAACCTCAGTAGCTGGGCTATAAATCCCCAACTGCGCACCCAAACTATCTGTACCATCTTTTCCAAGTTGTTCGTCTGTGTTTAGGTGCGTAATTAGTTCTTTAATAAATCTGTTATCTAATACTAATTTGAATATTTTACCTTCCTGGTTTTTATTACCAATCACGTTTTTGGCATATTCATTTATCTTAGTATCAGAAAACATAATTATTTCTTTTTCTTCCCTACTGATTTAGGTTTAAAAACCTTCTTTTCAGTGGTATTAATTCCTAACTTCTCGGCTACTTCCTTAATGTCGAATCCTCTCATGCTCCCTGTGTAGGTTTTTTTGAACTCTGAGAAACTGACATTTTTAAAAGCAGCCTTATTAAAGTTAGTTTCAATAAACTTATCTAAGTTCATTAAACTGTGAATGTTACTTCTGACATTTCAAAACCATCTTTAGCCAAGTTGATAGTCATAACGTCTAAAGCTGTTTGTGCTGCATAAGTAAATAAGTAAATACCACTATCAGCTGGAGTTTCAACAACTGAAGCCGGAACAACTGAAGCTGCAGTAGTAGTGTTATAAACTGGGAAATCAGCTAATACTGCACCTGTGAATTTCTTAGGTACAAAAGCATCACCATAAATAAATGAAGCAGTCAAAGTAACCGTAGTTGTCGTTGGTAATGTCGCCACACCTACTACGTCAACTAAACCTTGAATATCTAATAAATCTGCTGTAATAGTTTGAGCCGTTAAAATTCCTAAATCTGAATCTTTTTCTCTTGTATCAACTGTAAATTTAAGATTTAAAGCCTGTACTTCTGCATCTTTAGGATCCATTAATCTAGGGCTAAAAGTTGAGTTTTCAATTCTAATAGGGTTCATATCTCCTGTAGTTTCGTCAACAATACCAACTAAGTTACCGTTAATATCTACTTTGAAATATGCATCCTTAGTAGCTGCTCTACTTTCTAACGCCTTCAATAATTTAGGACTTCCAGCATTACCATAAATAGTACCGTCATAATTTCTTACTCCAGCTTTTACATTATACGCTACACCCTCAATGTCTTGTGTAGTGTTTTCTGCTCTTTCACCAATAACGGCTTTTAATCCCATTAATGGGTACCATCTTTGTGATCTACTTAATGCCGACCCTGACGTTCCAGCAATACCAGCGTTTAATCTAGCCGTTACATACGTGTTATCGAATGTATCAGTCGTTTTGATAGAGTTTACAGTTCCATCATCTGCCAAGTAAGGTAAAAGGATAATCCCCGTATCTACTTTGAAATTCGGTACGCAATTCGGTTGCCCAGTGTTTAAAGCGTTACCACAAGCATTTGTGCTCATAATTTTAAAATTTAATTTAATTTAATTTTTTGTGCTTTTATCCATGCGTAAAGCAACTCAACGCAATATGTTATTGATTACTTAATATATCTATTATTTCTAGTCTTTGTAGCTCTGTCATTTCTGACAAATCTGTATCTGTTAAATCTGTGTTTACAATATCTGGCTTAACTATAACCGTATCTTTATATATCAAATCAGATGCTTTGTTTATGTCTTCATATATTAACCACCAGGAGTCGTATGGAGAATCCGTATCAACTGCTTGGAGTTTATAAGTTATTTTTTTTATCATAGGGGTTTTTATTACAGTTCTATTTTTAGGTTAACAATTATTTTCGCACTTGCTGGATTAGTTACCATTACAGGAACATCTATTTTAATAAATGTATTACCTTCTGTTACTGGTATTGATACAGTTTCTTTTAAAAAGTTATTTCTAGCATCAAACTTTACAGCTGTTGATACTACGCCTATACTAGTACCGGCTTGATCAACTAAAGTCAAAGTGATACTTTCACTACTTCCAAACGTTGAACCGTTATAAGTTGATATATAAGCCTCTACTACTGTACCTGTCGGTATTGGTTCGGGAGTAGATGAGTTAATTGTTGCGCCTAAACCTGTGCCAACTGCTATAAAGTAATCTTGTGAATCTGCTAATGCTGTACCGTTTGTGTTCATGTACTCAATCATTACTGAATCAGTACCGCCACCCGCTCCTATTGGCATAAAATCAAGGTTTGCAAATGTTTGAACACCATCCGCTTTTTTAAATTGCATTTGATCTGTAGCTCCGTAAAAAGCATCACTAACCCAAAGCACAAACTTATCCGAATAAACGGTTACATCTGTTGCCCATTCTGCAGTCGTTTGTACCACGTTTTGTGATGGTATATTTATAGTAGTTACTGCCATGTTATATTAATTGTTTGATTTACTAAAGTTTCTATAGTTGCTGTGCTTTCTAATACACCATCTACATACACATCATACGTAGTATCAGGTAATACTAAACTACCTTGTGCTAATACATTAACTGAATAACCACTAGCTGAACTATCTACTGTTGAATCCGTTATCGTCTGAGTATTACTACCACCACTTGCTATCGTATTTGTATAAAGCACGTTTGTTGCGCTATCTTCTATAATTTCAGTAGCATCCAAACAAGCCCCAGTAGTGTAATAAAAACTACCCCCAGCCTGGACATATTCTTTAAATACTGCATTTTCATAAATTGATACAGGATTACAAATACTAACTACTACAGATGAATTTTCACAAACATCTACTACATACGGTAAACTTAATTGCAATTGACAACCACTAACTTGGTCGGTTAAAATCTGCTTATCATAACCTTTATTAGTAATATACTCACCAAAGTTAGTATGTCCTGTTACATCATGGCTTTCAATTTCTCCAAATAAATCACGCCTTTTTTTTATAACCTTAATTATAAAATCAATTTCGTTTGCCATTGGATCAATAGCATTAGTTTGGTGTTGGCTTATATCAAAATCTGTATAATTAATATCAGTTAAAAAGAATATATTTAAATCTAAAGTAGCATTTATAGATGATGTAAAACGATCATCATAATTAGCTTTTAAAAATTCTAAGATCCAAATGATAGGGTATTCTTTATTTGACCTATTTTGCCATTCACCGTTTACTTTTTGTGGTGTACCATGAACAACTAAAGGCGCATCTAATACAAAAGAATCTACTGTAGGAACGCTAACACCACTTAAAATTAAAGTAGTATTCAATACAAATGAATCAATAGTATAAAGTATTGAGTTAATTGTAATCTTTGTTTTAGCGTGAAGGTAATATGTGTTATCTACTGTAAGTGTGTAGGTGCTATCTCCATTATCTACAATACTAGAAATATTAACGGTGTGCGCTGTAGTTGTTATAACATCACTTAATATTTGTATTGGTTTAATCATAATGGTTTAAAATTGTTACATTTTAATACGTTGCGAATATACGCAAAATTATTGTATTATCTTTGATTATGTTTAATTATTAAGGTACATCACTTACAATATCTGCTACTGTCATGTTTACCATAGTAGCATCTAAAGTACCGTTTGTATCTTGTAAAGTTGGGTACGTGTCCCCATCACCCATACGCCACCAATTATTAGGGGCGCTTGTTAATGTGTTTAAATCAAAAGGTGAACCACTATTATAAATAGTAGAAGCGTTTGAACTTTCATCACTTGCCCATATTGCTAACTCATCTACATTACAATTTCTTGAATATTGCCCCGAAATCGTTAATCTGGAGAACCTAAAATATTCTGTATTTATAGCACCACTAAAACCATAATTATCATTGGTATTAATTGTGGTTTCTAATACTCCATTTTTATATATTTTAAAACGTGAATAACTTGTATTTATTCCACCACTTCCATTTTCAGTAGTTCCACCATCATAAACAAATAACCAATGACCCCAAGTATTAGCAGTTGTTGAACCAATTGAGCTAAATATATCTAAATTATTATTGTTTGTACCATAGAATAAAGCCATTCTACGCCTTGATGAATTGTTACCGTTATACCTTATTTGTACCCGCCCTTCGTTGTTTAAATCATTACCGCCAAAACTTAATACGGTTTGATTCTGATTATTTGATGAACTAGGTTTGTACCAAAACCCAACGCTCCAAGCTATACCTGTATTATTACCACTTCTGTAAAACGGATTAGAAGTATTTGCAGTTAATTCGCAATAATCATTCTGTCTAAAAAACACACTTTTTGTATTACTAAATGGAGGGCTTGAAACGGTTAATACAATTGTTTCCGAATCTTCACCATAATAATTAATTGCCTTTACAGGTATATTATAAGTACCATTAACTAAAGATGAACCACCTATTAATTTTCTTACATTACCTTCTACATTAACAATGTCAGAAACTGTAGATAAATCCCACTCATAACCTACCCCATAATCAGCTATTAATTCATAATTAAGTGTTTGCCCTTGGACAAGGTTTATGGCAAGATTTGAAGTTATTACGGGTATATTACCCCCACCACCCCCTGAAGCTTGGAAAATAGCATTTAAATTATTAGTAGTTGTCTGTCCATCTGTTCCCCATGCAACCCCGTTATTATCCTCAAAATCTGAATACTCAATGTCTGATAATATCTCTATGTTTCTTGAAATATCAACCACAGAAAGAGCCGTATCAGTTGGATTATCTTGTACGGCTTGTAGGTTATTTAAAAACTGCGCTCCGTTGTTATCTTCAACAAATATAGCATTAGCATTATTATCTCTATAAATTACTATCATAAGCCACCTTTTACAACTTGGATTGCTGATCCCGCATTAATTAAAGTACCGTTATTCTCCAAATTAACTTGTATTTTAATATAATTATCTTTCGTATTACTATCACCCATATAAATTAAATCAGGTTTTAAAGCTAATCTATAGCCAATGCCAGAGCCACTATCTAGCCGTCCTACTGTTGTCTCCAAGTGGTATAATCCAGCACCAGTACCTAACTCGTATCTAATTTTTAACAAACTATTATTAACTTTAGGGGTGATAGTGTAGTCATTCCTTATTAATATAGTATCACCAATATATAATTGGGTTGGGTCAATATATCCCGTAGTTACGTCCATTAATTGAGTGATACCAAAGGGTATATTACTTAAATTAGTAAACGCACCTAAACCGTCATTTGGTATAGTCGTCCAAACTCCCGCACTTAAAACTAATGGCGTTGTAGTTGTGCTAGTATCATTATAATCTGCAAAACCGTTTTTTCTCTTATCTTTTACATTTATACTCATAAAGTATTTTTTAAAAGATTAAAAGTAATAGTAGAGCCGACACCTACCCCTGTAGAATCGTAAACAAATCTAATATATTTAAATGTAAAAAATTCATCTTCGAATAACTCAGGTAGTGATATATTTTTTATGTTTTCATAAGTATTGAAACCTAATAAATCAGTAGTGTTAGACGCTTGAAATTCTATTTTTGGCTTGGGGTTTCCTCCAGTTAAATTAGGAAACCAAACATTTAAAGAGTAACCCTTGAAGTCTTCCCAAGATATAGCGTTAGTAGTAAAATCAGAAGTAGCATCATAATCATCTACCTCTGTACCACTTACATAAACCGTTATTTGTTCTTTCTTAGCCATAATTAAAAACCAAAATCATTCTGTACTTTTTTATTCATACCGTTGTACTCAGGATAAACACTATCGTTTTCGCAAATATACCATTGAATTGCGTTATAAGTACCCATAGCAACATTATAACGTTCATTTAAGCCGTATTCTATTTCTTTTACTGGTAAGCTATTACTAAATGTATTTTTAACGTTACCACTAATAGTATTAAAAAAGTCGCTATTACGTGCTATATTGAAGTATGTAAAGCCTTTTAACATTACTTTCATACCTTTAGAACGTCTTTGGCATCCTGTACCTATTGTGTCATCTATGCAAAACGCATCAAATATATCTATAAATCTTTGTGTTACTGGTAGCCCCGTAATCGGATCTAAATCAGCTATAAACAAAGCGTATAAATCACACCCTAACAAGTCTAGTAAAAATTGTTCCTGATTTTCTGTTATGTATTCATCTAATACCGCATCCTGGTAGCTATTACCTTTTGATAATTGATAAAATCCCGTAAAATCTGTGGCTGTTAAAAACATTGCTTTCTCTTTTTACCACCGCAAGCCCCATACGTCAATATGGAGCGAGGGGTGTTTTAATCTAAGGTAGACTATTTCTTTTTAGTTGGTTTTACTTCTTCTGCTATTTTGTTAGCTATTAATTTTTTTGCTATAGCTTCACTAGGGTTAGATATTGCACCTTTTTTTAATCCGCTTTCGTGATCTTTTAAAATTCTTACTTTCATAACTTAATGTCTTTTACCACCAAATGCCCGACACGTTAATGCCAGGCTTTAGTGTTATTAAATTATTACTTATGGTTTAAGTAAAGCAGTAATTGAAGTTGAAACTGTACCAGTAACAAAAGCAGTTGTATCATTGCCTTTGATTCTGTTTAATCCTCTCCATTCAATTAAAACCGTTCTCATGTTTTTAGTAAAATCATCAGAATCTAAACCTACTTGGATAGTCATTTCACCTCTAGAGAATACAGAAGCCTTTGAACCATCCATTGCTAAAAATGTATCTTGTGCTATTCCTGTATTTTTTACTACTGGAATACCATCTAATGACATTTGACCAGCTACATCTTGTAATCTGTCTACATATTGTGCATCTGTTGATTTAGCTAATCTTAACGCTGTCATATCAGTAGGATGTACTACATAAACTGAAGCCATGTGATTTGCTATTTCTATTTGATTATCCGCAACTGTTAATACATCTGCAATGTTTGGATCTACTACACTAGTAGCAAATGCTCCAGCCGCCCAAGCAGTTGATTGTGGTATAATACCGTTTAAGTTTTGCCCTACATTATCACCGTTTAAGATTTGATCGTCAATATCTAAAGATAATCTTTGTGTCAATTCGTTGTTAATTTCCGAACGCATAAAATCAATATCTCCTAACATTTCTGTAGATACTTTGATAAATGCAGTTCTTTTTTTTACAGCTGAAGAAACTACTACCAAATCAAAATCAATTTGATTTTTTAAAGTACCCTCTACAGTTCCAGCTGGAGCACCTTCTACTCCTGTTTGTTCAACCCATGAGATTAAATTTGAAGTAGCCACACCATTAGAAATTAAATCTCTAATAAAAGTTCTACGTCTTGCAATGTTATTTACACCGGCTTCTCTTTGTTCTACTGGTACATTACCACCTGAAATATTACCTACTATAGTCATGTCACCTACTACTTTCATAGTAACTTTACCTTGACCAGTTTCTGACATTGCTTTTAATTCTTCAGCTTTTTCTTCTAATCCTTTAGATAAAGATTCTTTAGAAGTTAAAGATACGTCATCTTTTGAAACGTCTTTAGCGTTTTTAATTGCTAAACCCATTGTTTTTAGGGTAGTATTTAAATGTTCTACTTGTTCTTCTTTAGCTTTAGCCATTTCAGATCTCATAGCTTCTAATTCTTCTTTAGTAGCTGAGTCTCCAACTCTTTCTTCTAATGCGTTGTAAGATTCTTTTAAAGCTGTATTATATTCTACGTATAATTTTGCTTGTTCATCCCCTGTCATTGCCTCAAACGCTGACATTTCAATTCCTTTTTCAGTAAGGAAATCATTTAATGTTTTCATTTTATATGAATTTATTTAATTTATGACCCTTAGACCTAGTGCCTTTGGTGTCGGTTTGAGTGTCGTTTGACGGCTCGGTTTTTCCAGTGTCTCCTGACGGCTGAATATTTTTATTACCTAGTAATCCAGTAGCCCCATTAGAGCCCCTTAATACTAAACTTGATTCTCCTATATTTTTAGCTTCACTTACTACCCAAAAATAATCTATTACATCAAAATCATCTTTATTAGCTATAGATTCTATATTCTCATTATATATTTTAAATTCTTCTATATCATTTTTATCTGTACTATTTAATGCTAATTCTATTTTAACGTATTGCATCCTTACACTAGCCTCTATATCATCCCCGCTTTCTAGCCATTCTTTAGCTAAATCATTTATAATATCAGATTTTTTAAATTCATATATCAAAGCCTGTGTATCTCCTGAATAATTTTTACCTATAGAACTAAAAGGAATAATAGCAGTAAACATTTTAACGTTTTCTTTTTTAACTACTACATTAGCCATTTCCATTTTATGATCAGTAACTAAATAGTTTTTCCCTTGTTGATCTTGAACGGTTTTATTCCAAATACCAACTTTGTGTAAATCATCATGACTATCTAATACCCCAGTTGTATTAACAGCTAGATAATAGTTGTCTTTAGTGTCAAATAAACATTTAGTAGCAACACTAAATTTAGAAATATCTAATTTTTTACATGAAATACCAGCATTTTTAGCACTTGACTTTTGAATAAGAGCCTTTTTATCGGCTATAATAATACTCTTATTTTCGCGTAAAGCCTTAAACATTTCTGCTTTAGTACTATATTCTTTATTTAATTCTTTGCAAACTATCATTTAGTTATTATTTGATTAGCTTCTAATATTTTTACTTTATCCTTAATAGATTTTTTAATCTTAGGATTAAGCCCTTCTTTATCTAAAAGTTGTTTAATCTTCTGTGATTTGTCCATCTGTTACTATTTTTTTAGCCAAATCTTCACTTATACCATATTGATATACTAAAACTTCTTGTTTAGATTCGTTTGATATTGGCATGTTTAACACTACGTTAAACCCATCAACGTTAATTTTATTCTTCTCTGCCTCTTGTTTTTGGTCTGATTGTAATGCTTCAATTTGACTTGTATCAATTCTAACCTCTTGGTTAGTACCCTCTGTAGCATTAATAGGTTTTACAATATCTTGGTTAAACTTACTTACTATTTTATTTAAGTTTGGCAGTATTGCATTGTTATACATACCTTTAGTAGCTTCATTAAGATTATTAAATGTACTACTAGCCGGGTCATTGAATAATTTACTGTCAATGTTCCAAATGTTACATAGTTGTCTATCAGTCAATACACCTGACTCAATTAGTTTTAAGTCTGCTGCACTCATACCCATAGGTAAATACTTTAAACTTGCAGAAGTAACTTGTACACTATTGACTTTATCGACTCCACTAATCATGTTATTAGTTTGCCTTTTAACTTCCTTAGCTTGGTCAGGTGATAAATTAACACCACCACCATTACGGTTAGATTCATTAGTTAATAAACCTCTAACACCTTGGTTTTTTACTAATACACTTAATGCCTTTTGTACATCCGTTGATCCAGTTAATGAATATAACCCAGCTTGTAATGGTGCCAATCCTTCTAAAGTATTAAGCCCTAAACTAGTAGGGTTAATGTATTTTAAATGGCTCATTAAATCTGATTCAATTTTATATTGAGTTGATTTATCAGCTACTTTAAAACCGTTGTTAGGCATTAAATAACTGTTAGGGGTGATTGGGCTTATTATACCACTAGGATATATTTCTAAAGCGTCATAGTTTTTAAAATCAGCCAGGTTAATTTTCTTTTGATATAAATTACCACTAGTTAAAAGATAAACCATACAAGCCTCCACCCATTCATTAGTAGATAATAAATCACCTCTATAAATAGCTGGAGTTTTTAAAACGTTTACTATTTTTCCACTATCTACTAATTCATCTTTTACTTTATCCCAAACTATTAAAGGTATATTAGCCCCTGTAGTTGTGATTTTGTTTATAATAGAATATACTGTAACATTTTGACCGTAGCCCTTATTTATTAATTCTTGTTCGTTTTGTGAGTTATGACTTACATAACCATTATCAAAACCAGTTAATAAACCCGATAAATTGTGTGATTGTAAGCTAATGTTTTCCTTAGTTACGGTTGGCAATAGTGCTTTAAATGCTTCGTTTATTATACCCATTTAAAGAATATTATTGTAACCCAAAAAACCCACTAAATTAATAGTAGGTTTCAAGGTCGTATGATAGAAATTATGGTTTGTCATCAATTGTTACATTGCTATACGTGACAAATATAATCAAACTTTTGGAATAAACAACATGGAGTGGTATTTTTTTTATTTACATTCAGTTACTTGATCAACACCGCTATAAGTTTTAGTGCCTAATTCTTCAAACTCCTCCATTTCTGATTTAGTACCCTCAAATTCGTATTCATGTGTCATGGTTCCTAATTCTGTAGTTGTTTCTACTGTACACACCCAAGACTTAGTGCATGAAGTTAATGCTATTACTGACACTATTGTTATTATTTTTTTCATCTTTATTTATTTAATTGTTAATTCCTCACCAGTCAAAGCAAAGTAAAGGTTTTGTAATTGATGAACGTGATTAAGTTCGATGTAAAAATCTTCTAATACCATAAACATATCATTATTTAGTTTTAGGTTAACTACTATAAATTTGTCTTCAAACGACTTAACTAAAAACAATCCATCAGCGCGGGCAAACCCAAACTTCACCAACCATTCCTCGGTTAGTGGTATTGGTTCTAAATGTATTTTACCGCTATCACATCTATGTATTGTAAGGCTACAAACACCGTTAATAATTTCACCGTCTTGTGTTGCTAAATTCCCAATCCTTAATTCCGTTGCTTTCATAATAATGGCAAAT
>PVMS01159656.1_pt1 | contig 15053 bp, 11 predicted proteins | sample 1853461 | NCBI WGS metagenome assembly PVMS01 (sample SAMN08582032, study PRJNA380276) | Marine sediment metagenome, whole genome shotgun sequencing project. | isolation source: ocean sediment barecode stripped | collected 2017 | reverse complement strand
TTGGTGGCGGTGGCCCCATGAACGCACTGTCCTGCGCCGAGGCCGCCGGTATCAAGCGCGTGCTTATCCCACGCCTGGCGGCTGTTTACAGCGCCTTCGGCATTGGTTTCTCTGATATCAACAATCAATACCAGCGCGAGCTGCAAGAAAATACGCAGGCCGGCCTGGAAGCGGCCTTTAGCGGGCTGCGTGAGCGAGCCAGCCGCGATATGTTCTCCGAGGGCTTTGAACTTGATGAGTGTCGCGTTGAGGTGAGCCTGCTGCAGGGCGATCAAAGTTACGCTCTGGACGCGGAATCACTGGCACTGCCTGCCGATCTCCCTTCTCGACTGGATGGCCACGACGGCCCGGCGACACTGGTGCTGAAGGCCGTCAAAGTGATCAAGCATGCGCATTTACAAACCGCCGACGATATTTCTGTAAGCGATGCTGTCGTGGGTGCTAAGCGAGTGCTCAGCCTGCCGGAAGGTGAGATCACGGTACCGGTTTATAACGTGCGCGACCAGATTGTCGGTGCAGCGGGGCAGGGGCCCTGTGTGATTGAAGAAGACTTTTTCACCTGCCGTATTTTACCGGGGTGGACTTTCGAGTTCACCGACAACCGCGACATCCTGCTAACACAATCCAAGTAAGGGCTTTCAATAAGGGCTGCTGAAATGAACGTATATGTTACCGAATACTTGAAAATAAACCTCGATACCGAGCAGTGGCAGTGCCGCAAGTGCGAGCACGAAATCGGCTCAGCCAGAGACAGCTACAAAAAAGGCATGAAGCTCTATAAGCGCGATCCCCAGGAAATTCATAAGCCGTTATTGGATCCCGAGCTTTACCACTACACCTTTGCACCCAGTGCGGAGCTGTGTTCGATCATTGAATGCTACTGCCCCGGCTGTGGGGTATTGGTTGAGACGGAATATGTACCGGCCGGTTTTGCGCCCACCATCGATATGGAATTTGATATCGATGGCCTCAAGCAGCACTGGCAATCGATTGGTGAAGTTGCCGAGCCCGGTGTCGGCCCCGATGTGGTTAATTTAAAGCAATGTAATCACCAACATTAATTGTTATCAGAAGCATTAATTGCATCAGGAGTAAATACGATGAAACGTATTGCAGTGGACATCGGTGGTACCTTCACCGATTGTTTTGTGGCCTGGGACGGCGAGTTCTTGCAAACCAAGGCGCTGACCACTCATAAGAATCTGGCCAATGGTTTTAACGAAGCCATTGATAATGCCTGTGAACAACTCGATATTAGTCGAGAGACACTGATGGCGGAAGTGGGTTCCGTACGCTACGCCACCACCCTGGGAACCAATGCCCTGATCGAGCGCAAGGGGCCGAAAGTCGGCCTGCTCTGTACCCACGGTTTCGAGTACACCGTCCCCATCAGCCGCGGCCGCGGCTATGCCGAAGGCCTGCCGGTGGAACAAATTCGCGATATGAGTAACGCGAAGCGTCCGGAGCCGCTGGTACCCGCTTCTATGATTCGCGGTGTGCGCGAGCGTTTGGATGTTAACGGTGACGTACTGATCGAGCTGGATGAAGACGATGCCCGCCGTCAGATCCGCGAGTTGGTTAACAATGGCGTTGAAGCGCTGGTGATCAGCCTTACCAACAGTACCGCTAATGCCGCCCATGAACTGCGGCTGCAGGAAATTGTCCAGCAGGAATATCCGGCCCATATGTTGGGGGGGATTCCGGTGGTATTGGGTCATTTGGTGGCCGGGCGCAGCGGTGAGTACGTGCGCACCTCCTCGGCGATTATCGACGCCTACCTGCACAGCACCATGTATCACGCCATGAGTCAGCTGTCACTGAACCTGCGCGAGGCAAAACACGAAAAACCCATGTTGCTGGTACACAACAGTGGCGGCATGGCTCAGCTGAATTCAACCGATGCCTTGCAGACCGTGCACTCGGGGCCGGTGGCGGGTATTTATGCCAGTGAAGAACTGGCCCGTCAGGGGGGCATCGGCAATATCGTCACTGCCGATATGGGTGGCACCTCGTTCGATATCGGTATCGTAGTTGAAGGCGGTTACAAACACTACGACTTCAATCCTGTCATCGACCGTCGGCTGGTGTCCGTACCCATGGTGCACCTGGTGACCCTCGGTTCCGGCGGCGGCTCGATTGCCAGCTATGACCAGATGTATAACGCCATCAAGGTGGGACCTAAAAGCGCCGGTTCCGATCCGGGCCCAGCCTGTTATGACAGCGGCGGTTTACAGCCGACCGTGACCGATGCGGACCTGCTGTTGGGTTATCTCGATCCGCAAGGCTATGCCAACGGTACCATACCGCTGGTGCGCAATCGCAGCATCATGGCGTTGGAAGATATCTGTGATGAGCTTGATCTCGAAGAGATTGATGCGGCCAAGCTGATCAAGCAGACCGCCGATTCTGATATGGCCACTGGCCTGGTGCGTGAACTGCGCAGCCGCGGTTATCACGCCAGAGACTTTACCATGCTCGCTTACGGCGGTAACGGCCCGCTGCACTGCTGTGGTATCGCGGAAAAGGCCGGTGTTAACCGCGTCCTCGCACCCCCCTACAGCTCGGTGTTTTCGGCCTGTGGTGGCGCCGCCATGACGCAAATGCATATTCACGAAAAATCCCTCGCTATTCCGCTGTATAACCAGCATACCCGAGAGATTTTCCAGGACTACGACTTCTTCAATAACATTGTCAGTGAGCTGGAAGCACAGGGTTGCAATGATTTGCTCCGTCAGGGGGTCGCCACCTCGGACATCAAGTACCGACTGGAATTGGATCTGCGCTACGGTGTACAGAAGATCGAAACCTCTGTGATTATCGACAAAACACGGATAGAAAAATTGCGTGATGTGCTGGAAATTGTGGAAAAACTGGCAGTCGATTTCTCCGAACGCTATGGCGAAACCATGGCCGCACCCGAGACCGGCGTGTGGGTGACCACCTTCCGGGTAGTGACCTATTTGGATATGCCTCCGCTGAAGTTTGAAAGCATGTTGCCGCTGGACGCTAAGCTAGCGGCCCCCGAGCCTTCTGGCGGCTTCCGTCAGTGTCACTTTGTCGGCCATGAAGCAGGCTTGAATACCCCCATTTATGGTGCCGAAGTACTGATTCCTGGCACGGTTGTCGAAGGCCCTGCCGTTTGCAACCCCGGGCAAACTACTTATCTGGTCGAGCCCGGTTGGCGGATGGAAGTGGCCAACCAGGGCGCGGTGTGGTTTTTCAAGCAGGGTGATGAAGGCTGACGCAGTCACACATCATTGGCAGGCATTAGTGGCCTGGCGCTGAACCGCCAGGCCGGCAAGAACCAATTGGTAAGGCTCAATAGCTAGGTACAACATACAGGTACAACGATATGACTCAAGCGACTGAAAGTAAGCAGACCTCAGCGGAAGATCAACAACTGATCGATCGCTTCTTGCGTGACAATATTTCCTTTCTCGGCCCGGATCCGGCGATTATGCTGGACCACCATATTTCGCCGCGCAGCGCACGTGAAGAAGAGATACTGGCGAAACCGATTGACCGCCAGGCATTTCGTGATCTGCGCACCACCCTCTCGGCGGCGCTGGATGAAACTTTTGAAATCGCCGAGCAGACCGCCGCTTCACCGGCGGCCAAGTGCGCCGATCTGGCGACAGGAGTCTTTACCGCCAGCGGCGAGCTGAGCCAGGTTTCCTCCAAAGGGGTGCCCGGTTTCGTCTCCACCCTGGCGTTTCCGATCAAATTTATTCTCAAGTATTTTCAGGATGATCCCACCGTTGAAATCCGCGAAGGCGATGCGTTTTTGCATAATGACTCGCGCTATGGCGGTTTTCACAGCCCCGATGTTTCCATGTTTATGCCGGTATTCACTGAGGGTGAACTGGTGGCCTGGGTGGCCTGTGCCTTCCACCAGGGTGAGATTGGTGCCCGTGACCCCGGTGGCATGGGGCCGATGATAGAAAGCGTCTGGGATGAAGGTTTAAAGTGTCCACCCTTTCGTATCGTCGAGAATTATGAATTAAAGCGCGATCTGGTAACGCTGTTACAAAACTCCTGCCGTGAACCCCAGGTGTTCTATCCCGATTTAAAAGTCCGCTTGAATTCATGCAAAAGGCTGACGCAGCGTGTCCAAGAATCCGTAAAAACTAACGGCCTGGAGTGTGTGCTGGGTTTCTTGCGCCAGAATATTGAAGATGTCGATACCGAAATCGGTCGCCGGCTCAGTGATATTCCGCCGGTGACGGTGCGCACCAGTTTCTTTATGGACAGCACCATGCGCGAGGATGCGCTATTGCGCTTGGCTACCGCCATTACTTTCAAAGACGGCAAGGTGATCGTTGACCTGCGTGGTTCTTCACCGGAGATCGCCAACCGACCCATCAATGGTCTGGTTAGCGCCTGTATTTCAGGCAGTATGATGGGGCTGTCCATCTTCACCTGGCCGGACTTGCCTCCCTCGCAGGTATTGCTCAATCGCTTCGAGTTTATCACCGATGACAGGAGCATCTGTAGTTGCAGTAATGATGTGCCTATTGCCCTGTGTATGCAGGTGGCCTTTAAGCTGATCAGCGCCATTGAAATTGCCTTCTCCAAGGCGACCTATTGCCTGCCCAGACGCTATGCCAATATTAAAGCCGCCTGGTTTAACCAACCGTCAACGCTGATTTACGGCGGCATAACCCAGCACAAAGATATGGTCGGCAACCTCTGTGGTGATCTTAATGGCATGCCCGGCGGCGCTAAATGCAATGGCGATGGCGAGCACAGTATTGCGCCTAACTTCGCCTCTATGACCGACATAGGTGAGTGTGAACACGCCGAAGCTACCCTGCCGGTGCAGTATTTGCTGGCCAAGGTGATGGGCTCCGATAACTGTGGTTTCGGTAAATACCGCGGCGGCAGTGGCTATCAATGGGGCATGATGCGCTATGGTCAGCAGCCTTTCGGTTTCCAGACTATAGCTGGCGGTTCGAGCTTCCCGACCACGTTTGGCCTGTTTGGCGGTTACGGCAGCCCGGTTTATCCGACCGCCAAAATCAAAGGCGTGAACCTCTATGAACAGTTGAAGGCAACGCCGGAAAAATTCACCGCGTCTATGACCACGCTGCTCAATGAACGTCCCTTCGAGGGCGCTACTTACGAGACCTGCCCCAGCTCCTGGCCATTTGAATTTGCCCTGGAAGGCGAACTGTACATGATTTCCGGTGGCGCCGGTGGTGGCTATGGCGATGTGCTCGACCGCGAGCCGGAGGCGGTGATAAAGGATGTTGATGAAAGCGTGATTTCGGCGGCAACCGCCCGAGACATTTATAAAATCGTCTTCAACGAAGAGACCCTGGCACTCGATGTCGAGGCCACAGAGCAGGCGCGCCAAGCTGAATACGCCGCGCGCATTGCCCGCGGTGTTGACTGGGACAGCTACCAGGCTAAGCATGTGGTAGATACTCCCGACGCCTTGCCGGTGCCTTATTTCGGCGCCTGGAATGAAAACAAGGGGCTGATCTACGCCGGTGCTATTAGCGGAGCGCCCGGTACCTTGCCGCCGATCTATATGCCGGATCCAAAAGACGTCAAGATTGCGAAATTGGAAGCCGAGTTAGCGGCGCTAGCTAAAGACTGATACTTCCACACAAGTGCCCCGAGGTGGCTCGGGGCGATGATAATAAAACTATTGAGCTACTAACCATCTAGTTACTAGAAGTGAGAAAGAATGCGAATCATAGATTGTTTTGATAAGGGAGCGGCATTGGGTCTCAATGTCCCTATGTTTATAGATGGCCTCAGCGGTGACGAAACCAGCTTTGAGCAGATTAAAACCATTAGCGAGCGTGCCGCCGCGGCGATTGTGGCCGCTACGGGGGATGGCGATCAACCGCATATCGGCGTCTACTCGCCCAATGACCCGCGCAGTTTCGCCTGTATGCTGGCGGGTTGGCGTGCCGGTGGTTTGTGGGTGCCGATTAACTCGCGCAATACCGCGCAAAGCAATGTAGATTTTGCCAACACTGCCAAGGTGAGTTGGTTGTTTTATCACTCGGTTTTTGCTGAGGCTGTGGCTCTGATGAAAAGCCAGGTGCCGACCTTGTGCCGTTGTGTCTGTATCGATCAGACCAACGGCGAGGACCTGTCACTTGAGCAGTTTATGGCGCAATACGCTGATCAGCCGGTGCCTGATGTTGAATACAACCCCGAGCAGCTAGTGGCTATTACGGGTTCCGGTGGTACCACCGGCAAGCCCAAGGGTATTGTGCACTCTGCCCTTGTGTGGGAGACGATGATCAACGCCGGTTGGCAATCGATGCCCTATGAGGGCGAGCGCCCGGTACACTTGATGGCGGCTCCCATGACCCACGCCGCCGGTGGTTTTGCGGCGGTATTGATGCCCTGGGGCGCCACCACCGTGGTTCTCGACAAGGTTGACCCGCTGGTGTTGATGGAGTCGATCCAGAAATACAAGGTGAGCCATCTGTTCCTGCCGCCGACCGCTCTCTACGCCATGCTGGCCCACCCGGGTGTGCGCAATTACGATTACTCGTCACTGAAATATTTTTTGATTAGTGCCGCACCGGTATCCCCCGATAAGCTCAAAGAGGCGGTTGAGGTCTTTGGCTCGTGTATGTGTTCCTGCTGGGGCCAGGCCGAATCGCCGTTCTTCCTGACCTGGTTGTCTCCCAAAGCTGTGCATGAAGGTGCGACTGTGGCTGGCCGCGAGCATCTATTGAAGAGCTGCGGTCAGGCCATTATTAGCAATCGCATCGAGGCGATGGACCCTGAGCTTGCGCTGCTACCCAATCATGAAAAGGGCGAGCTGGTGATGAAGGGCAACCTGCGTATGGTTGAGTATTTTGAAAACCCCGAGGCCACCGCAGAAATCCGCGATGCCATGGGCTGGCAGCATACCGGCGATGTCGGTTATCGCGATGATGAAGGCTACTTTTATATCGTCGATCGCATCAAGGACATGATTATTACCGGCGGTTTTAACGTCTACTCCGCTGAAGTTGAAAAATACCTGAACTCTCATCCGGCCGTGCAGGACTGTGCCGTATTTGGTATACCCGATGAAAAATGGGGCGAGGCGGTACATGCCACGATCCAGCTAAAAGCTGATGCAAGCGTGACACAGGAAGAGATTATTGGATTTTGTAAGGAGGGCTTGGCCAGTGTCAAAACACCCAAGTCGGTCGATTTTATCGAGGCCTTGCCGCGCAGCCCTGTGGGTAAGGTACTCAAGCGCGAACTGCGCGATAACTATTGGAAAGGCATCGACCGACAGGTTTAATAAGGACTTTATTAGAAGCTTAAACTTAACGAGAGTATAAAAATGATGAAAGATGTTTATATTATCGGTGTCCACGCTACCCCGGTCGGCAAGTACATAGATACAGGCTTTCGGGAGCTGGTGCGCACCGCCTATGTGGGTGCCCTCAATGATGCAAGCCTGGAAAATGGCGACGATATTGATTTTTGCTACTTCAGTAATTTTATGGCCGATTTTCATGGTCAGAATATGTGCCGCGGTAACAATATCTGTATCCCGCTCATCAACGATGGCCTGATGAAGCGCCATATGCCGATTTTCAATCTGGAAAATGGCTGTGCCTCAGCTTCCGCGGCCGTTCACAGTGCCTGGAAAGACGTACTCTCCGGGCAGTCTGAGGTGAGTGTCGCTATCGGTGCGGAAAAAATGTATCACCCCGATAAAACCAACGCCGAGACGCTGGCGCATATGGGCCTGGCGGAACCCTGTGAAGGCCGCGAAGATTGGCACGCGATGTTAGCTAGCGCCGCCGAGAAAATCGGGGTGGAGTTTGGTTTTGAACAAGGCCGCTCACCGGCCATGGATTATTATGCGCTGCTGGCCAAGGAACATATGCATAAATACGGCACCACCGCCGAGCAGATCGCCCACGCGGCGGCCAAGAATCACCAAAACAGTCTTCACAACCCGCGCTCACAATATCAATTTGATCTCAGCGTCGAGGATATCCTCAACGATCGACTGGTCTGCGACCCGCTGACCCGCTCCATGTGTGCGCCGATCGGTGATGGTGCGGCGGCGGTGATACTCTGCTCCGCGGATTACCTGAAATCGCTGCCCGCTGAGGTGCAGCAGCGGGCGCTGAAGATCCGCGCCAGTGCCATGGGCGGTGGCGTATACCACCGTCAGCATCAGGATGATCGGGTGGTGGCAGAGTCGGCGCGCCGGGCCTATAAAATGGCCGCTCTCACCGCCAAGGATATCGACCTGGCCGAGATTCATGATGCTACCTCCTTTGCCGAAATTCATCTGGTCGAGGATCTGCAGTTCTGCGCGCCGGGCGAGGGTGGACCCTTTGCCGCCTCCGGTGCTACCCGGATAGACGGTGAAGTGGCCGTCAACGCCTCCGGTGGATTGGTTGCGCGCGGCCATCCCATCGGTGCCACCGGTATTATGATGCTCAACGAGCTGGCCATTCAGTTGCGCGGCGAAGCGGGGGCCAATCAGGTGGCCAATGCCCGGATTGGCTTGCAGGAAAATGGCGGCGGCTTAATCGGCATGGATAGTGCCATTTGCTCGGTGATGATATTGGAAGCTAACCGCTAAGCCAGAGCTTGGTGTCGAGAGCCCGCTCGCAAGGCCCCGCTCTATTGTAATTGTTGTATGAACTTAATTTATAAAATCGCGAATCTATAAATACATAAAAAATGAGGATATAAACGATGAAAACATTTGCAGGTAAAGTCGTAGTTGTCACCGGCGCGGCCGGTGGTATTGGCCGTGCAGCGGCGTTGGGTTTTGCCGAAGAGGGCGCCAGTGTAGTGGTGGCCGATATCGACACAGGGCGGGTGCAAGAAACCGCCGCAATGATCGGCGATAGGGCACTGGCAGTAACCGTGGATGTCGCCGATGAAGCCTCCTGCCAAGCCATGGTCGAACAGGCGGTAGAAAAATTTGGTCGCCTGGATGTGATCTTTAATAACGCCGGTATTTGCGGTGTTAGAGCACGGACCGCCGATCAAAAATCAGAAGACTGGCGTCGGGTTATCGATATTAACCTCAACGGTGTTTTCTATGGTTCCAAGGCCGCGATTCCACACCTGCAAAAAGCCGGCGGCGGGGTGATTATCAATACCGCCTCAGTCGACGGCCTAGTTGGGATGTCGTCGGTTTCTCACTATTGCGCTGCCAAGCACGGGGTGATGGGGCTCACCAAAGCCTGCGCTCTCGAATACGCCCAGGACAATATTCGCTGTGTAGCGGTGGCGCCCGGTTTTATCAAAACCAATATGACCCAAGACGCTTTCAGTGATCAGGAAAGTGAGTTGTTGGCCGCAATGGTGCCCCTGAAGCGTGCTGCTGAACCCGAAGAAGTGGCCAATCTGGTTCTCTGGCTGGCCTCGGATAAGGCGTCCTATGTGACCGGTTCTTTTCATCAGGTAGACGCTGGCCTACTGGCCGGTTTTTCGTTTCCCGAGCAATAATTGCCTGCTTTGTAGATCGGTAGCATCTGTTAGTAAGGCAGAGCCTTAGGGCTGGTTCGCCAGCTCTTTCACCCTTTGCTGCATCAACGACTATAGCCGTGTATCCTGCGCCAGCATAGCAGTAACTTAAGAGACTCTATGATGAATATGAAATTTACAACGCCGAGACTTCGCTATTATCGCGCTATGTTTTATTCGGCGACAGTATTTAATCTGTGTGTGTCCGTCAGCTTTGTGCTGGCCTTTGATCGACTTTATCCATTGATGGGGGGCGGAGATTTACCCGAAGCGCCACTGTTCTGGCTGTTCTTTCAGCTAACGGTGGGAGCGATTTTACTGTTCGGTGCCATGTATTATCTTATTGCTCGTCGTCCGGATGCTGAAGGTAGCGGCATACTCGCCGGTCTTGGCATTGTCGGCAAGTTGACTTTTTTCTTTGTCATGAGTGGTTATGCCATGGCCGAACTTATCCCTTGGGGATTGGCGGCCGTGTCGTTTTTGGACTTATTCTATTCTCTGCTGTTTATAGAGTATATGTTGTACCGCTCAGCCGTAGTTAAACGCCCAATGGAATACGTTTAGTCAACTGGGGTAGGCGGAATACAAGGCGAGTGCGGCTTTATTAATCTGCTGGCAATGACCTTGAGTGGGAACATTGCCTGTTTCTGGATGTGCACTAGGTAGTAGCTTTCCTCTACTTACTGTCCAGTGTGGCTAATGCATCCAATACGTTTTCGGGTACGGCGTCTGCCGGTATCTCGCCGTAGACAAAATCTCCGGCCGCGCTAGTGTCACCGCTCCAGAAACTGCTGGCCAGCGGATTGGCGACGATCTGGCAGGGTACGTTGGCATCGGTAATCATAAAGTCCAAAAACTGACTGCTGCCGGGGGAGCCCAGGGTGCGGGTTCCGATGGCCCACTGATAGCCGTTACAAACATTGGCGATAGGCCGGTAGAGGTCAATCTGTTCGTTACTGAGCGCGGCATTATCGGCTTCAAGTAAGAGTATGCCGGCAAGCTCGTGTTCGGCAAATTCGCGTAAAAAGTCCGCCAGGTAGACGCTGGCGCTATCGCTCATGAGGTCATCGGCTTCGATGTCTGAGAGCTGATTGGCGATTTCATGAGCCCAAACCAGCAATTGCCGCGGTGAGGGTAGGGTTAAGATCAAAGGGGTGCTGCTGGCAGCAGCGGCGATGGCGATTAGATTGGTGAGATCACGGCGTAAAGTGCCATTGGCTAAGAAGGTTTTCAATGCAAAGCCAACTCGTTTCTTACCGCTCATACTGGCTTTGATGTCAGGGTGGGTCGAAAGCCACCAGTCAAAGTAGTTTGCCAGCGGCAGACCGGTCACATCTAACTTGAGCAGGCTCTGCCCCTGGGAAAGAAAGTGGACTAGCGCTACCGGGTCGCCCCAGGGAATATCTCTGTCGTTAAGAATGACTTTTTGTCCGTAGTCGATCCAATCCAGCCAGCGCAAAGGCCTGCCCGTCTCGAGCTGCTGTGCAAATTTTTCCAAAAGCAGTTTAGTCATGTTCAGTTTCTCCATGGAACTTAATGGGATGATAGGCCCATAGTAATTCACTGAATAGTTAAATAGACCTCCCTGGCTGAGGGGGGGCTGATTATTGCCGCAATAGCCGGACTTTAATTGAACGAGTCTATTTCTGCTTGAGCTGACGTCGCAAATCATTGGGTGGAATGCCATACCAGCGGTTACAGGCCTGGCGAAAGGTGCTGACGTCACTGTAGCCCAATAGCAGAGCAACGATTTCTATCGACAGCGTTTGGTCGGATAGTAGATGCCTTGCCTCTGTCATTAACCATGCACTTTGCAGCTGTTGAAAGCGGATGTTTTCTTCTTTCAGTCGGCGTTGCAGGGTGCTGGGCGACAAATTCAGGTGTTTGGCAATCGTTGTCAATGACCAAAGCTGTCCGGGATTATCGGTAAATAGTTGCGTCACTATTGCGCTGGTTGTTGTACCTTGGGAGGAGCCTTTAAGCAACTCTTCACAACGTTCAATGGCCGAAGCTCGGAGCTGCGGGTCAAAATCGGTATCGGTAGCGTGGATAGCCGTGTGCTTGGGTATCAGAATGCGAGTGGCGGGCCGTGAAAACTGTATTGACGATACCCGAAAGGCTTGCTGGTAGTCTCTGAAATAGCTCGGCGCGGGATAGTTCAGTTCGAGGCTGCACAGCTGTATATCGTGGCGGCTGACCATCGCAATCATACCGATGATGGCCAGCAGCAGAATTTCAGTCGCCGAGGGATGCATGTCACCGGTGTCTTCTTTAAAGGTGACTTCCAGTCCAACAATTTCATCATTTTCGACCCAATGCAATTCAATGACAGAATAACGTAGGTGGCCATAACGGTGCAGTATTTCCAGGCAGTCGTAAAGCGTTGAACTGTTGTAAATCGCTGTCCCTACTGGGCCGTGCATACTGCTTAACTGGTTGATTCTACCTAATCTCAAGCCTATCGCCGGATCGTTGAATTCTTCCCGAGCGTTGCGTAAAAATTGACAGTAATCCTGGAAGCTATGTGTTCCGCCCAATTCCGCCAGTGTTGTCGCGGTTTCAGCTGTGTTGTTCAGTAGGCATTCGCGACTGCCCAGGTAGCGGAAAAACTGCCGTAGATAGGTATTGGGCGTTTGTCTCTGTTTGTCCTGTGTCTGCATCGTTGGTTCCCTGTGTAATTTATCTGTCGTCGCATAGTGAACGTGTTGGTGCTGACCTGAATTCCCCCCATTATGACCTGAATTCCCCTCCATAGAAATCCCTCTCTGGTTAAAATAACGACTAATACGGATTGTCCCTGAGAACTCTCAGTTACAACAACAATGACAACCGCGGTAGCAATCGGCCCTATTTTGCGTCGCATTCATCAGTAAGACTTTTGTTCAGCCAGTTTATCTGGATACCCATGGGCTTTGATAAACAATTTATTTAACAGTGGAGAATATCAACATGGCTAAAAAACCCGTCGTCATCTATGGAGCCAATGGCTATACCGGACGTTTAATTGCAGAATTTATGCGTCATTATCAAATCCCTTTTATTGCTGCCGGCCGCAACGCCGAACGCGTTGCCGAGGCGATAGCCCTGGTGCCCGGTATTGAAACCGCCGACTATGAAGTGGTCCAGGTTGATCACACTGTGGATGCCTTGACCGCGTTGTTTTCCGGCGCCGAATTGGTGTGTAACACCGTGGGGCCGTTTCTGTATTACGGCATGGATGTGGTTGAGGCTTGCGTCAAGGCTAAAGTCCATTATTTGGACAGCAGCGGTGAGGCTAATGTCATCGCACAGATGAAGAAGCAATATGGCGAGGCATTTGCCGCCAATGGCAAGGTGTTGGCGCCGAGTACCGCCTATATGTTTACCGTGCTGGAAATTGCCGCGCGTAAAGTGTTGGAAACGCCGGGAATCGATACCTTACAAGGTGTGTGTGCCCCGACTCTTTCGCCCACTTATGGCTCAGCCCAGACCATGTTCTCGATGTTCAAGCACGCGGATGAAGTGGTGTATCTCAAGAATAATCAGTTCGTTCATTGGCCGGCAGCCGAAGCCTATGAAGTCAGCTTGCCTGGGCAGGCTGCAACGATCTTGGCCCACCCGTGGGGTGGTGGTACGTTGCCGCTCTATTTTGAGAATGACCCCCGTGTTCGCAATGTGAGCCAATTGACAGGTTTTGTTGATCGTGCGCTGATGCAAGCCATTGTGAATATGCAGCAAGTCTATGAGCAAGAGATCAAGGGGCTGCCCGATCAAGAGCAGATCGACAAGCTTAAAGAGCTTGCCGAAGGTGTGCAGGATGTGATGCCGCCCAGAGAAAACCCCTTAGTGCATCGCAATGTCGATGTGGTTTATGGCAGCGGTGGCACACACACGGCAAGCTGTACCATCAACGGTCTGATGCCTTATCAGACTACGGGCATGTTACAAGCGGCGACGGCTCACTACCTGCTGGGCGGTCATCAAAAAGTGTCAGGCTTTGCCTCTGCCTGTGAAGCGGTTGGGCATGACGAGTTGTTTGGCCAGCTGCAAAACTTTGGTCTGGCTGAAATGGTACTGAACTGACATTCACTAAGTTGCTATGCCGACATGTGTCTGGGGTGATCATGTCGCCCCAGAAACTTGTCGGTTCTATTTGGCAAATACGTACCAACACGCGGTCTATTTTGCTACTACCTTCTTGGCGAATCCTTGACGAAATAACCCAACGCGAGAGCTGATTATGTTTGATCAACGTTTTCCAGAAAAACGCGCCTTTATTACGGGTGCTGCCAGTGGTTTGGGGCTTGAAATTTGTGAGCGCTTGGCCCGGGACGGCTGGCGGCTGTTGATAGTCGATATTAACGCCGAACGCCTGGCGGCGGTTGAGGAAAGTCTGCAGGCCATGGGCGGCACCATTATTTCAGAGGTGTTAAACGTTACCGACGTTGATGCAATTGACGCTGTCGCCGCGCGCATCAAGCAACAGTGGGGTGGGGTGGATATCATCTTTAACAATGCCGGCGTGGCGGGAGGCTGTGAGTTCGACAGATTGTCGCTGGAGGAGTGGCAGCGGCTGATCAATATTAACCTGTGGAGTGTGATCTACGGTTGTCGCGCCTTTGTGCCGCTGATGAAAGCGCAAGGAGGAGGCTATATTGTCAATACCGCCTCGAGTGCGGGAATCCTGTCGAGCCCGCAAATGGCTAATTACAATGTGGCTAAGGCCGGTGTTATCTCTCTGTCTGAAACCCTGAAGGTTGAGCTGTCTCCGTTCAATATTGGTGTCACGGTGATCTGCCCAACGGTTTTCAAAACCGACCTGGGTTCATCGGTCAAAACGGGCAGTTCTATGGAGGCGAACATCCAGCGTCAGCTCAGTGAGAGTAAAGTGATGCCTGCCGACATTGTTGATGCTACTTTTAAGGTCATGCAAAAAAATAAACTCTACGTAATGCCTCAACTGGACGCACGTTGGACTTGGCGTTTAAAACGGTTTTCCCCGGGGGGCTATCTGCGGTTATTGTCCTACCTGTATAACAAACGTAAGTGGCTCTATGCCTATCTAGATTAGTGTCCGAAGTGAAAAACTTGAGCTTGTCAGTGGCTGTAGCTTCACATTTATTGTTGAAATTGAAATTGAAATTGAAAGTGAAATTAAAAAGATGAGTGAAAAAATCGTTATAAGTATAAGGCGAATAAAAGGGCCATGGAGAAAAATTTCCTTCCGGTAGCTCGGTGCTTTACCTGAATTGATCGAGTGATGGCCACCGAGTGTGCTGAAATCGCGCTTGCATTGGCCCGCTTGCAGATCTTTTTTGGTCGTTTTCGAGCTATGGCCCACAGGAGTCCATACCGACTGGTTGTTCAGCGGCGTCCCTGCTGGTTGAACGGTGATAACGCGGGTTCCTTTCCCGCGAAAAGAGACAGCGTGCCAGGTGGGGCTCTGGTGGGTGGTACCAAGTGTGGCAGTAGAGGAGTTTCCTGTTCTTTCCGGCGCAGGTGGGCCAGGATTCGATCAATGGCCTCTTGCTTCTCTATGCAGGCAATGACCTTTACAGTGCTCCCGCAATGCCCGCAGGTCTCAATGTCGATGTTGAAAACTCGCTTCA
>PVMS01024851.1_pt1 | contig 15053 bp, 13 predicted proteins | sample 1853461 | NCBI WGS metagenome assembly PVMS01 (sample SAMN08582032, study PRJNA380276) | Marine sediment metagenome, whole genome shotgun sequencing project. | isolation source: ocean sediment barecode stripped | collected 2017 | reverse complement strand
GGGTGACGCGCTCCTCACCCCCGAATCTCCCAGCATCCTGCCCTCGATCACCCGGATATCTCTCCTCGAGATGGCCTCCGAGATATTCGGCTGGCCGACCAAGGAGTGCAGGATTTCGATCGAGGAGCTCGACGATATCTCGGCAGCGGCTTGCTGCGGCACTGCCGCGGTGATCACGTGGATCCCCCGCATTGTCGATGGTGACCGGAGCTGGGAATTTCCGTTCGACGACCGCTGGCAGCAGCTCTATGACGCGCTTGTCGGCATCCAGACCGCGACGCGCGAAGATCCGTTCGGTTGGAGATACGAGATCAAGAACCTTCAGGACTGAGCGCTTCGATCGCCTCTTCTCGATCCTCGTAAATCGAGAAAATCTCGTCGAGCCGAGTCAGTCGAAGCAGGCTGAGGATTCTCCGATGAGGCCGATACAGCGCCAGCCGTCGTCCTTCCTTCTCGAAGCGCTGCAGATAACCGACCAGCTCGCCGAGCCCGGTGGAGTCCACGTGGTCGATTTCCGACATATCGACCAAGACCGCCGGCACGTCGGCGGCGAGGAGATCCTGGAGATACGATGAGAACTGCTGGGCAGGCTCCCCGAAATTGATGACGCCGCGCACCGCAACAACGGTAACGCCCCTGTCCTGGGACCGTTCAATCTCCATCTGTTCTTCCCTCCGGCCACGTGTCCCGGTCGGCGCCATTGTAAGATCCGCCACACTGCAATGGCAAGCATGATTCCGAATACTCGCTCTCCGGATAGAATCGGGAAAGTGGGAACTGTCACGCCGAAGGTAAGGGTATGCAGAAAGAATTCTCAGTTTTGAATTCTCAATTCTCAATTCCCACCTAACCCCCCAAGGATTCGGGAAGCCCGTCAGTAATTCAAAATTGAAAATTGAGAATTGAGAATTTGTCTAAAAAGGCCACCACCAGCGACGCCCGGTCTCCGGTTCGCCGGGAACGTCGTCCTCCGCCGCTGCTGCGAGCGCTCGCTGCCGCTCTTCGTCGTCGCGAACTACGAAGAGACAGTCGGCTTGCTCCACGTCCTCCAGCAGCTCCGGTGCCGAGTTGAGGATCGCCACGTCGAGGAATCGATCCTCCGGCAGGGCTCCGGCCACCACCTCCGACACGAGGTTGAGCGCTGGGCGCAACGACCGTACGGCTATCGGCACCAACCACACGAAGAGCGTCATCGCCGACCGATGGTCCCCTCCGACCACCTCAACGTCGGAAAGATGGGCGAAGGCAACGTCAGGGCAGCTCTCGAGGCCTTCCCGGAGCTTTTCCAGGACGTCCTCGTCGAGTGGGTTCGTCGGGCGGGTCACGCGGAGCTGTTCGTCCTGAGTCCGCACCTCTCACCACCTAGTGTGCCCCGCCATAATTGGGGTTGGGCTGGCGTTCATGCCGAGATCATAATGCGTGACGGCCAATCCTCCAAACCTCTGTCGGCCGCATCCATCGATGGACGCAGAGGGGCGAAACAGGGTACGGTTCATCCGTGACGCCTCATCGCCGCATCATCACCATCCTGCTCGTACTTCTTCCATGGAACGGCGTGCGGGGAGAGGACCTCGAGACAGCGCTCGAGCGAGCGCGTGAAGCGGCACGCAGTCACCGATACGCCGATGTGATCACCATCCTTACCCCGTTCAACGCCCTGGTCGACCCGGAATCGCGATACATCACCGCGGCCGAGATTGGGAGGGCACTGTTCCACCTTGGAAAATATGAGGCCGCCGACCGGGCCTTTCGAGAGGCGGTGCGTCTCCATCCGGAGCGGGCCGAAACGGCCGTCTATCTCGAGGCCACCTCGTACCTCATGGGGCACCGGGAGCAGGCCATGACGATCTTCCGCGCGGTGCTCGCGAGCGGTGCCAAAGATCTCTACCTGGCGGTGACTCTGCCCGGAGAGCAACAGTTTCTCGCCGATCCGGAAGTGCAATCCATCCTCGCAGAGCACGCCGTCGTCCTCGATGTGGACGTGGAGAAGGCACGCCTGATGGGCATCACACTCGGAGACAGCCGCGCGCGCGTCACCGCGGCGCTGTCGGCGCGGTCGTCGGATCCGACCGCCGCCGCCCTCACCGCGCACGCCGGGCCGGCTCTCATCTGGGCATTCGTTTTCGATCGCGAGCAACGATTGTCGGAGATCATCCTGCAGGCGGAAAACCTCCTCAGATACACGCCCTACCGGCTGGACATGGGAAACGAGGTCGATTGGAGGGCGACACCGGCGATAGCCGCCTCCTTATGGGGACCACCCACCGAGATGATCACCCACACCGACGACGGCGTCGCGATGATCTGGGATTTCGACAGCCACCGACTGACCCTCGATTTCGCCCGACCGAGGCGCCCGAGGCCTCCCGAACTTGCGGAGGGCGCCGCCGCCCTCCGCTCCGTGCGGCTGGAGGCCGATCTCGAGCCATCTCCTGATAGGATGGACCGGTGACCATCGATCCTCCAACACTTGCGGGCAACTTTCTCATCGCGATGCCCGGCCTTGCCGATCCCAACTTCTGGCAGTCGGTCGTGCTGCTCGGGGTGCACTCTCACGAAGAGGGGGCATTCGGTCTGGTCGTCAACCGCATGTTGGACATCGATCTCTGCGAGATCCTCCTCGAAATCGGCGAGGAACCGGTGGAGGACGAGCTGCCCGAGGTCCTCGCCGGAGGACCGGTTCAGCCGAGCCACGGCTTCGTTCTCTTCGAACGAGATGATCGTGAAGCACCAGCCGAGGAGGACATCGCCATCTCCGACACGATCTCGGTCTCCGGGAGCACCGAGACCTTGGCCCGTCTTGCCGGTGGATCGACCGGAGGCCGGTACTTTCTGCTGCTCGGCTACTCCGGCTGGCACCCCGGCCAACTGGAGCGGGAAATCGAGGACAATTCGTGGGTCGTCGCACCGCTCGACACGTCGATTCTCTTCGATGTGCCGGCTGAAGAACGGTGGTCGGCTGCCTTGAGATCGATCGGCATCGAGCCCGGCACCCTGGTCGACACCGGCGCCACAGAGCCCAGTTGAGCGTCATTCGAGAGTCTGCCTGGTCGTGGCGTGAGCGCGTTCCCGACGGTGGAACGTCAAGGGTTAAGGGTAAAGGGTAAAGGGTTCAGGGTCGAAATTCAGCAACCGAGTTCACCGGGGTTCCCCAAATTCAGATCTTTCCTCTTGACTCTTCACCCTTGACCTCCAAAAAGAAAAAAGCCCAGCCGATCGGCTGGGCTGTAGATTGAATTGGAAGGGCCGGTTCCGCCAAAAAGGTAGGATCAAACGATGGGATAATAAGGCAGGCCGTTAATGGTAGGTCCATTTAAGGCAGGTTTCAAGGTGGTTAGCTTTCCCAGGCCCTTCCCTTTCTCAATTGATGTCTCATCTTATCATGGGGTCCTGGCGATGTCCAGCTTACTGTCCAGGATTCATGGAGTTGTCCGAACTCGCGACGCTAACCAGCGATGCCGATTTTCGCGCGCATTTAAACCTAAGATGAGCGATTCTCACCGGCGATCTGCACCAAGCTCTTGCGCCCTGGTCACTTGCGAAAATGCTCCGAATACCGATGGGTATGCGTCCGCTTTTCGCAAGCACCAGAGCATCAAGATCTTGGCACATCTCTTCCGGCAGAACCGCTCATCTGAGGATCCATCCTAAGATGGCCGTCCTGCCGATTCTCGTCTATGGGGACCCGCGCCTGGAGGCGGTCAACCAACCCGTGGAGGATTTTGGAGAGGAGTTCCGGTCGCTCATCGAAGATCTTTTTGAGACCGGTTGGAAAGCTCCCGGCCTCGGGCTCGCGGCGCCCCAGGTAGGCGTCAATCTCCGGGTCGCGACGATCGACCCCTCCGTCGGCAAGGACCCCGACGCGCGGATGGTCCTCGCCAACCCCGAGATCATCTCCCACCGGGGAGAAATCAGCCTCGAGGAGGGCTGCCTGTCGTTCCCAGGTCTCTTCACCACCATCAAACGGCCGACCACACTTCGCGTCCGGACTCAGGACGAGAGCGGCCGGTGGCGCGAGATCGAGGCAGAGGGACTGCTCGCGCAGGCCATATGTCACGAGGTCGACCACCTCGACGGAGTACTGCTCGTTCACCATCTCCGTGGCATGAAGCGTCGCCTGTTCATGAGGCGGGTGGGGAAGATGCGAAAGCTCGGCGTCTGGCAATCTACTGCGTAGATTACCGAGTTAAGAGTTAGGAGTTAAGAGTTAGGAATTCCCGCCTCCCCAATCGCCCCCGATCTTCGGGGGAGGGCGGTTGGAAAATCCGAAATCCGAATTCCGAATTCCGAATTCCGAATTCTCTTTTAGAGGCTGTGCGGCAGGCCTTCGCGGGGGTTCGTCTGGTAGAGATCGGCGACGGCGCGGGCGGCCTCCTCCCCGGCCGGCGACATCACCTTCGGCACCACGATCTGCACCGTGTACATATGGTCGCCGTAGGCTCTGGTCTTGGTGTTTCGCACTCCCTTACCACGCAGACGGAAGGTGCGGCCCGAGTTGGTGCCCGCCGGGACCTTGGCACGAACCGGTCCGTGCACCGTGCCAACCTCGATTTCGCCGCCCCGATAGGCTTCCGAAAAGGTCACCGGAATCGTCGTGTGGATGTTGTCACCTTCCCGCTTGAAAAACGAGTGCGGTCGGACGCGGACCCGCACCATGAGGTCCCCCGCCATGCCGCCGCCTCGACCCTCGGCCCCCTTGCCGGCTACCCGCACCCGCTGAGAATCAGCCACGCCCTCCGGAATCTTGACCCGCAGTCTCTCGGTGGAAATCAGGACGCCGGATCCGTGGCACTTCGGGCATGCCCCGCCATCCGTATGGCCGCCGCCCTTGCAGGTGGAGCATCGGATCTGGCGCTGGACCGGAATCGTGACGCTAGTCCCACGTACGGCCTGGTCGAAGGCGATTTCGACCTCGATCTCGTGGTTGGCGCCCCGCTCCGGGCGTCGCCGAGCCTTCGCACCTCGGCCGCGCCCGAAGAGCTCGCCGAAGATATCTCCGAGATCCTGAAACCCCCCGGTCGCGGTATCGAAATCGCCGAAGTCGACCCGGTACCCGCCGGCGTCACGCCATGTCGAACCGCTCTGTCGAAATCCGCCGAATCCGTCGTCGGGGACGCCATCGACCCGCCCGAAGGTGTCGTATTGTTGACGCTTCTCGTCATCTGAGAGCACAGCGTACGCTCCCTGGATCTCTTTGAACTTCTCCTCGGCCTCGGGTTTGTCCGGATTGACATCGGGATGGTACTTCCGTGCCAGCTTGCGATAGGCCTTCTTGATCTCGGCCGCGTTGGCAGAACGGCCGACCCCAAGAATTTGATAATAGTCTGCTGACATCGCTTCTCCATCCCGCTTAACCAACCCGCATACTCACCGCGTGTCTGCTGCGGACGCTGATTCCAGCCATCTGTCGTGCTTTTCGCGAATCGTGATCCTCACTGTGATGCAACTACAAAGGATCGCCCGATCCGCAAAGCACCCAATACTGACTACCCTTCGCCGTTCTCGTCACGAGGTCCGGTGAGAAGTGCTGGCCAGACCATAGAAATATGAGCGAGTTTTAATAATATTTCAAGCACACGCGGACTACCGTAAAATAGCTCGTATGGATCCGTCGTCGATTTTCCCACTCGTGCTGATCGCCGCCACGCCCGGACAGACCCGCCGCAACTTGGGATGGGTCGTCATCGGGATTGCCTTGGCATCGGTCATCAATCTGCCGTGGCTGGTAAAGTACCTGGAGGTTGGGGAGGCTGCAAACAGCCCGATTCTGCGGCTCCTTTCTGACCCCATCGTGATGATCGTCGCAAACCTCATGGCCGGTACTCTGATCGTATGGGGCCTGATCCAGCTGCTGCTCGCTGGAAGCCCGCACCAGCGCCTGGTGAGAACATTGATCGGTCGCGGCGACTACCTGGGAGCTGCGCAGCTGCGGGCTCAGGAAGGCGACCTCAGGGGCGCCCTCACGCTATACCGAAAGGGAAGAGCCTGGAGTGAGGCGGCGAGAACCGCAATCGAGCTCGGCCTTGACCACGAAGCTGCCGACCTGCTCAAACGCGCCGGCGGCCACAACCTGACCGAGGCGACCCATCTATTCAGACGAGTCGGAGATATCGCGGCTGCACAGCGTTGCGAGCGAGATCTCGCCGAGTGGCTGTCCAGTCGCGGGCGCTATGACGAAGCTGTCGAAGCGTGGATGCTGGCGGGCGATTCCAAACGGGCTGCGGGTGCCGCGATGATCGCGCTGGAACAAGGGCAGTTCAGCTCCTCACATACCGCCTTGCCTGTGGCACAACGAGCCGTCGAGCAGGCCGGTGACCACCGCGCCCTCGCCCGTCTCCACGAGATCGAGGGCAACTGGCAGGCAGCCGCGCACGCTTGGCGCTCGGCAGGCGAACACGAACAGGCGGCCGAGATTTTCCGCAAGGCCGGCCTCATCGACGAGGCCGTCATCGCCGAGTCGGCTGCCGGACATCATCAGGAAGCCGCACAGCTTCGAATCCACCAACTCAAGAAGCTGCGGGACCGATTGGCCCTGTGCGAAGCGCGCGGCGCCGCCGGCGAGAAGGAACCCGAAGAGCTGAGGAAGCAGATCGTGCGCGAGGAGGAAGCACTGATTCCGGTCCTCTCCGACCTCGGCATGCAGCGGGAAATGGTCGAGCTGATCGGATCCTCAGGGCGAGCCGAGGAAGCGGTCGAATTATTGGTCCAGCAAGACGAGGAGGCCGATGCCGCCGATCTGGCCATCAACGCACAGCTGTGGCACCTCGCCGCACCCATCCTCGAGCGCCTCAACCGGTGGGGTGAGGCGAGCGATATCTACGAGTTCTCGGGCGACATCGAGGCTGCCGCCCGGTGTGCCGAGAAAGCCGGCGAGGACGAGAGGGCTCTACAGTATTACCGCAGTCTCGGAAACGCCGTCGGTGCGGCAAATTGCATGGCTCGCCTCGGTTTCCTCCAGGATGCCCTGGTCGAGCTGCACCGTGCCGACCTTCTCGGCGAGGCCTGTGACGTCTTGCAGAACCACCCTGGGCCCATTCCCGACATACGGCGCGTAGTCCTCGACATGGCCAAATGGGCACGGCAAAACCACTCTCGTGAAGCGGCCATCGCTTGCCTACAGCGGGCAGTGATCGGAGTTGCCCTTCAACCGGGCCGCCTCGGACCCGCGGTCGCTCTTGCCCATGAGCTCTACATGGCCGGCGAGCGAGCTCCAGCCCTCGCCCAGTTGGAGCGGATTCTCGCCTTCGACTACTCCTGCGAGTCCGCACGGCAACTGCGCGCCGATATCGAGGCTGACCGTGGGATCGGCATGACGGGCGCAGACGCGGCAGCGGCCGCAGCCGGGGCGTCGGCGAAAGCCGATCTCGCCTCCTACCAGCGCTATGAGATTCTCACGGAGCTCGGGCGCGGCGGCATGGGCGTCGTGTACAAGGCACGCGATACGCGGCTGGAGCGCGATGTCGCCATAAAAGTCCTGCGAACTACCTCCGCCAAAGAGGCTGCGCGGCTCGAACAGGAGGCACGGGCGGCGGCTACGCTCAACCACCCGGGTATCGTCACCGTCTACGACTTCGAGGAGGGTTTCGACGGGTACTTTATCGCCATGGAGTTCGTGCCCGGTGAACCGCTGGACGATCTCGTGAAAATAGACCCCGCCGGGATTCGCTCTCGTCTCGTCCCCCTGCTCGTTCGGATCGCCGACGCCATCGCCTACGCCCACAGCCATCACGTTATTCACCGTGACCTCAAGCCCGGCAACGTTCTTGTCACACCGGCGAACGATGTGAAGATCCTGGACTTCGGCATAGCAGCCCGTCTCGACAGCGGGGACGGGGACAGCGCGGCCATGTGCGGCACCCCGTTCTACATGGCGCCCGAGCAGATCCGAGGCGAGACGCCGACTCCCGCGACCGACATCTATAGCTTCGGCGCCACCGCCTTTCACCTGGCGACCGGCCGGCCTCCATTCCACACCGGCGTCGTCATCGACGCACATCTGAATGCCACCCCGCCCGATCCGCTGAAGCTCGCGCCGGATCTCGACCCCGAGCTGGCGCAGATCATCCTGCGATGCCTGGAGAAGAGCCCGGCAGACCGATTCACGACCACCCGGGAGCTGTGCGCCGCATTGGAGCGGCTGCGTACCTGATGAACCTCCGCCAAATTTGGGAACGTCCTGAGGCGCGATTTCTGATCGTATTCCTCATGATCCTCGGTTCGAGCTTCACCGTCATCGCCCTCAACTCGGTCAACGATGCAATCGTTCTTCCCTTCACCGCCTCTGTCGCCCGGGTGTCGGGCGCGGCTCTCCGGGTGCTTGGCGAGCCGGCGGCGGTGACCGGCTGTGTCGTGTCGTCGCCCCGGTTCGCGGTGACGATCTACAACGGTTGCAACGGCCTCATTACCAGTCTCATCTTCATTGCCGGAGTCCTCGCCTTTCCCGCCCGATGGACGGCCAAGCTGGTCGGGGTCGTTGGAGGTCTGGTCCTCATCCAGATCCTCAACCTGGTCCGAATCCTGTCGTTGTTTTACATCGGGATCTATTTCCCCGATCACTTCAACGACGCCCACATATACATCTGGCAGTCGCTGGTCATCATCGCCGGGGTTGCCCTGTGGGTGGTCTGGGCCCACAGGTCCACGGTGGGAGACAGGACGCCGCATTGAAAACTCCGGCGACCGGAACTCCCGGCGTTTTCCTGAGGCGGCTACCCGTGGCTCTGGTGGCCGGAGTGATGCTGTGGCTGCTCCTGCGACCCGCCGTCGACATCGGCGTCTCCGGTCTCGCTCAGACCCTGATCCGCGCCTTCGAGCATCCGAGAGTGACGCGGCTTGTGGTTGACGACCATCGGGTCCAGATTCATCGAAGCGACTTCCGGAGCGGTTCAGGAATCCCCACGGTCTCCCTGACCGAAATCAACTTCAACCTCATCGTCCTGCTCGCGCTGTACCTCGCTCTCCCACGGCCGTTTTCACGACGCCAGCTCGAGCGCCTCTTTATGGGGTGCTGCGTTTTGTACCTCACCCAGACTCTGAACCTCGTGTTCCACGTCAAGACTTTGTACGCTGCCGGTCTCGGCGAATGGAGCCGCCAGTCCTACGGCGATCTCGCACGCAATATATTTGGATTCGGGCGGTACTTCACCGATCTCCCCGGCCGGTTCTCATTCCCCTTCCTCATCTGGCTCGGTTTCAACTGGGACGTCGTGATGCGGATGGTGCTTCCGGGCGAAGAGGAAAAGACTGACCGAACGGCGAAGCCGAAGGCGAGGGAAAAGCAGTCGTAAGTCAATGCAGGGTTCAGGGTTCAGGGTGCAAGGCCTACTCGGTCGAGGGGGTATCGCCCGACTTCGCGGGATTTCGGGTTTTCTGCCCACCCATCCGGCAGGCGGGACGCCTGCCCCACAAGGGCTCCGGCAGCCCCCTCGGAGTCTCCAGTCAGCGTGGCGTCTTTGTCAAATCGGACGTGCCGTCTCTGACGATTTTGGGATCACGGATTTTTGTTGCGAGTGAATGACTCTGGCCCAAACATCGTCAGAGGGGGCACTCACGGGCAATGCCGCCGCGGAGAATCGGGATGTTCACGTCGGAAGACAGTTGCCGGAGCGAAGTGGCCGCGGTCGAAGACCGCGGACGGCGGGCGTCAACGCACGGAGATGTGTCGGACGCGGGTTACTGCTTGGCGCGGCGAAGGGAGCGGTAATCCTGAATCTCATACTCCTTGATCTTCGCGATCAAGGCGCCTCGGGAGAGATTGAGCTCGCGCGCGGCCTTGCTCTGGTTGCCCAGCGAGCGTCGCAGCACCCGGTCAATCAGCAGCCGCTCGATCGCTGGAATCACAACCTTGAGGTCGTCCTGGCCCAGCACCACGTCGGTATCGACAGTTTCGCCGCCATCCTCCGCTGACGGCCCGGAGGCCGAGGTTGACCGCTGCAACGAGCCACGCACCATTTCACCTTCGGGCGTCGCCGACACCAGCCGCCTCAGCTCACCCAGAAGCTCGGCGATCTGACCCTCGAATGAGTGGCCGAGAAGTGAGTCGAGGGTCTCGAGCGCGATCCCCTGGATCTGCTTCCCCTGTTCCGCACCGACCCACTCGAGCATTCGCACGACGATCAAAGGGAGATCTTCGCGGCGCTCTTCGATCGGGGGAACGCGGATGAGGTGGTTCTGCAGCTGGTTCAAGAGTGAGGCGTCAAGCCCGCTCCCCGCCGCCGATCCCATGCATTCCTCATCGCCGGTGAGGATCCACCGCACCTTGGAACCGTATCCCGAATGGCTGTCCTCCTCGATCGCCGACGCGGTCTGGCGCTGCAGCTCGGGGCTCATCCGTTGAACGTCGCGGACAACCACCACCCCGCCACCGGCCCGTTCGGCGAGACTCCTCACTCCCATCGTATTTCCGGACCCGAAGAGCTCGACCCGAAGAGTGGTCTCGTCACCGCCGCCCACCCGGACGACACGGACCCATGGTGCACCGGTCGGACACAGTGAGGAGATCAGCGACGCGAGATACGCCCTCCCCGATCCAGATCGTCCGTACAACAGGACCGGAAATGAGGTCCGTGCGGCCGCCAGCAGCTCCTCGCGCAGGACGGTGACAGCCTGGGACGACCCCGGCTGCCGAACCTCCAGCTTCTGCCTCGATTCCGACTCCCACCGTCCGAACAGGGCGCTCCCGCTGGAGACGTTCTCCCACTGAACGGCAAGCATCCCAGCCAGCTCGGCCAGCACAATACGGTCGTCCTCGAAATTGGAGCTGTCAGTTTCCACCAGGAGGTAGACCCTGCCTTCACCACCGACGGGAACCGGGTAGATCAAGATCTCACGCGCACCCCCGCGTACCACTGCGATGCGGCTCCCGCGATCGAGCTCGGCAAACGACCGCGGCGGAAGCTGCGGCAGAGCTCCCGACCACCGGGAGGCGATCGGCTGCAACCGGCACTTCTGGTCGAGCCATGCGAGCAGGGTCCGCCGTTCCGGAAATGCTCCGTCGAAAAAGCCCTCCAGTGATGGTAGAAAGTCCTCGCGAACCCCGGCAAGAAATACCTCGAGCAGCAGGCGCCGTACATCCGCCAATCGTTCCGGCTCGTTGAACACCACAATTTCGGACCGTGGTTTGGCCTCGTCCGTTGTTTGGAGATCGGCGCCGTTCGCCGCCTTCTCAACCGCCTCGACTTCGGCTACGACCGCGCCTCCCACAGGATCTTCACGACGCTCCTTTACGACCGTGAGGGTCGCGGTGCCGACGCGGATCCTGTCACCGATCGTTATCACGCCCCGGGACCGGCGTTCGCCGTTGAGGAGCACGATCTGCCGTTGCTGGCCGAGAAACGTGAGCGTGTCGCCGGTGCGGCGAATAACGACGTGAACCGGAGCCACACCAGGCGCGCGCAGAATCACGTCATTGCTGCTCGAGGCGCCGATCGAGACCGTGTCCTTGGCGACCTCGTAGGTCAGCTCGGAGCCACTGCCCGTATCGATCGTCAGCGTCACCATGCGCCCTCCGCAGTGTGTCGTTCGAGCGATTCAGAATCCGGCCCTTTTCACGGCAGTAAAGGCATTCGGTGTTGAATCGAGTGCCGCCGGTTCTGTCGCCGAAGAGAATCCAATGGAAGCTTACGCCTTCGACCACGGGGTGTCAATCAACAATACAGGAGAGGCAACCAAATGCACCTTTAACCCACACTTCTGAGGAACGTCCAGGTATCTCGGAAGAGCGGCCTACCGGTCACCTCACGGCTGCGCCGCCGAGACGGCCGGCGAGCAGGACCAGGTCGTCGAGGTCCGGCAACTCACGGCCCTGCCGGTCCGCCACCAACACGCCCGCAACCCCGCCGCTACGACCGAGAGGTATAACTGCTGTGGCCGCCGGAAGTGCGCCGACGCCGAGTACTTCGGCGAGACCGCCGACCTCTCCAGAATCGGGGTCGATCGCCATCACCGCCTCGCCTGTGCGGATAACGTGCTCGAGAAGGCCGACCTCACGCGGCAGGGTGGTGTTATTGCGGTTGAGGGGATAGCCGAAGCCGGCGCGGCACCTGACCGCCGTCTCTTCGGCCATCAGCACGGCGCCGCGCTCGAAGTGCTCGGCGGCCAGCTGCAGCAGAGACGAGATGCCCTGATCGGGTTCGTTTTCAGAAAGCAGCGCGCCAACCAACTCGGTCACGCCGGGCGGCAGCGCCGAATGTCCCTCGCGCTGCCGCGCCCGGAGGTGGCGCTCCACCACCAACGACACGTCGGCGGCAAAACGAGCCATGCTCTCGCTCGCTTCGGCCTGCGGAGCCGGCATCAGAAAGGACACTCCGGCCTCGATCAACTGATGGACCAATCCGGCATCACCGAGGGGGGCAACCCAGACCACGGGCAGGGGAGGATCCGCCGCCGCCGCCCTGCCGATGACCTGAAGCCACTGGTCTTCCCGACCCACCCATGAGCCTGTCTGTTGATGGTGCACGACCAGCAGATCGACGGCATCGATGTCCACATCTTCTGCAACCGAAAAGTAGCGAACCAGCCAGCCGCGCCGCCTCCACTCCCGTTCCAGGGATCCACGCCACCACCTCGAATCCTGTACCGCCACCCCAACTCGCGCGACGAGCAGCTCGGTTGGTGCATCGACCTCGAGGTCGGCGACCAGATAGTCGAGGGGGTTCTGCGGCGGTTCGGACGGCAGGACGTGGATGTTGGCATGGCTCAGAGGCAGCGAGACCTCGAGAAGCTCCTCCTTGAGCAAACGGTCGACCTTTTTGTTTGAGGCGGCAGCGCCGGCAGCTTCGGCAAATGCGGTCAGACTCAACACTTCGCCTTGGTGGGCTGACACCTCATGCGGCGAGAAACGGAACCCGCCGTGATGGCATGCGAGAACCCGACCCGCCGATGCAAGTTCGCTCCTCGACGGCATCCTCACCCGCCCGCGGTCCACCTCGAGACGAAGCGAGCCGTCTGCGGTATCGAGCTCGAGGACACCGCTCGGCGACGTCGCCGAGACCAGCCGCAGCAGCGCTGCCGGCGCGAGATGTTCGAGGCTTCCCGAGAGGACTCGTCTCACGATCTGCTCCGCCCATCGTCGAGCGCTTGCACCGTGTAGCTGCGCACGTCTCCAGAGCGCAGAATAAACTCCCGCCGTTCAACCACCAAACCATCGACCTCGACCTCGAGCACCCATCGCCCCGGCAGGAGGTCCGAGAATCGAGCCTCCGGGTCGAGGCGCGTGCGCCGCACCTCGCCGCCGCCGCCACGAAGAACAGCCAGCGGCGGAGTCTCCCGCCATCGGGTCGGGAGTCGACATACCAGATCCGCCCCCCTGTTGGGTCGCACGACCCTGCCGTCATGCCTCGGGAGCCGCTCGAGCCCGTCGGTCTCGGCGACAACCACACGAACTTCCGGCACGGTTTCGACCGTGGTCGGGTACGCCAGGTGGCGCGGGGTCACGGTCCACAAACCAAGGGTGGGATCGGTGGCGACCCAGCCCGCCCCCGGAAGCCTGCACTCCAGCCAACGGTGGGGGATCGCGCCGCCGTCGCCGATCAGCAGACCGCTGACTGTTCGGGCTTCGAACCCGGCAGCGCGCAGCAGCGCCACGGCTGCGTTGGCGAGACCCGAGCATCGCCCCCGTCCCCGCTTGAGAACCGACGCCGCATCCTGGGGACCGCCATCCGCGGTGTCGATCGCTACCCGGTCCGCTGCCCACTCGAGCACCAGCGTGGCGGCTTCCCAGGATCCCAGATCGGGACGCAACTTCGCCTGCAACCGCTTCGGCAGCTCGAAGTCGGCTGGTATGACGGGTCTCGATCCCGCGACAACATTGGCGTAGGTGTTGGTGGCGCCGATGGGGGCCAGCGACGTCGCGACGTGGACCGTGACTCCGCCGCCGACGGCCGCCCGTACTTCCTGGACATAACCGTTACTCGCCGATGCAACGGGGAGATCGCCGGCAATCACCACATAGTCGGCTTCCTCGGCAAGAGCCGGCACCGCCAAGAGAATCATCCATGCCAGGACGAGCCCGCATTTCTCAGCGGGTGGCATCCTGAGGGCGCCAAGGGTCTTCACCCGGCAGCGGCCTTCCGCTTGACGAACCCGTCGAGGACTCCGTTGACGAAGCGCCCGGAATCCTTGGCGCCGTATTTCTTGGCAATCTCGATCGCCTCGTCGATGATGACCGCGTGCGGGGTGTCGGTCTCGTAGATCAGCTCATACATGGCGAGGCGAAGGATGTTCCGGTCGACCGCCGCGAGACGTTCGAGCCGCCAATGGGTGGTCTGCAGCCCGAGCTCCTCGTCGATCCCCTGCAGCCGCTCGAGGGTTCCGCGGAGGAGAACATCGGCAAACTCACGCACCCCATCCGATGCGTTCCCCCACTCCTCAAAGCCGGCCTGCATCGCCTCCGGCGATGCGTCGGTCAACTCGTACTGATAGAGGAGCTGCAGCGCCAGTTCCCGGGCGCGCCGACGTGTGCCCACCTACAACCTCCGGCTCAGCCTCTCGGACAGTCGTGCCATCTCGATGGCGGCCAGAGCCGCCTCCCAGCCCTTGTTTCCCATCTTGGTCCCCGCGCGTTCGACCGCCTGTTCGAGAGTGTCGGCGGTGATCACGCCAAAGGTCATGGGAACGCCGGAGCTGATCGCCACCTGAGCGACCCCCTTGGCGACCTCTGCGGCGAGGAGATCGAAGTGTGCGGTGCCTCCTCGGACCAGCGCCCCGACGCAAATCACGGCGTCGAACCCACCATCTCCGGCGAGCCTGGCAGCCACCATCGGGATCTCCCAAGCCCCGGGCACGCGCACGATGGTGATTTTGCCGTCCTCGGCGCCGTGCCTGATCAGACAGTCCACGGCCCCCGATTCGAGGCGTGAGGTCAGCGCCTCGTTGATTCTGCTCACCACAAGCGCGAATTGAAGACCTTGCGCGTCGAGAAGCCCTGTGACGCCCTGCATGGCCCCCCCACACGTGCAATGTATCGCGGTTTCCAGGCACACCGGGTGATTACGGCGGTCCGTGATTCCGTAGCCGAGCCAATTTTGAGTCCTCAGGTTTGTGTTTCCCGTTCC
>PVMS01144578.1_pt1 | contig 15056 bp, 13 predicted proteins | sample 1853461 | NCBI WGS metagenome assembly PVMS01 (sample SAMN08582032, study PRJNA380276) | Marine sediment metagenome, whole genome shotgun sequencing project. | isolation source: ocean sediment barecode stripped | collected 2017 | reverse complement strand
TCGACATGTCCTAATCTCTCGTTATAGTTATTCCGGGGACAGTTTACTTATTTCCCAACTAAGTAATACAACCCCGACCAAATTAAAAATTCCGGAAATAAGTAAACTGTCCCCGGAATAACTTCTGGAGCCCACACCCGGATTTGAACCGGGGACCTCTTCCTTACCAAGGAAGTGCTCTACCCCTGAGCTATGTGGGCACTACACTCAGGCAATCACACTACCTTCCTCACAATTCTTCCTGTTGGAGCGGGTGATGGGAATCGAACCCACATCATCAGCTTGGAAGGCTGAGGTTCTACCGTTGAACTACACCCGCCTTTCACACCGTCCCTCTTTACAGTCTCACGCCACTTTCATGAGCGCGCAAAAAATTCTGACAGTCTGTTTTATTTAAACCGTCCGAATTTTTTGTATCTCTAGTGTGTCTTCCCTAAGGCGCACCGCCAACCCGGTAACGCTTTAGTAAACCATTCGCAAACAAGACTGTATCTCGCGGTATTCATGCACTCAGTCAATGAACAACAACAACCAGCGCGGTTAAATCAACAATGCTGCTATACTTGTCTTCACCGTCCACCGTCGAACAACAAATCTGGTGGAGGGGGTAGGATTCGAACCTACGTAGGCTAAGCCAGCAGATTTACAGTCTGCCCTCGTTGACCGCTTGAGTACCCCTCCGCGGACACAAGCCGGGTATTGTCTAATCGTCCCGCCCGGCTGTCAACACATAAGTGACTGTTTTTTTGTGTTCTCCCAGGGGGGCCAAAGCGGACCGTCAGAGAGACCAGTGCCATGGCTCATAGATAAGTCCATGGGGGTTGTCTCTCTGGTAAGTCATTGAAAAATGGTATTTTTCTGCGTTCGCTGTTAGCCAGACGAAGGCGTCCGAGGTTTCGAATTCTTCGGTCAGGGGCCGGCTGCCGGGCGTGGCGATATCGATCGCATTGCCTGTGTGGTGCTGACTGTGCCCGGGGGCTGCGCTGACCCGCAGGATTTCGTCGATGGTTTGACCGCTATCGAGCTTGTTTCGGATCAGGTCTGCCTGGTAGTCGAAACTTCGGAATCCGGAAACGATCAACAGGCGGATGCCGTCTCCTGATGCCGCTTCGACCATCTGTTGCCAATTTGCGGCGGCGACCGGGGTGAGGCGCTGCATGCGTCCGACTAGATTCGGCCCAACTTCAACCAGTTCGCCTGTTTCAACGTATGCCGGCAGGTTTCGGCTGGATGCATAGTCGGCCGGGATACCAAGCTCTTTGTGCAGTTTATCGTTGATGTTTTTCAGCATGGTGATGACGAGACTGGCCCTTAACTGCTGTGATTGTCCCATACCGGTGGCATACAGCAAGTAGCGATAGCTGCGGCCGCCACATACAATGCACTCTTTTTGCGGGCGACAGGCCTCCATTTATGTCAAGAGATACACTTTACGCCACCGAAAACGTCGAATCAGGCCCGTTCGAATTCAACGAGGAAGTCGCCCAGGTGTTTCCTGACATGCTGAAGCGCTCAATTCCCGGGTATGCTGCCTCCATCCAGGCGATCGGTACGCTCGCCGCCAGCCTCGTTCAGCCCAATAGCCGCTGCTATGACCTGGGGTGCTCTCTTGGCGCGGCAACACTGGCAATGCGCCGCAATATCAAGGCCGCAGGATGTCGCATTATTGCCGTGGACAATGCGCCGGCAATGGTCAGCCGTTGCCGGGAATTGCTGGCAATTGATAAAAAGGCCGGGCCAGCAGAGGTTTCCGTCATCGAAGCGAACTTGCAGGAGGTGGATATAACGCGCGCCTCCATGGTTGTTATGAATTACACATTGCAGTTCCTGCCACTGGAGGAACGGCCGATGATCATCCGCAAGATCGCTAAGGGGATGAATCCTGGCGGCATTCTGGTCTTGTCAGAGAAAGTAGTGGATGAGGACCCGGTGGTAGAAGAGAAGCTGCAAAACCTGCACCATGAATTCAAACAACGAAACGCCTACAGCGATCTCGAAATCAGCCGCAAGCGCGCAGCGCTGGAAAATATCCTGGTCCCGGAAACGGTCAATACTCACAAGCAGCGGCTAACGGATGCCGGCTTTAGCCATGTCGGGGTGTGGCTCCGCTATTTCAATTTCGTATCGATCATTGCTATCCGTTGACCATGTTTGATTTCGACCGGCTTCGCGGTGATCTGGGCGGGTTCTCGTCAGAGGAATGGATCTCCGACCTGATATCCATCAGTCGCGCGAACACTTCAGATTTGTCCCACGGCAACCTGCCCGACTGGCTCGAAACACTCAGTCTGTTACCTGATGTCGGCAAACACATATTTGACCTGAGTTCACCAACGATTTCATCGCACTTCGAATGGACGGAAGAATCCAGGCTCCTGACGCGTGAGAAGCTGCTGCAACTCAACCCCTGGCGCAAAGGCCCATTCAATGTCAGTGGTATTGAAATCGACACCGAGTGGCAATCCGATCTGAAGTGGAAACGTCTCGAGAGATCGATTTCGCTATTGACCGACCGCCATGTTCTGGACGTCGGTTGTGGCAATGGTTATTACGCGCTGCGGATGCGAGGCCTTGGTGCCCGTTCGGTAACAGGTATCGATCCGAGCTTACTGTATGCCGTTCAGTTTGCTGCAATCAGACACTTCATGCAGCCCGAACCAGTGCACGTTTTGCCCCTGCGGTTGCATGAGTTGCCCGGGTCAGCACCGCTTTTTGATACAACGTTTTCAATGGGCGTGCTCTATCATCAACGCGACCCGCTCGAACATCTGTCTCAACTAAAGCAAACATTACGCAGCAACGGGGAGCTGGTTCTTGAAAGCCTGATCATGCCGGGCGACACATCCGACGTTGTCATTCCGGATAACCGTTATGCACGTATGAGAAACGTCTGGCATCTGCCAACCGTGCGACGTCTGACAGAGTGGCTGGATGAAGCCGGATTTGGCGATATTCACGTTGTCGATCAGACATACACCACTGTGGATGAGCAGCACACAACGGAATGGATGCAATTCGAATCTCTTGGAGAGGCCCTCGACCCGTCCGATTCGAGCAAAACCGTGGAGGGACTTCCCGCGCCACTTCGCGCCATAATTATTTGCAGGAACCCACAAACCGGTACAGCGTAAGCGTTACTAGCCAGGCAACGTTCCGTGGTTTGACTTGATGCCGGATATTTTCTAAATTTCTGTCTGAACAGAAATAAGAGAAACCGAATCATGGAACTGTCACCCGCCGTTGAAAAGTATGTGTTGCATTGGGGTGAAATGGGAACTCGATGGGGCACCAACCGAACCGTCGCACAAATTCAGGCGTTGCTGTACTTGTCACCCACGCCAATGTGCGCAGAAGAAATTGTCGAGATCCTGTCTGTCGCCCGATCCAATGTAAGCACCAGCATTCGCGAGTTACAAAGTTACGGCCTTGTAAGAATGACTCATGTTCTTGGCGACCGGCGAGATTACTTTGAATCCTTGAGCGACGTCTGGGAGCTTTTCCGCGTGATAATCGAGCAGCGCAAGCAGCGTGAACTAAATCCGACCTTAACGATGCTGAAACAATGCGAGAAAGAAGTCCAGGCAGAGAAAGGCACCGACGACATTACCAAAGAACGCATTCGCAATATGCTGGACTTTGTTTCGACAACGAGCAACTGGTATGAACAGATTCAGGAAGTGCCTACACCGACGTTGAAGAAATTGATGAAGCTTGGTTCAGGAATAACGAAATTTCTTAAGAAAAAATAGGTTCGTGGGAATCGCGGCTGGAAGCCGCTCCTACGATTCTGCTGCAGGGCCGTAGGAGCAGCTTCCAGCCGCGATAAAAGAACGAAGAACCGGAACGCCTGGTTACTTTACTGCTTCGAAATTGCAGTACATGTTTCTCGTGTAGCTGACATGATTCGGTACTCTCATTAGCCACACGGACGATTGCACGGCTACAGAGTCGGGCCCACCGTTGACCGAGCCGGCCGGTCTCAGGAAAAAACCGCCTGGCAGGTACTCGCCTGGAACAATGCCTTCAGCACCGCATTCACTGTGCCGATACTGTCCGGATAGAAGAAAGCCTTCCTGCGTGGTGCTCGCCTGCTGCCAATCCTGCACTGCACCGGGTTCAATTTTCATGAGCCAGGTTCGTGCGCCGCTGCCCGGATCGGCCCGAAGCACCTTTGTTGATAGACCGAATTCATCGATCGTGTCCGACTCCGCTTGCCAAGTCAGCAGGTTGCTGTTGCTGATGATGGGAGTCTGAATGACGGCACCAGGCTGCACGTCATCAATGAAATACAAGAGCAGGGCACCTTTAAGCGAGCTCATATTGATTCCCATCGAGCCCGACGGCAGGAACGCGTATCCGCCCGGCTCCAGTGTGAATTCACCGAGCGTAAGGTCACCCTCCAATACGTATATCTCGAGCGTCTTGCCGGGTGCCGCACCGGTGCCAAAACTCCAATCGGACGGCAGTTTCAACCTCATGCTGATACGGCGTGAGCGATTGTCCTCTGAATATACTTTCGCCCTGGTTCCAGGGAGCCCGGCCATGAAAGTGTCCGACACCTCCTCCGTCTGCATATATACAGGGTACGGCACCTGTGGCTGCTTACCGGCACAAGCCGTCACGAACGCCAACAAGGCAAATGAAAGAAAGATCTTCCGGATCATGAAACTCCCTCTTTGCGAGGCAACGGCAAGGCGGTCATTTGCGTACCAGGCGGACGAAACCGGCGATCAGGAAACCGAACGCAAGCAGGCCGACCGCTTCTGCCAGCCAATGCGGCCCCAGCCAGTCGGTGCCAATACCTTCCGGTTTCTTCCCGGACATGAAAGCCGCACCGGCGATCGCAACACCGAGCAATCCCTCGCCACCGACAAAGCCACTTCCCAACAGCACGCCTCGCTCGCGTTGACTGGCCGCCTCATCGTCTGAACTGGCTCGTCGTTCGAAGAAACCGCGCAACAAGCCGCCAAGGAACAAGGGCGTCATCGTTGACACCGGCAGGTAAACGCCAACCGCGAACGGCAGCGACGGGATTTTCAATATCTCACAAAGGAACGCGATACCCATTCCAATCGCAACAAAGCCCCACGGCAGTTGCTGGTCCAACACGCCATCAATGACCAGCTTCATCAACGTCGCTTGCGGTGCCGGCAATTCCAGGCCACCAAATCCGAAAGTCTTTGCGAGTAGTAGCACAGACAGGCAAACGAAAGTCGCTGACGTCAGCACGCCAATCAACTCGCCAACCTGCTGACGGCGCGGCGTCGCTCCCAGCAGGTAACCGGTTTTGAGATCCTGTGATGTGTCGCCTGCTATCGACGCCGCGATAGCGACTACGCAGCCAACCGTAAGTGCGGCCGCCTTGCCGGTAAGGTCGGTCCAGCCCATAACCAGGAACACACCTGATGTACCGAGTAATGCCGCAATGGTCATGCCGCTGGTCGGATTGCTGGTAACGCCAACCAGGCCAACAATCCTGGAAGCCACCGTTACAAACAAGAACGCGAAAACCACAACACACAGGGCAGCCGCCACTCGGATACTTGCACCACCGACATCACCGAATACCTGGGGCACAAATGCCAGCACCAATGCTACAGCCAGTAGTCCGATGCCTACGAACTTCAAGGGCAGATCGTGATCCGTTCTTTCGATGACTTCGCCAGGCTCACTTGAATCGATCCGATGCGTCAGCTGAGTAGCGCCGATTTTGAAGCTCTGCACCATGACGGGAATACTGCGAATCAACGTGATAATACCGGCGGTAGCAACTGCGCCGGCACCGATATAACGAACGTACCGGGTCCACAGTTGTCCGGGCGACATGTCCCGAATCAAGGATTCCGCTTCCGGGAATACCGGCGTCGTGAATGAGTCACCCCAATACGCGATCGATGGGATGATGATCAGCCAGGCGAGAAACCCGCCGCCGACCATTACCGTGGCAATACGCGGTCCCAGGATGTAGCCGACGCCAAACAGGGCGGCTGACAGGTCCATGCCAAGCTCGCCTTTTTTCAGGAATGGAATACTGCTGGACACGTGACTTGGTATCAGCTTTATCCACGACGTAATGAACTTGAACAAAGCGCCAATACCCAGCCCGTAGAAAACATAACGAGCATTCTTTCCGCCGACTTCATTCGCAACCAGTACTTCGGCACAGGCGGTGCCTTCCGGATACGGCAGTCGTCCGTGTTCACCTTTAATCAGGAAACGCCGCAAAGGAATCATGAACAGGACTCCGATCAACCCACCACACATTGCCAGCAGCGTCATCTGCAGCAGATCAGGCGCAACACCCCAAAGGAATAGAGCGGGTAAAGTAAATATCACGCCGCTGGCAAGCGAACTCGAAGCAGATCCAATCGTCTGCGACATATTTGCTTCGAGGATGGTGCCCGGATAACCAACCGACTGAAGTCCTTTAAAAGCTGCAACCGTCATGACGGCAACCGGGATCGAAGTACTGATCGTCAGGCCTGCACGCAAACCCAGGTAGGCGTTTGCTGCGCCAAAAACGATGCCGAACAGGATGCCGAAGAAAACGGCTTTCAGAGTAAATTCCGGTACAGACTGAGCGGCGCTCACGTAAGGCGGATAGGTCTGATCCGGAGTGAGTTCTATATAGGCGAGTGGGGATAAGCCGGGCGACTGGTTTTCATTATTATTTGTTGCGGGCACGTGACTTTCCTGATGTTGCGATGGCGCCACCATACACATACAAACACCACACAATCAATTGGATGCGGCCGCTTGCCTGGAATTCCATCTGACAGACGCCGCTCCTGTGCGTCCATGCACCCGCGGCATACGACCGCCATGGGTGGCGGAAGTGCAGAAAATGCAGGAGCAATTTTCTGCCCGTTCATCCATGAACATAAAAAATGCCGCCCGAAATCGGGCGGCACATTAAGCAAAAGGTGTAGAAGGCCGCAATTATGAGGCGTTTGTGCAAACGTGAACTTCAGTGTTCAGCACCCGCGCTGCCGTCACTATCACAATACCCGCATCAGGTGTTTCGGCTGCCCTTCGTAAAGTGCTGATCATCGCAGGTGATGAGAGGTATCACGCTGACATCGATCGCCGATGCATGCATCCATGGTGCCCGAAACCGGTATTTCCTGTCTTTACACCCCATCTCCGTGCGTACCGAATTGGTACGAGCGAGAGCCTACTACATCTTGTGGATTAAGGCGAATTGTGTACAAGATATAGACAAACCCGCCAATATCGACGAGGACGCCGTGTCAGACCAATATTCCGTCAGCAGCAAAAACAAGGTTCGCCAATTACGCGAAAAAGCCGCCTACGACCGTGCCACCGTTTATCGGATCCTGGACGCCGGCCTGCTCGCCCACGCCGGCTTTGTGCAGGATGGATCTGCGGTCGTGGTACCAATGATTTACGGACGCGAGGGCGATACATTGTTTCTGCACGGCGCCAGGAAGGCGCGCGTTATTCGACTGCTGGAGCAAAACGACGAGGCCTGCGTGAACGTCACCCTGGTCGATGGCCTGGTGTTCGCCCGGTCTGCATTCAATTCATCGATGCGTTATCGATCGGTGACGGTTTTCGGCAGCCCCAGGCTCATCGAGTCGACTGAAGACAAACTACACGCCATACGTGTCATCAGTGAGCACAGCATGCCGGGTCGCTGGGACGAGTTGCGTGCTCCTCTACCTAAGGAAATCAAGATGACGGGTGTAATTGCGATCGACATCCGCGATGCTTCTGCCAAGGAGGCGGCTGGCATGCCGGATGATGAAGACGCGGACTACGAAATTCCGATCTGGGCCGGTGTCCTGCCATTGAACTCGACCTTCGGCACGCTGATCGATGACGACAGGCTGCTGCCGGATGTGGAAGCGTCTGAGGCCGTTACCTCGTTGCAACAGCGAACGCTGTAATCAGCCAGGTGAATGTGCCCACTGGTCGACCGCTGGCGCGCTAAACACTCTCTGAGAAAAATCTGCGTTTTCCCACATGCGAATTGGGCACCCTGTTACGGTTCAGGCTATATAATAGTCAAATCCAATGCGTAAGCCATCACTGTCAGGAGTAGCCCCAAGTGTCTGATCTTGTAAATCGCCAGGTCCGTCTGGCCAGTCGACCCACCGGCTGGGTCCAACCCGAAAATTTCCAAATGACTGAAGAAGCCGTAGCCGAACCCGCGGAGGGTGAAGTCCTGATCCGCAATATTTGCATGTCAGTCGATCCGTATATGCGCGGGCGCATGAACGACGCCAAGTCCTACGTGCCGCCGTTCCAGATAGGTGAAGTCCTGCAGGCAGGCGCTGTCGGCCAGGTTATTGCGAGCCGCAATGACGAATTTGCCGAGGGCGACTTCGTGAACGGTATGCTCGGCTGGGAAAACTATTCGATTTCCAACGGCCAGGGCCTTTACAAGATAAGCAATACCGACGTTCCGTTATCCTGGTACCTGGGAATACTCGGCATGCCGGGAATGACGGCGTGGGTGGGCTTGACAGAAATCGCGAAACTTAAGGAAGGCGAATCGGTATTCGTGTCTGCCGCCTCCGGAGCAGTTGGAAGTGTCGTTGGGCAAATTGCAAAAATATATAACTGCCACGTCGCCGGCTGCGCGGGATCGGACGAAAAGCTTGAAATACTGACATCTGAATTCGGCTACGATGAAGCATTCAATTACAAGACCAGCAAGTCAATCGCGGCAAGCATTGCCGCGGTCAACCCGAACGGGATCGACGTTAGTTTCGAAAATGTCGGTGGCGAAATTTTCGAGGCTACGATGTGGAACATGAACACCTTTGGCCGGATCGCGCTCTGCGGAATGATCTCCAACTACAACGATGAGAAGCTTCAGCCCGGCCCACGCGGCATGATGACCATCATTGGCAAGCGACTGACAATTTCAGGTTTTATCGTTTCGGACCACCCGAGAGCCTGCAGTGATTTCGTAAGTAAAGCGGCCGGCTGGATTGGTGAGGGAAAATTGCATTATCGGGAAACGGCGGCCGAGGGTATCGACAACGCACCGACTGCTTTTATCGACATGTTGAACGGCAAAAACATCGGGAAACAAATCGTTATACTCGACGACACCTAGCCGGATCAGCCGTCTGGATTTCAGAAAAAATCATCGACGAACCGGCTGCTTGCCCGCCCTACTGAAACTGGCTGTTCTCGAGTTCAAGCCGCAGCAGCGCTTTTTTCGTCGGGATGCCACCGCCAAATCCGGTCATCCCGCCATCGCTGCCGATAACACGGTGGCAGGGAATGATGATGGGAATCGGATTCCGGCCATTAGCCGCCCCGACAGCACGAACGGCTTTGGGCCTTCCGATACGTTCAGCAATCTCACCGTAAGAAGCTGTCGCACCATAGGGAATTCGTTGCAACTCCTCCAGAACGCTTAACTGGAATTCAGTGCCACCTGGACTCAGGTTCAGATCGAATGAATGGCGCTTGCCTGCGAAGTAGTCGGTGAGTTGTTGCATCGCCTCGGAGAATTGCTTCTCGGAGTAGATCCAGTCGGCCCCGGGCTCGCGCCGCATTGATCCCTCCGGAAACCCGATCAGGCACAGAGCCTGATCTTCACCCGCTAACAGCAGGTCGCCGATTGGCGTATTCAAATAACAGTAATACATGTCGTTAACCTCCGGAGCCCGATAACGAGTTCCATAAAAGCAACGCGGCATACGCGCGCCAGGGTCGCCAGCACTCGGCGTGTTTCGAAAGCTCCGACGTTGTCACCCTGTCGGGATGATGCAGCGCTTTGAGCAATCCGAGATCGCTCGCCGGAAAGGCATCGGGGTTCTTGAGCGCCCGCATCGCGACATACTGCGCAGTCCAGTCACCGATGCCCTTTATTGATTTAAGTGTAGTACAAAATTCATCCGGGTCATTTGCCGTGTCAAACTTCAATTCGCCACGTACGACCGCCGTTGCCACTCGTCGCAGTGTGTCCGCCCGGCTCTGCACCAGTCCGATATTATTGAACCTTGCACGCGACAATCGTTCCGCCGTTGGAAACATGTACAGCAAATCACTCGCACTGGAAGATGCACGATCAAGAGGCTCGCCATACCTGGCGGCGATTCTTCCGGCCAACGTGGTTGCAGCCTTGACAGATATCTGCTGTCCAAGAATCGCCCTGACTGTGAGTTCGAAACCATCCCAGGCACCGGGGACGCGAATACCAGGATGTACTCGCAGGATTTTCTTGAGCTTTGGATCCGCCGACAGTACAGACGCAATATCATCAACCGGCGCATCCAGATCGAATACGTCTCGTGCCTTCTGTACTGTTCCAAACAATGAAGGCGTGTTAACCCTGTGCAGCGTCAGCGACAGGTAACCCCCCTTTGCGCTCGGACGTAGCTCGACCACAGCTTGCCGTTTGTCGATCAGCAATGTTCGCCGATAACAATCACCATCAACTGCTTCCACTCCGGGCGTTACCCGGTGACGGAAGAAATCCAGCATTGCGCTCCATGCGAACGGCTGTCGATATGGCAGGCGAACGGACAACGTCGCCTCCGGGCTCAGTTCATTGTCCTCATGGCCAACCTTGCGAAGTTCGCGCGGAGAACGGCCATAGGTACTCTTGAACGTGTCATTGAAGCGGCGAGTGCTGCCGAATCCTGCAGCAACTCCTATATGATTCAAAGGCAGTGTCGTCTCGTCGATCAGGCGCTTCGCAAAATGCAGCCGCTGAGTGTGTGCGACCGCGAGAGGGGACGCGCCAATGTGACGTGTAAACAAGCGCCGGAGGTGCCGGCTGGTTACACCGAGTCGGTCTGCCAGTTTCTCGACGCCTCCATCGTCCAGCGCGCCATTGGCGATCAATCGCAGCCCACGCCTTACCGTTGTCGATGTGCCGCTCCAGGCCGGGGATCCGGGTGCGCATTCCGGACGACACCGCAGGCAGGGGCGGAACCCCGCTTCACTGGCAGCTGCAGCACTTGGATAGAACTTTATGTTCTCACTTTTCGGGGAGTTGGCCGGACAGATCGGACGGCAGTAGATACCGGTGGTAACTACCCCGATGTAAAACTGGCCATCAAAGCGGGCATCTCTGGCGAGCCTGGCGCGTTCGTATATCTTGTGCTGCTGCATGCGGCGATTATACGCCGCAGCAGACTACAAACTAGCTAGAATCGGACTTGTATGTAAATGCAGTTATTTGTCAATTCCACCCATACACATATATTTGATTTCAAGATAGTCATCCAGGCCGTACTTCGATCCTTCCCTTCCCTGTCCGGATTCTTTAACGCCGCCGAAAGGTGCCATCTCGTTTGAAATTATGCCCTCGTTAATTCCAACGATGCCATATTCCAGGGCTTCTCCAACACGCCAGATACGACCGATGTCACGAGAGTAGAAGTAACAGGCAAGACCGAATTCCGTGTCGTTCGCCATCGCGATCGCTTCATCTTCCGTACTGAATTTGAACAGAGGTGCAACTGGTCCGAATATCTCCTCGCGAAACACACGCATGTCATCGTTCACGTTTGTAAGGATGGTCGGCTCGACGAAACACTCCCCCAGGTCGGATCGTCCTCCACCCGAAACCACGGTCGCCCCCGACGCCACTGCGTCTTCTATGAAGGTCATTACATCGTTCGCAGCGCCCTCGTGAATCAACGGACCCATCGTTACGCCATCCGCAGTGCCCTCCCCAAGTTTCAGGCCCGCGGCCGCAACTTTCAGCTTTTCCGCAAACTCGTCGTAGACACCCTCCTGGACCAGTATGCGGTTCGCGCACACACAGGTTTGGCCCGCATTTCTAAACTTGCAGATCATGGCGCCGACGATTGCTGCATCCAGATCGGCGTCGTCGAATACGATGAATGGTGCGTTACCACCCAGCTCCATGGATGTCCGCTTAACCGTGGCCGCACAGTCTGCCATCAGCTTTTTACCGACGGGTGTGGAACCCGTGAAGGTCAGTTTACGAACAATCGGATTTGACGTCATTTCAGCGCCAATCTCCGACGTGCGACCGGCGACAACATTGATCACACCCGGTGGAACCCCCGCCCGTTCCGCAAGCTCGACAAAAGCGAACGCAGAAAGCGGCGTCGCATTGGCTGGTTTGCATACCACGGTGCAGCCTGCCGCCAGCGCAGGTGCGATTTTGCGGGTAAGCATCGCGTTCGGAAAATTCCAGGGCGTAATGCATGCAACCACCCCGACCGGCTGTTTGATCACAACAATGCGCTTGTCTTTGGCCGGCTCCGGAATCGTGTCGCCATACACACGCTTCGTTTCTTCGGAAAACCATTCGATGTAATTCGCGCCATAGGCCACTTCGCCACGGGCTTCTGCGAGTGGCTTGCCTTGTTCTGCCGTCAGGATCTGCGCGAGATCCTCCTGGCTTTCCATCATCAGGTTGAACCATTTGCGCAGCACCGCTGCACGCTCTTTGGCAGTGGTCTCGCGCCAGGACAGGAACGCTTTGCCAGCAGCTTCTATCGCCCGCCGGGTTTCGGCCGTGCCGCAGGAGGCGCACTCAGCGATTACCGCCCCGGTTGCCGGATTGGTCACGGCAAATGTCTCGCCGCTATCAGAGTCGCACCATTGCCCGTCGATGTACGCGGATGTCTTTAGCAAGGCGTGGTCGGTAATATGTAAACTCACTGGGGTTGCTCCTGGGCAATGATTGTGACTGCTGTCTCAAAAATGACGAGCAGCAGAGGGCTTTCTCGAAGTTTGTGACCTGATCGGAGTTTTGTACACCTATTTTTTATTACCGTTCGGTCAACGAAATATTACGCAAGCGATGATACCCCATGTGGCTACCGACCCCGGTTTATGAAAGCCTGCCCTGCGCCTACATCATCGGTGGCGCACTTTTTGTGTCTGGGGCGATCTACATGGGGTCAGGCCTCGCGGTCACCCCTTTGTATTTTGCTGTTGGCGTATTCAGCATTCTATCCGGCGTATTCCTTATCGTTAAGCGCAGACAGTCTCGCCGGAAAACCACTGGTGCAGCGTCTGCAGAAGCCTCTGAATAAGGGTCAACGCTGACTCCGCAGTAATCTGGCCTTTGTCGGCTTGCGCACAGTTTCTGATTCAACGAGTATCGGTATCTCACTTGATTCAGCAGCGAAAGCATGACGTCCGTGCAAGAGCCCTCGCGAAAACCATTCCTCTACGTCGCCATTGCTGGAGTCGTCATTCTGTTGCTTTACGTGCTCGTCTCGGTCGACCAAACCTGGCGGCCCGGCAAACATGTAACTATTACTGTTGAACAGCAACAACGCATCGCCGCAAATTTCGAGCGCACCTGGCAGCGAAAACCGACCGACTCCGAAATGAACGAATTACTTGATTCTTTTGCCCGCCAGGAAATTGCCTGGCGGGAAGCAACGCGGCTCGCACTAGGGCGAGATGACGCAGATATTCGACGCCGCCTGCGACAGCACCTGGAAGCGATAGCCGCGGACGACGCTGTTCGTGTGCCCGCAACCCGGGAAGACCTACAAACATTTCTTGACGACCATGCCGACGAATTTCGGGTGGATCCGTTATTGACCTTTCGGCAGATTCATTTTGATAACACCGATAAAGCTATTGGCGCCGACGCCTCGGCAAGATTCCTGCTTGGCAGATTGCGGAACCAGGATATGCCGGAAGATATCTCGGAACTCGGTGATCCGTCACCGCTGCCCACCTATATCGAAGAAGTACGAGAACCTGACATAAGCCCGCTTTTTGGCGGTGAGTTCGCCGCAACTTTGTCTGCGGCACCGGTTGGTGAATGGATCGGCCCGATTCCATCCAGGCTTGGCTTACATATCGTCTATATCGACCAAAGCGACGCTGGCAGGGTCCCGGAGCTCGACGAAATCGCAGCGGAAGTTAACGAGAAATGGCGTGCCGCCAGGCGTTCTGCCGCGATTGACAATCTGTACCGACGGCTTGCCGAGAGCTACGAGGTCACGATCGAGTAGGCTCGCCGGAATCGCAACCCGGGCCCCCGGCCAGAATCTGCTATGCCGCTTTGGTCTGTCGATCGGCCAACCAGCCTGCCAATTCGTCCGCTCCACCGATGTGCTCACCGTCGATAAAGATCTGTGGCAGCGTCGTGGCGTTCGCGACCGCGCGCAATGTCCGGTCGGAGTACTGCTGATTTAGCTCGAGCGCTTCAAACTCTATGCCCGCATCGGCAAGCAGTGTTTTGGCTCGCGCACAATGCAGACATCCGCCGCGTGACAGCACCGTGACATTGAGCGGCAATGCGGCCTCCGGCGCCACGTACCGAAGCATTGTGTCTGCATCAGATACGCCATACGGATCACCCGGCTCCTGCGGTTCAATGAACATCTTGTCGACGACACCGTCGCGTACCAGCATGGAGTAGCGCCAGGAACGGTCGCCAAACCCGAGATCTTCTTTGCCAACCAGCATACCCATGCCATCGGTAAAAGCACCATTGCCATCGGGCAGGAAAGTAACGTTTTCGGCACTTTGGCTTTGTTTCCACTCGTTCATGACGAAAGCATCCTTTACCGAGATACAGACGATTTCGTCAACACCATGCTGTTTCAGGATGCCTGCCAGCTGGTTGTAGCGAGGCACATGAGACGATGAGCAGGTCGGTGTAAATGCGCCCGGCAATGAAAAAACGGCAACCGTTTTTCCAGCAAATACGTCGTCGGATGTCACGTCTTTCCACTCAACACCGTCGCGGGTACGAAAAGTGACTTGCGGTACTCGTTTTCCTTCTTTGTTTTTAAACATGTCTATCTCCCAGGTTGATTGTTTGGTATTGCTTGTTGCGCAATCATTCCACGCAGCATCTTCGAACTCTGGGACACACTCTAGCGCTGAGCCATTGTTCGGTAAATCCGATTATTCAGTATGTTATGATCGGTTTTATAGATCATGCGACTTCCCACCCTGAAACAGCTTCAATACTTTCTGGCCCTGACCGAACATGGCCACTTCGGCCAGGCGGCCGCGGCTTCTTTCGTCTCCCAATCGGCCTTCAGCAGCGCGATTCAGGATCTCGAGGCATTGCTGGAAACGCAGCTCGTTGATCGCACCAATCGGCAGGTGACGAT
>PVMS01152131.1_pt1 | contig 15059 bp, 29 predicted proteins | sample 1853461 | NCBI WGS metagenome assembly PVMS01 (sample SAMN08582032, study PRJNA380276) | Marine sediment metagenome, whole genome shotgun sequencing project. | isolation source: ocean sediment barecode stripped | collected 2017 | reverse complement strand
GGCCACGAGCTGCTCGGCGATCGCGCGGGGGTTCTGGCGGAGGCGCTTCGCCAGCAGCATGGCGGCGTTGCAGGCGAAGTCGCCGTGGTCCGGGTTGTTCGGGACCTCCAACACGAACCCGGGCGCCGGATCCACGTCGCCGGCCGCGTCGAGGAGCTCTCGGACGGCGCGCTGGAAGTGCTCGAACAGTCGTTCCTTCATGCCTGGAAAGGATCGCCCGACGGATAGATTTCGTCAAGAATTTCAGTGACTTGAGAGACCACGGGGACGCAATCGCACGACTCGCTGCCCGGCCGAGACGAGCCCCAGCTCCTCGCGGATGGCGCGCTCGATGGCAAACCGGTCGTGCTCGAGGCGCTCGGCGCTGGCCGCCAGCCCCGCCACATCGGCTTCCAGCAGCGCGATGCGCCCGCGGGCCTCCGCCAGCTCGGCGCGTAGGTGGAGCCAGCGCCGGATGCCGACGTCCTCGTCGAGCGCGGCATGCAGCCCCACCACGGCGAGCACGACGGGAATCACCAAGATCCCCCTCACGCGTTCCCCCCTCGCCCGCGACGACCCCGCCGGGGCCTCTCTCACGCGGGCCCCGAGCTTACCCCCGCGCGGAGCAGGCGTCGAATCCGCTCCACGTAGGCGTCGGCGTCCCACTCCTTGCCGCCGATGTAGCGCTCCACCACGACGCCGTCGGGCCCGATCAGCAGCGACTCGGGGAAACGGAACGTCTGGTAGCGCCGGGCCACTTCCTGCTCGGGGTCGAGCAGGATCGGGAAGCTGAGCCCGAGGCGCTCGCGAAACTCGCGAACGGGCTCGACGTCGGCGTCCACCGATACCGCCAGCAGTTCGAATCCGTCCGGCGCCAGACGCCGGTACAGGCGCTCCATGGCCGGCATCTCGTCCTCACAGGGCTTGCACCAGGTGGCCCAGAAATTCACCAGGACGACCCGCCCGCGCAGGCTGGCGAGCTCGACCGGAGGGCCGCCGGCCAGCCGGGGCAGCGCCAGCGGTGGCGCGGGCGTGCCCCGGCCAACGGCGCCGCCGCCGTCGCCACCACTCCAGACGCTGAAGGCGGCTGCGGCGGCGAGCGCCGCACCGATCAGCCAGGGTCCCAGGCGCTGCGCCATGCGAAGGTCCAGGCGGAGCCGGCTATGCGCCCGACTTCTTCTTCGTGGTCTTCTTCTTGGCGGAGGACTTCTTCGCGGTCTTCTTCTTGGGCTCGGTCTTCTTCTTCGCAGTGGCCTTCTTCTTGGCCGTCTTCTTCTTCGAGCCCGCGTCCTCTTCCTTCGCGGCCTTCGCCTTCTTGGCCGCCTTCTTCTCGACCTTCTTCTTCGACGCCTTCTTCTCCTCGGCGGGCGGCGCGTCGCCCTCGAGCAGCTGCACCATGGAGAGAGCCGCCGCGTCGCCCCGGCGGATCCCGAGCTTCAGCACGCGGGTGTAGCCGCCCGCCCGGTCGCGGTAGCGCTCGGCCAGCTCGTCGAAGACCTTGGCGGCCACGTCGCGGCTGCGGATCACGCGCAGGGCCTGGCGACGGGCGTGGAGATCTCCTCGCTTCCCCAGGGTGATCATCTTCTCCGCGATGCGGCGGACCTCCTTCGCCTTGGCGTCGGTGGTCTCGATGCGCTCGTGGTCGAGCAGCGACGTGACCATGTTGCGGTACATCGCCTTTCGGTGGGCGCTGGAACGCCCGAGCTTTCTGGATCTTGCACGGTGGCGCATGTCTAGCCTTCATTCCTCGCTCGGTCGCGACGGCGCATGTCTAGCCTTCATTCCTCGCTCGGTCGCGGTGGCGCATTTCAGCCTTCGCGCTCCCGAATCCGCTCGATCTCCTGGCGCTCGGGGAAGTTGTCCAGGGTCATGCCCAGCTCGAGCGACATGGTGCCCAGGACTTCCTTGATCTCGTTCAGCGACTTCCGGCCGAAGTTCTTGGTCTTCAGCATCTCGGCCTCGCTGCGCTGCACGAGCTCGCCGATGTAGCGGATGTTGGCGTTCTGCAGGCAGTTCGCCGACCGCACCGAAAGCTCCAGCTCGTCGACCGACTTGAACAGGTTCGGGTTGAGCGGCCGCGGCTCCTCGGGGGCCGCCTGGGCGACCTCGACCGGCTCTTCGAAGTTGATGAAGATGCTGAGCTGCTCCTTCAGGATCTTCGCCGCGTAGGCCACCGCGTCGGCCGGCGGAATGGTGCCGTCGGTCCAGATCTCGAAGTTCAGTCGATCGAAGTCGGTCTCCCGACCGACGCGAGCCGGCGTCACGGTGTAGTTGATCTTGGAGACGGGCGAGAAAATGGCGTCGATCGGGACCGTGCCGATCGCCATGTCCTCGGTCTTGTTCTTCTCGGCCGGGACATAGCCCTTCCCGGTGCTCACCGTGAGCTCTATCTCCACGTCGGCCTCGTTGGACAGGGTGGCGATCTTGTGGGTCGGGTTCATGACCTCGATCGCGGAGTCCTCACTGGCCAGATCTCCGGCGGTGAGGACGCCGGCGCCCTTCCTGTGCAACCGGATCAACTTCGGACCTTTCCCGTGGAGGCGCAAACGCACCTCCTTCAGGTTCAGCACGATGTCGCTCACATCCTCGAGCACGCCCGGGATGGTGGAGAACTCGTGAAGCACACCGTTGATGCGCACGGCTGTGACCGCGGCGCCCTGAAGCGCGGACAGCAGGACGCGCCGCAGCGAGTTGCCCAGAGTCACGCCGAAGCCGCGCTCCAGCGGCTCGCACGAGAACTTCCAGTACTGCTCCGCCGGGTCGCTGTCCGACTCGAGGGCGCGAGGGCGAATCAGCTCCCGCCAATTCTTCGCAATCTGATCTTGATCCATCTGGGTGATCCCCCGTTTCTCAGCGAGAGTAGAGCTCGACGATCAGCTGCTCTTGGATGGGCAGCGTGATGTCGTCGCGGGTCGGCATTCCCTTCACCGTTCCCGCATAACTGTCTTTGTCGATCTCGAGCCACTGGGGCACGCTTCGCCCCTCGAGCGCCTCGAGGGCGCCCGTGATCCGCGCGATCTTCTGCGACTTCTCGCGGACCACGACCTTCGCGCCTGGCTTCAGAACGATCGAAGGCGTCATCGCCTTGCGGCCGTCCACCGTGAAGTGACCGTGCTTCACCAGCTGGCGCGCCTCGGCGCGCGAGGTGGCAAAGCCCATGCGAAAGACCACGTTGTCGAGCCGCCGCTCCAGCAGGATCAGCAGGTTCTCGCCGGCCCGCCCCTTCATCCGGGAGGCCTTGCTCATCGTGGCGGCGAACTGCTTCTCCAGCAGTCCGTACATCCGCTTGACCTTCTGCTTCTCGCGCAGCTGCACCCCGTAGTCCGAGAAGCGGGTGCGCCCCTGACCGTGCTGTCCCGGCGGATAGGCCCGCCGCTCGATGCCGCATTTGGGGCTGAAGCACCGGTCGCCCTTCAGGAAGAGCTTGGTGCCTTCGCGCCGGCATAGCCGGCAGACCGCGTCTGTGTATCGTGCCATATCGTTTCCTCTAGACCCGCCGTCGCTTGGGCGGCCGACATCCGTTGTGGGGTACCGGCGTCACGTCGCGAATCAGGGTGACCCGGATTCCCTGGGCCTGGAGCGCCCGCACTGCCGACTCGCGCCCCGAGCCCGGCCCCTTCACATGCACCGACAGCTGGCGGATGCCGTGATCGAGGGCCTTCTTAGCGCACTCCTCGGCCGCCACCTGGGCGGCGAACGGAGTCGACTTCCGCGAGCCCTTGAATCCCTGCCCGCCCGCGGTCGACCAACACAGCGTATTGCCCGCCACGTCGGTGATCGTGATGTGGGTATTGTTGAACGTCGAGTGAATGTGGGCGATGCCCGACTGGACGTTCTTCTTGACCTTCTTCTTGCCCTTCTTCACGGCTTTCTACTCTCTACTTCTTGCCCGTCGCCTTCTTCTTGCCGGCGATGGCCTTGGCGGGGCCCTTTCGGGTGCGCGCGTTGGTGTGGGTTCGCTGCCCCCGCACGGGGAGCCCGCGCCGGTGCCGCAGGCCGCGGTAGCAGCCGATGTCCATCAACATCTTGATGTTCTGGGAGACCGCACGACGCCGGTCGCCCTCGACCTGGTAGTCGTTCTCGATGATCTCGCGGATGCGCACCACCTCGCCCTCGGAGAGAGTCTCCGTCTTGGTGGTGCCTTCGATTTCCGCCTTGGCGCAGATCTCCCTCGCCGACGTCCGGCCGATGCCGAAAATGTACGTCAGCGAGATCTCGATGCGCTTGTGTCGGGGTAGATCGATGCCTGCAATGCGGGCCATTGGCGTTTCCTCCTCAGCCCTGGCGCTGCTTGTGCTTGGGGTTGTCGCAGATCACCCGCACGACGCCCTTGCGCTTGATGATTCGGCACTTGTCGCACATCTTGCGAACCGACGCTCTTACCTTCATCGCCGTGCTCTCCCTGCCCTGACCTAGTGTGAGCCCGGAACCCGGGTCAAGACCTCGGGTCCTTCGTCGGTGATCAGGATCGTGTGTTCGAAATGAGCCGAGGGCGAGCCGTCGGCGGTCACCGCCGTCCATTCGTCCTCGAGAATCTCCACGTCGGGCCCGCCGGCGTTCACCATCGGCTCGATGGCAAACACCATACCGGGCACCAGCCGCGGCCCGCGGCCCCGGGCGCCGTAGTTCGGAATCCACGGGGGCTCGTGCATGGCGGTGCCAATCCCGTGCCCCGCAAAGTCACGGACCACCGAGTAGCCGTCGGCCTCGACGCGCTTCTGCACGGTGTGTCCGATGTCCGAGAGGCGCTTGCCGGGCCGCATCACCTCGATGGCGAGGTCCAGCGACTCGTGGGTCACCTCGACCAGCTTACCGAGATCAGAACCGACCTCCCCTACCGGCACAGTCACTGCCGAGTCGCCGTGGAAGCCCCCGACCTCGACGCCGAAGTCGAGGCTCACGATATCGCCCTCGACCAATACCCGCCCGCCGGGAATGCCGTGGACGATCTCATCGTTGACCGAGACACAGGTCACCGCCGGGTACTCCGGCAGGCCGTTCGGACCGTAGCCGAGGAAGGAAGAGATGAGTCCGCGCTCCTCGATCTGCTTGGCCGCATGCCGGTCGAGATCGGCCGTGCTGATTCCCGGGCGCACCAGGGTCCGCAGCTCGAGGAGGATCTCCGCCACGTGGCGGGCCGCCTCGCGCATCTTCTCCACGTCGGCGCGGGTCTTGATGGGAATGCGCTGGCCGTAGGAGAGCATCAGGCGCCCGCCCTCTTCGTTCCCGGAATGCACAGGCCATGGGAGCGCATCAGGCGATGGCCCCCTCGATCGCGGCAGCCACCGTGTCGATGTCGCCAATGCCGTCCACTTCGACCAGCACGCCGCGCTCGCGGTAGTACGCGATCAGCGGCTCGGTCTGCTCCCGGTAGACCTGCATGCGGTTGCGGATCGTCTCCTCGCTGTCGTCGGCGCGGCCCTCGATCTCGGCGCGCTTCAGCAGTCGCTGCACCAGCGCATCCTCGTCGACGGTCAGCATCACGCAGCGTTCGAGCTTCTGGCCGAGCTCTTCGAGCAGCCCGTCGAGCGCCTCGGCCTGGGCCAGGGTTCGCGGGAAGCCGTCGAGGATGAAGCCCTCCTGCGCATCGTCCTGGGTCAGTCGCTCTCGAGCCACGCCGATCACGATCCCATCGCTCACCAGCTCGCCGCGGTCCATCACCGCCTTGGCCTTGCTGCCGATCTCGGTGCCCTGGGCCACCGCCGCGCGCAGCATGTCGCCGGTCGAGACGTGGGGGATGCCGAGCTGCTCGACGAGCCGCTGGGCCTGGGTGCCCTTGCCTGCCCCCGGCGGACCCAGCAACAAAAGTCGCTTCGCGGTCATCGCGCCAGCCTCCCGCGGATGCGCGTGCCCTGGGCGAAGCCCTCGTACTGCCTGGAGACCAGGTGGGCCTCGACCTGGGAGATGGTGTCCAGCCCGACGCCGACCACGATCAGGAGCGCCGTGCCGCCGAAGTAGAACGGCACGCCGGCGCGCAGGGCCAACAGCGTCGGCAGCACGCACACCACCGACATGTAGAGCGCCCCAATCAGGGTGATCCGCGTCAGCACCCGATCGATGTGCTCGGCGGTTCGTTTGCCGGGGCGGATGCCGGGGATGTAGGCCCCGCTCTTCTTGATGTTTTCCGCGACGTCCTGCGGATTGATCATGATCGCGGTGTAGAAGTAACAGAAGAAGATGATCAGCCCGATGTAGACCACCTGGTACCCGACCGTCGCGGGATTGAGCCAGGTGTCGATGAAGTTGGTGACTCCGGGCGAGTCGGTGAACTGGCCGATCGTCAGCGGGAACATCAGCAGCGACGAGGCGAAGATCGCCGGGATCACGCCGGCCGTGTTCACGCGCAAGGGGAAGTAGCTCATACCCCCCTGCATCACCCGCCGTCCCACGACCCGGCGCGCGTGCTGGATGGGGATGCGCCGCTGGCCCCGCTCCACCACCACCACGAAGCCGATCACCGCGACCACGAAGCCTATCAGGAAGAGCACCTGCAGCAGGCTGAACTGGTCGGTGCGCACCAGCTGGAAGAGCTGGCCGATCCCACCGGGGATGCCGATGATGATGCTGGCGAAGATGATCATCGAGATGCCGTTGCCGATGCCGCGCTCGGTAATCTGCTCGCCGAGCCACATGATGAAGGCCGTCCCGGTGGTGAGGGTCATCATCGCCAGCAGGCGGAAGTCCCAACCCGGGTTCAGCACCGCGCCCTCGCCGAATTGGCCGTTCTCCAGGGCCACCGAGATCAGGAAGCTCTGGAAGAGCGCCAACCCGATGGTCGCGTAGCGCGTGTACTGGTTGATCTTCTTGCGTCCCTGCTCCCCTTCCTTCTTGAGCTGCTCGAGATGGGGAACTACCACGGTCAGCAACTGGAGGATGATGGACGCGCTGATGTAGGGCATGATGCCCAGCGAGAAGATGGAGAGCTGCTCCAGCGCGCCTCCCGAGAAGAGGCTGAAGAGACCGAAGACGGTCCCCTCCATCTGCTCGAAGAAGCGCTTCACGACGTCCGGGTTGATCCCGGGCGTCACGATGAAGGCGCCGGTGCGGTAGACACCGAGCATCGCGAACGTGAAGAGGATCCGCTGCCGGAGCTCGGTGATCCTCCCGATGTTCTGGATGCCACCGATCATCAGGCGGACTCTGTCCCCTCTGCGGCAGGCCTGTCGGCCTTGCGGCTCAGCTTGCCCCGTTTCTTCGGCGGCGGCGGGGTCTCGACCTTGCCGCCGGACGCTTCGATCTTCTGGCGGGCGCCGGTGCTGGCGGCCTTCACGACCACGGTCAGGCCCTTGGGGGCTTCGCCCTCTCCGAGCAGCTTGACGTCGCCGCCCTTGCGGTTGATCAGACCCTTGGCGGCCAGGGCCGCGAAATCCACGTTGCTGCCCTCGGCGAAGATGGCGAGCGCGCCCACGTTCACCACCTGATACGTGGTTCGGTTGCGATTGAAAAAGCCCCGCTTCGGCAACCGGCGGGCCAGGGGCATCTGGCCGCCCTCGAAGCCGAACGGAACCTCGCGACCGGGTGAGCGCTTGCCCTGGCCCTTCACGCCACGGCCGGCCGTCTTGTGGAGGCCGGAGCCTGGACCGCGACCCACGCGCTTGGGCGGGCGGGTGGCGCCGGGGTGCGGCTGGAGTCTGTCGAGCATCACTCGTCCCCCATGAGAATGCGAGGCCCGCGGAGCATCACGCCTCCTCCACGGAGACGAGGTGGAAGACCTTGGTGATCATCCCGCGGATGGCGGGTGTGTCCTGCAGCTCCACCTGATGGTTCATCCGGCGCAGCCCGAGCCCCCTCAGCGTGGCACGCTGCTTCTGGTCGTAGCCGATCGCGCTCTTCACCTGGCGCACGCGGATCTTCTTGTCGCTCATGTCTGAGCGAGCTCCGCGCGCCGAGCGGCGGGATCCTGCAGCTCGGCCAGGGCGGTCATCGTGGCGCGCACCACGTTTCCCGGGTTGTTGGTGCCGATGTTCTTGGTCAGCACGTCGCGGACGCCGGCTGTCTCGAGCACTGCACGCACCGGCCCGCCGGCGATCACGCCGGTTCCGGGTGAGGCCGGCTTGAGCAGCACCCGGGCCGCGCCAAAGCGGCCGATCACCTCGTGGGGGAGCGTGCCCTCCTGGAGCGGCACGCGCACCAGCGACTTGCGCGCCTGCTCGACGCCCTTGCGGATCGCTTCCGGGACCTCTCCGGCCTTGCCGTAACCCGCGCCGACCACGCCGGTGCCATCGCCGACGACGACCAGCGCGGTGAAGCTGAAGCGGCGACCGCCCTTCACCACCTTCGCGACGCGGTTGATGTGCACGACCCGGTCCGCGAGCTCGTAGTCATTGGGGTTGAGCTGCTCGATAGCCATCCTTGCGGACTCCTAGAACTGCAGGCCCGCTTCGCGGGCTGCATCGGCGAGGGCCTTCACCCTGCCGTGGTAGAGAAAACCGTTTCGGTTGAAGACCACGCTGTCGATCTTGTTCTGCTTGGCCAGCGCGGCAATCGCCTGACCGACCTTCTTGGCGGCATCGACGTTGCCCGTGGGCCCGCCGGCCAGCTCCTTCGAGCGGGTCGAGGCGCTGGCGATCGTCTTGCCGGTCTCGGGATCGTCGAGCTGGGCGTAGATGTGTCGCGCGCTGCGAAACACCGTGAGCCGCGGCTTACCCGAGCGCAGGATCCTCCGCGTAACCCGCGACCGGCGCGCCAGCAGCTTGCGGGTCTTCTCGTTCCGGATCTTCTTGTGCATGACCCTCAGCCTCCGCCGCCGGTGGCCGCCTTGCCCACCTTGCGCCGCACGTGCTCGCCCATGTAACGGATCCCCTTGCCCTTGTAAGGCTCCGGCGGGCGGACCGAACGGATGTTCGCGGCGAACTGGCCCACCTGCTGGCGGTCCGAGCCCTCGATCTTCACCACCACGTTGCGGTCCACCGAGACCTTGATGCCCTCCGGGACCGGCATCTCGACCGGGTGGGAGTAACCGACGCTCAATACGAGCTTCTTGCCCTGCACTTCCGCCCGGTAGCCGACGCCCTGGATCTCGAGCTCCTTGCTGAACTGGCTCGTCACGCCCGTCACCATGTTGGCGACCAGCGCCCGGGCCAGCCCGTGGAGCGCGCGAGTCGACTTGCGGTCGTCCGGGCGCGTCACCTGCACCTCGCCGCCCTCGACGGCGACCGCGATCGCCGCGGGCACGCGCTCCGAGAGCTGGCCCTTGGGGCCCTTCACCGAGACGGTGTCGCCCGAGACGCTCACGGTGACACCATCGGGGATCGCAACGGGCCGTTTTCCGACGCGGGACATGGCTACCAGACCTCGCAGACGACCTCGCCGCCCACGGACGCGTCGCGCGCAGCCTGGTCGGAGAGGATTCCCTTGGAGGTGGAGATCACCGCGAGCCCGAGTCCGTTGCGGACCTTCGGGACCTCGTCCTGTGCGACGTACACCCGCCGGCTCGGCTTGCTGATGCGGCGGATGCCGCCGATCATCGGCTTCCCGTTGACGTCGTAGCGGATGTCCATCACGAGGGTGGCGTGCCCTTCCCGGGCCTCCACCTTGACGCCGCCCAGGTAGCCGGCGTCCTTCAGCACCTTGGCGACGGCGAGCTTCATCCGCGACGAGGGGCAGGCGGCCGTGTTGTGGCGCGCCATACCCGCATTGCGGATCCGCGTGATCATGTCGGAGATGGGATCGGTCATCATGGCTTCGGTCCTACTGTCGGAACGGCACGCCGAGGTGGGCGAGCAGCGCCTTGCCCTCGGCGTCTGTGTTGGCGGTGGTGACCAGCGTGACGTTCAGGCCCGTGATCCGCTCCACCTTGTCGTAGTCGATTTCCGGGAAGATGATCTGCTCCCGAATGCCCAGGGAGTAGTTCCCACGGCCATCGAAGGCCTTCGGGGACACGCCCTTGAAGTCGCGCACCTGCGGCAGCGAGACGTTCACCAACCGGTCGAAGAACTCCCACATCCGGACGCCCCGGAGGGTGACCATGCAGCCGATCTGCTGGCCCTGACGAAGCTTGAAGTTCGCGATGGACTTTCGTGCCCGGCGAATCACGGGCTTCTGCCCGGTGATGCTCGCCAGCTCGGCCGTCGCGCTCTCCAGGAGCTTCGGGTTGGCCGCAGCCTCGCCCAACCCGATGTTCACCACGATCTTCTCGAGGCTCGGCACCTGGTGCTTGTTCTTGTAGCCGAACTCACCCGCGAGCTTCGACACGATCTCGTTGCGATAGGTCTCCAGGACTCGCGGAGTCATCACAGCACCTCCGGCGCGAGGGAGACGATCTTCATGAAGCGCTTGCCTCGCAGCTCGCGAGCCACGGGCCCGAAGATGCGGGTGCCGACCGGCTCGCGCTGGAGGTCGATCAGGACGGCCGCGTTGTCGTCGAAGCGGATGTAGGAGCCATCGGGCCGGCCGATCTCCTTCTTCGTACGGACCACGACGGCGCGGCGCACCTCGCCCTTCTTGACCCGGGCGTTCGGGATGGCGTCCTTCACCGAGACGACGATGACGTCGCCGATGGAGGCATAACGGCGTCCCGAGCCGCCGAGCACGCGGATACAGGCGACCCTACGGGCGCCCGAGTTGTCCGCGACCTGGAGTACGGATTCCTGCTGGATCATCGCTTCCTGTCAAACCCCGGCGGCACTGCCGAGCGTCGCCTGGACCTTCCAGCGCTTGCGCTTGGAGAGGGGGCGGTGCTCGATGATCCGCACGCGATCTCCTACCGAGCAGGAGTTCGCCTCGTCGTGAGCCATGAATTTCGAATAGCGGCGCACGTATTTTTTGTATCGGGGGTCTTTGACCAGCCGTTCGACGCGTACAACGACGGTCTTGTCCAGCTTGTCGCTGACCACCATCCCAATGAGGGTTCGCCTCATACCACGGTTCTTCACTGCTTCGCTCCACGCTTCTCGCGAAGTACGGTCTCGACCCGAGCCACGTCCCGGCGCAACTGCTCCAGCAGCGCCGTATTCTCGAGCTGTCCCGTAGAACGCTTCACTTTCACGTTGAAGAGCTCGCCCCGCAGGTCGCGGGATTTCGCCTTCAACTCCTCCAGCGCCAGGTCACGGAGTTCGACGGCCTTCATGCCTACTCCTCGCGCTCGACGATTCGGGTCGCCATCGGGAGCTTGTGAGCCGCCAGCCTCAGAGCCTCACGCGCCACATCCGAGGGCACACCTTCCATCTCGTAGAGCATGCGACCCGGTTTCACTATGGCCACCCACTCCTCGGGGCTGCCCTTTCCCTTACCCATTCGCGTCTCCGCCGGCTTCTTCGTGATCGGCTTGTCGGGGAAGATCCGGATCCAGACCTTTCCGCCGCGCTTCGCATGGCGGGTCATCGCAATACGCGCCGCCTCGATCTGGCGGGCCGTCACCCGGCTGCACTCCAGGGCCTGGAGACCGAAGTCCCCGAAGTCGAGGTTCGACCCGCGATAGGCTTTCCCTCGCATCCGACCCTTGTGCTGCTTGCGGTGCTTGACCTTCTTCGGCTGCAACATGGCCCTACCTCGAGGCCTCGTCCTGGACGCGCTGGTGCAGAGCCCCGGTTCGCATGTCCTTGTCCGAAGCCTCGCCCTTGAAGATCCAGCACTTGACGCCGATGATCCCGTAGGTGGTCTTGGCCTCTGCCAGGCCGTACTCGATCTCTGCGCGAAGTGTGTGCAGCGGCACCCGGCCTTCGCGATACCACTCCCGGCGGCCCATCTCCGAGCCGCCGAGCCGGCCGGCGCACTGGATGCGGATTCCCCCGGCGCCGAACTTCATCGTCGAGGTGACGGCCTTCTTCATCGCCCGCCGGAAGGCGACGCGCCGCTCGAGCTGGAGCGCGACGTTCTCCGCCACCAGCTGAGCGTCGAGCTCGGCCTTCCGGATCTCCTTGATGTTGATGAAGATCTCCTTGTGCCGGGAGAACTTCCCGAGCTCTGCCCGCAAGGTCTCCACCTCGGCTCCACGCTTTCCGATCAAGATGCCCGGCCGCGCGGTGTGGATGTTCACCACGATCTTCTCGCCGGAGCGGTCGATCACGACCTTCGAGATGCCAGCGTGGTAGAGCTTCTTCTTGATGAACGCGCGGATTGCGAGGTCCTCGTGAAGCTGCTCCGCGTAGCGTTTCTCCGCGAACCAGTTGGACTGCCACCCATAGAGGGTGCCGATCCGGAATCCGTAGGGATGAACCTTTTGTCCCACTGCGTACCCCGCCTAATCTTCCGAGAGAACCACTTGCACGTGGCTCGTCTTCTTCTGGACCCAGCTGGCCCGACCCTGGGCCCGGGCGCGGATGCGCCACATGCTGGGGCCCTGGTCGACCGTAATCTTGCCCACGACCAGGTTGTCGACGTCGATGCCGGCCTTGTCCCGGTTGTTCTTCTCGTCCGCGTTTGCGAGCGCCGAACGCACCAGCTTGGCAAGCGGCCTCGCGAAACCCTTGGACGATAGATCGAGGATCGCCAGGGCCTCCTCGACTCCCTTGCCGCGGATCTCGTTCGCGACCAGCCGCGCCTTCTGCGGGCTGACGCGATAATTGCTGAGCTTGGCGCGCACTTCCATGGCTACCTGCCCTTGATCTTCTTCGTGGCGGAGTGACCGGTGAACTTCCGCGTGGGCGAGAACTCGCCGAAGCGATGTCCCACCATGTTCTCCGTCACGAAGACCGGCACAAAGAGCTTTCCGTTGTGCACGTGGAAGGTGAGCCCCACGAACTCGGGCGTGATCATCGATCGCCGCGACCAGGTGCGGATCACCTGCTTCGACCCCGACTGCATGCTGCGATCGACCTTCCGCTGAAGGCTCGGATCGACGAACGGCCCCTTCTTGAGGGAGCGAGCCATTACTTCTTCCCCCGCTTCTTCACGATGTACTTCTGGGAGCGCTTGTTCTTCCGCGTCTTGTGCCCCTTGGTCGGGACGCCCCAGGGCGTACAGGGATGGCGTCCGCCGGCCGACCGGCCCTCGCCGCCGCCCATGGGGTGGTCGACCGGGTTCATCGCCACGCCGCGAACGTTCGAGCGCTTGCCGAGCCAGCGGCTGCGCCCCGCCTTGCCGATGGTGCGGTTCTCGTGGTCGCTGTTGCCCACGGTGCCGATCGTCGCCATGCAATCGATCTGGACGAGGCGCTGCTCGTGGCTCGGCATGCGCAGGGTCGCGTAGCTGCCCTCCCGGGCCATCAGCTGAGCGTTACCGCCGGCTGCTCGTACCATCTGGGCGCCCTTCTTCGGCTTGAGCTCGATGGCGTGGAGCACCGTGCCGAGCGGGATGTTGCGGATCGGGAGCGCGTTGCCCGGGCGGATTTCCGCGTCGGGGCCGGACTCGAGCCGATCGCCCACCGAAACGCCCTGCGGTGCCAGGATGTAGCGCTTCTCGCCGTCGACGTAGTGCAGCAGCGCGATGTTGGCCGAGCGGTTCGGGTCGTATTCGATCGTCGCAACCTTCGCGGGCACGCCGAATTTGTCGCGCCGGAAGTCGATGCTTCGATAGCGGCGCTTGTGGCCGCCTCCCCGGTGCCATGCGGTGATGCGCCCGTTCGAGTTGCGGCCGCCGCTCTTGGGAACGCTACCCGTCACCAGCTTCCGCTCGGGCTTGCCACGCGTGATCTCGGAGAAATCCGAGACGCTCATGCCGCGTCGCCCGGGCGAGGTGGGCTTGTAGTTCTTGATACCCATGGGACCCTCAGACTCCCTCGAAGAACTCGATCGACTGGCCCTCTGCGAGCTCGACGATCGCCTTCTTCCATTGGGGCTTGTGCCCCGCGAACTTCCCAACCCGACGCAGCTTGCGCGGCATGCGCATGGTGCGGACCGTCACGACGTTCACGTCGAAGAGCGTCTCGATCGCGCGCCGGACGTCGTGCTTGTTGGCACGCAGGTCCACGGCGAAGGTCACGAGGTTGCTCTCCTCGCGGCCGATGTTGCTCTTCTCCGTGACGAGCGGCTTCCGGATCACTTCATGGACGTTCATGCCGGCGCCCCTCCGAGCCGCGTCTGCACGACCTCGACCGCACCTCGGGTCATCAGCAGCTTCTGGTGTCGCAGGACGTCGTAGGTGTTGAGCCCTTCCGCTCGCAGTACGCTGACGCCGCGGAGGTTGCGCGCCGACCGCTCGACCTTCTCGTCCGCCTCCGGAATCACGATCAGCACGCCCTGCCCGCCGAGCCCCAGGGACTGCAGGATCTCCACGACGCGACGGGTCTTGATCTCCTCGATCTCGAGGGCCTCGACGACGGTGAGGTCGCCCTCGGCCACCCGGTGACTGAGGGCCGAGAGCAGCGCAGCGCGACGAACCTTCTTGGGCAGCTTGTGCTCGTGGCTGCGCGGCACGGGACCGAAGACCGAGCCGCCGCCCGCCCACTGGGGTGCTCGGATCGTGCCCTGGCGCGCGCGGCCGGTGCCCTTCTGACGCCAGGGCTTGGCGCCGCCGCCCGAGACCCGCGCGCGATTCTTGGTGCTGTGCGTCCCGGCCCGGCGTCGCGCGAGCTGGCGACGCACCTCGGCGTGGAAGAGATGCTTCTTCACCGGCGCCTCGAAGACGACCGGCGAGAGGTCCACGCTCCCTGCCTTCTTGTTCTGGGTGGTGACGACGTCCTGGGTGGCCATGGCTACAGCTTGATCTCGACGTCGACGCCGGCCGCGAGCTCGAGCTTCATCAGCGCGTCGACGGTCTGGGGCGTCGGATCGAGGATGTCGATCAGCCGCTTGTGCGTCCGGATCTCGAACTGCTCCCGCGACTTCTTGTCGATGTGCGGCCCGCGCAACACGGTGTACTTGTTGATTGCCGTGGGAAGCGGGATCGGTCCCGCCACCCGCGCGCCAGTGCGCATGGCCGTGTCCACGATCTCCCCCGCGCTCTGGTCGAGCAGCTTGAAGTCGTAGGCCTTCATCCGAATCCGGATTTTCTGGGCCGCAACGTCTGCCATGTCAATCTCCTGCTGGGTCACGCCCGAGCGATTCGCCAGCTGTCGTGCCTTCGCTCGGCTGCGCCTCGCTGCGCGCTTGCTACTCGATGATCTCGGCCACGACGCCGGCGCCGACCGTACGGCCGCCCTCGCGGATGGCGAAGCGGAGCTCCTTGTCCATTGCGATCGGCGTGATCAGCTCCACCGTCAT
>PVMS01155020.1_pt1 | contig 15067 bp, 16 predicted proteins | sample 1853461 | NCBI WGS metagenome assembly PVMS01 (sample SAMN08582032, study PRJNA380276) | Marine sediment metagenome, whole genome shotgun sequencing project. | isolation source: ocean sediment barecode stripped | collected 2017 | reverse complement strand
TGATGGTGTGGAACAGCCGTGCGATCTGCTCGACGCCCATCCCCTGCGCCGTCAGCGCGGCCGTCATCGCTGTGGTATTTGGCGTTTCCGCCGGCCCGAAGCAGCCGTAGCAACCGCGATTGAAGGTGGGACAGAGCGCCCCGCAGCCGGCTTGGGTGACGGGGCCGAGGCATGGCGTGCCGTGGGCCACCATCGTGCAGACATTCCCCCTCTGTTTGCACTCGACACACACGCTGTGTGACGGGATGACCGGCGCCCGCCCGACGAGATAGGCGCTGATCACCTCGAGCAGCTGGCGCCGATCGATCGGACACCCCCGGAGCTCGAAATCGACATCGACATGGTCCGAGATGGGGGTGGACGTGTCGAGGGTGGAGAGGAACGACGGCGTGGCGTAGACGATCCGCATCAACTCCTCTACGTCGCCGAAGTTGCGTAGCGCCTGAATCCCACCGGCGGTGGCGCACGCCCCGATGGTCACCAGGAACCGCGACTGACTGCGCACCTCCCGGATCCGTTCGACGTCTTCGGGCGTCGTGATCGAACCCTCCACCAGCGACAGATCGTAGGGACCCGCGATCGTCGCGCTGGAGGCCTCGAGGAAGTACGCCAACTCGAGTCGATCGGCGACGGCCAGGAGTTCGTCCTCACAGTCGAGCAGGGTCAACTGGCAGCCGTCGCAGCTGGCGAACTTCCAGACCGCCAACGACGGCTTGTGGTGGCGGCTCATCGTTCGCGGACCCGCAGCAAGGGCTCGGCGCGGGGCCAGGACAGAACGGGCCCGTCCTTGCAGAGGAAGAACGACCCGAGCTGACAATGCCCGCAATGGCCGATGGCGCAATGCATGTTGCGCTCCAACGACAGCCACACCTCACCCGCAGGGACGCCCCGGTCCAGTACCGACTGAGCCGCGAACCGCATCATCACTTCCGGACCGCAGATGAACGCGGTCGTGTTCTCGGGGTCGAGCGGTGCCCGCTCGATCAACCGGGTGACCACCCCCACATCGCCTCGCCACGAGCGCGATGCCGTATCGACCGTCACTTCGACTTCGATGTCGTGGCGGTGCGTCCACGCCTCCAACTCGTCGCGGTAGAGCAACGCGTCGGGGGCGCGGGCCCCGACGAGGAGAACCGCCCGGCCGAAATCGGTGCGGTTGGCCAGCAACTCGGTGATGATGGGCCGCGTGGGTGCCATTCCGAGGCCGCCGGCGACGACGGGAACGTCACGCCCGGCGGCACGAGGCAGATCCCACCCCACACCGAAGGGTCCTCGTACTCCGACCTGATCGCCGACGGTGGATGACCACAAGGCCTCGGTGACCGCACCGACTCGGCGGATGGTGTGGCTCAGGATGCCGTCTTCGAAGCCGGCGACCGAGATCGGAGCCTCGCCGATCCCGAATGCCCACAACATGTTGAACTGGCCACTCGTTGGCACCGGGCCGGCGCCGTCGCCGGCCACCAGCCCCAAGGTGACGGTGTCGGGCAGATCCTCGCGGCGAGAGACCACCCGATGCATGAGGGGCGTCATGGGGCCGGGCACGGGAACGAGGGTGCCCTCAGGACGCATCGCTGCCGTACACGTCGACGAGTTGGAGGCGGGTGGCCTGGAGTCGATCGCGCACGACGCCGGCGAATCTCTTGAACATCTCGTAGCCCAGAACGGGATCGTCGTCGCACTTGCCCCGCAGGCAGGCCGCGTCGATGGCGATGGCGCCGGTCGGCTCGACCGCCCGCGCATCGAAGGTCCATCGGTACGGGGGCAGCAGCCATGACACGCCGAGGAGGTCTCCGGGCCCGATGGTCTCGATCACGAGCGGCCCGCGCCGGGGCGTGTCGATCTCGATGGCCACCTTGCCCCTGCGCAGTACGTAGAAGATGTCGGCCGGGTCGCTCTCGGAGATGATGCGGGAGTCCTCGGCGAAGTGCACGTTGTGCCCACAACCCGCGATCAGCTCGAGCGTGTCGGGCGGCAGGCCGGCGAAGAACGGATGCTCACCCAACAGCTCGGAGATCGACTTCACGGGGCGCCTCCGTTGTCTTCGGGATGGGCCTGGGTACGGGCGATCGCGGCGATCTCCGCGGTGAGGTCGATGCCGACCGGGCACCATGTGATGCACCGACCACAACCGACACACCCCGACGAGTCGAACTGCTCGTGCCATGTGACCAGCTTGTGCAGCAACCACTGCCGGTAGCGCGACTTCGTGGTTGTTCGAACCGATCCGCCGTGCAGGTGGCTGAATCCGAGAGAGAAACACGAGTCCCACACGCGCCACCGCTCCGACTCGGTGCCGGAGAGACTCGTCGAGTCCTCGGTGGTGCTGCAGAAGCAGGTGGGGCACACCATCGTGCAGTTGCCGCACGCCAGGCAGCGTTCGGCCACGTCGTCCCATCGCGGATGATCGAGGTCGAGCGCGGCCAGCGGCGGGTCCTCTGGCCGCAGTTCCCTTCCCATGTCGGCCACTGCGCGATCGTGTGCCGTCGCGCCGCGGTTCAGGTCCGTGTCGGTTGCCGCGCGTTGGCCGATCCCCGCCAGTAGCGCGGCGCCCCGCTCACTGCCGATGTCGACCACGTACTCGAGGGGGTCCTCGCCATGGAGTTCCCGAATCGAGAGGTCGTATCCAGCACGCGGAGTGGGTCCCGTGTCCATCGATACGCAGAAGCAGGTGTTGCCCGGGTGGTTGCACGCAGCGGCGACGATGAAGACGCCCGGCCGCCGAGCCGCGTAGGTGGGGTCGGTCGCCCCGGGGTCGAGAAACACTCGATCGAGGATGTCGAGCGCCGCGAGATCGCACGAGCGGATCCCGAAGAACGCCACGGCCGGTGCCGCCGGTTCGGGCGTCTCGACCTCGACGACGCCATCTCGTTCGACGGCGCGGACCAACAGCGTTCGTTCCGGGTACAGGTATCGCTTCCAGGATGTCGACGGGCTCGAGAAGGCGAAAACCTCATCGGTCCCTGTGGCGATCAGCCGATAGCGCCCGCCCTCCTGATCCTCGGTCCAGCCCCGGGGGAGCTCATCGGCCGAGTCGATCTCCGCGTGGGTGACCGCGCCGTCGCGCACGACCGGCCCGATCACCGAAATCCCCTGGGACCGAAGCGCCTGCACGATCTCGTCGAGACCCTCGACCGACACCACGCAGCTCATCGCCGAAATCGTACGCCCTGGGCGAACACCTCGGCTCAGCGGAGGCGACTACCGGGAGCATCGAAAGGTGACACTCTCGGGACGGGGCAGTGTCGGAGACGTTCCCGATCAAATAGGATCGCACCCATGAGCAACGACGGTCGCGACCTGGTCGAGCAGTTCTATCGGTTCATGGCCGCGTCCCCGGATGTCGACTCCGTCGCGGAGCTCTATGCCCCGGATGCGCTCGTGATTCGCTTCAACGGCGCGTCCGCCGGGTTCGAGGAGATCGCGACTTTCCTCGCCGACGTGCGCTCACGTCATCAGCCGTACGAACTTCATTCGATCGATCAGCTCGCCAAGGTCGGCGACGTCGTGATGTGGGACGCCGTTGTCAACACGGCGAACGGCATGCTCGAGACGACCGAGGTGCTCGTGCTCGACGAAGCCGGCAGGACCGAGCGGCACATCCCCGGACTGCGGGGATACTGGGGCGGCTGAGACCCGGTCGACGGAACCGGTCGCACCCTGTTGCCATCGGTTCGCACGGTTGGCCCGGATGATTGCTCCGTGGAGTCCCGGTCCGGTGTCGTGCGTGTACTCGATCGTTGCATCGGCGAGCCCGGACCGAGCGAGTAGCGCGAGGTACTCGTCGTATCGAAGGGCGCCGGCGCCGCATTCGGCCCAGGTGGTTCCGTCATCGGTCGGCGCAAGGCCGTTGTCGGCGACGACATCGGAGACGGCGACGCGTCCACGGGGACGCAGGACCCGAGCGATCTCGGCGAAGACCGGGGTCTTGTCGGGGGCGAGGTTGATGACGCAGTTCGAGATGACTACATCGACGGACGCATCGGGGAGTGGTAGGTCCTCGATCATTCCCTTCAGGAACTCGACGTTTGTGACACCGGCGTCCGCAGCGTTGATGCGCGCCCGGTCGAGCATCTCCGGCAGGAAGTCGACGCCGTAGGCCTGGCCGGTGGGGCCGACTCGTTTCGCCGACAAGATCACGTCGAGCCCTCCGCCGGACCCGAGGTCGAGCACTGTCTCGCCGGGTTCGAGGTCGGCGACGGCGTAGGGGTTGCCACAGCCCATCGAGAGGTCTGCCGCAGCTCGGGTGCCGGCAGCCAAGGAGTCGGCGTCGTACCGGTTCGCACCCCATCGGTCGTCGTCGTCGTCGTTCGTGCAACCCCCGCGGACCTGGACGGCCGCACGGTAGTAGGCGCGTACATCGTCGTGGATGCTGTCGTGGGTCATCGTCCGCGCTCGATGACCCTGGTGAACTCGACCGGCACCTTTCCCATGACCATCTCCGCGGCGGATGGGAAGGCGGCGAGACACGCCGTGTTGACCGACCAGCGGGTCGAGGTGGCGACGTGTTCCACGAGTACGAACTGGACTTCGGCCAGCTTGGCCAGGTGGTGCGAGATCGTCGATTGGCCCACATCGAGGGATTCGGTGATCTCCCCGACCGTCATCTGGCGATCTTCGGTCGACAACAGGTGCAGGATCAGTACCCGTGTCGGGTCGCCCAGGGCGCGGAACCAGCTTGCCCATTCGGTGGCGCGGGTCCGGTCGAGTGGACCCGCTGATCGTTGTTTCATCTATAATCGACGATAGTCGATCAAACTCGGATGTCAAGCCGTTCGAGGCAACCCCCACACATCACGTGAGCGAACTCACGCGGTATTTCCGTGTCGGCTGCCGAGGAGGCGCGATTCTGCATCCGTTGCAGGTTGCCGTGCACAAGCTCGGTTCCGCTTGGCCGCCCCCGAACCACCGCAGGACGGTGAACCGGTCGCCGAGTTCACCGAGGTTCCCCTCGAGTCCGGCACGGTCGCGGGGATGTGGGCGCTGTTCCTCGGTCTCGGCCTGTTGATGGTCGGCAACGGACTCAACGGGTCGGTGATCGGGGTACGTTCCGGCCTCGAAGGATTCGGCGTCGCCGTCACCGAGGTGATCATGGCGGGCTACTTCGCCGGGTTCCTGCTCGGCCCGCCGACGGTCGTGCAGATGATCCCGAGTGTCGGGCACATCCGGGTGTTCGCCGGTCTCGCCTCGGTTGCTTCCAGCGCGGTGCTCATCCACTCGATCACCGTCTTCGCGACGCGGTCGGACCCTCGCGCGATCTACATGATCGTGTCGATGGGGGGTATGGCGATCGGTCAGCTGCTGCTCTCCATCGCCGATCCCGCTGGGTTCACCCTGTTCGTCGTCGCTTCGGTGCTCGTGTCGATGTCGCTGGTGCCGATCGCGCTGGCGGCGACGGCGACGCCACCACCGATCCGGCTCCCCGAGCGCGTGACCACGCGAGAACTCGCCGACCTCGTTCCGACCGGCGCGGTAGGAGCATTCATGAACGGCGCCGCGGTCGGCGTGCTGCTCGGGATGGGGGCCGTCTACGCGACCGCTTCGGGGCTCAGCCTCGACCGGACGGCGCTCTTCCTGGCCGCTCCGATGATCGGCGCGATCGTCTTCCAGTGGCCCGTCGGATGGATCTCGGACCGTGTGCCGCGCCGGGGCGTGATCTTCGTGGTCGCCGCGGCCGCCGTGATTGCCGCTGTGCTGGCGTTGACTCCCGCCGACAACCCTGGGGTGCTGGCGCTCATGCTGCTGCTCGGCGGGGCGACCTTCCCGCTGTACTCGCTGGTCGTGTCCTACACACTCGACTGGACTCCGGCCGGCCAGATCGTGGCGATGTCCGGCGCTCTGGTCCGGCTCAGCGGTGCCGGCGCGATCGCCGCATATGTGGCCTACCGGATCGCGGCCAAGGACGCGTTGCCGATCGAGCGCCGGCGACGGTTCATCATCGTCCCCGCTCGGGCATCGGAGCTCGTGTTGCGGCTCGCGCCCAAGCCCATGCGGCGTCCGAAGCCCGACTGACGAGTGCTCAGTGGCGCCAGCGGGTGGCGGCGGCGATCTCGTCGTCTGTCATGCCGTCGAAGACTTCACACTCGGCGCGGCGGACGGCGGCGATCGTCTCGTGAAGTTCGAGGCCGAATGCCTCCTTCAGCACGTCGCTGTGGTCGTAGTGGGTGAGTGCCTCGGGGAGGTTGCGGGGCAGGCGCTCGATGCCGCGCGCGGCGAGATCCTCCGCGATGAGTGAGCCCGGATCTACGTCGGTATCCGGTGGCAGGCTCGCGTCTCGGTCGATTCCGGCGAGCCCGGCTGCAAGCACCGCCCCGATCACGAGGTACGGGCTGGCGGCCGCGTCGACCACCTTCAGCTCGGCGTTCGAATCGAGGATCAGGCGCACGGCGGCCTCCCGGTTCTCGACGCCCCAGCACCGGTACGGCCCCGCCCAGCGGTGGGGTTGCAACCGGAGGTAGCTGGCGACGCTCGGCGCCGTCAACGCGAGGAGTGCCGGCAGTTCGGCGACGATCCCAGCGAGGAACGACTCGAACCGCCGAGTGATGCCGTATGGTCCCGTGCCGCCGGCCGTCTCGTTGCGGTCGCCGTCCCACAGGCTGAAGTGGAGGTGCATCCCGCTACCGACGCCGCCGGCGACGACGGCGGGCGAGAAGCTGGTGCGCAGGCCGTGCCGCTCTCCCACGGCCCGAATCGTCTGGCGGGCGAGGACGTTGCGATCTGCCGTGGCGAGCGGGCCGGCGACACCGACCGACAGTTCGAACTGCCCCGGTGCATATTCGGGATGGAGTTGATCGACCGGGATCCCCTCCGCCTCGACGGCGCGCAGCAGGTCGACGCAGTAGTCGGAAAGCTCGATCAGCCTGGTCATGCCGTATGCGGGTCCGGTGGTGGCCGCCTCGAATCCGTCGTCGTCCGCGATGCTCAGCATCCACTCGATCTCGAAGGCCATCTTGGCGGTCACGCCGTGCTCGACGAGCCGCGCCTCCATCGCCTCGACCAGTCCGCGCTGGCACTGGGGATGGCGCTCGCCCGACTGTCGCCGGCGGTCGACCGGAGCCCACCCCCAACCCGGCTGGGCCGCCAGCGCGACCGCCTCGTCGAGGTCGGGGAGGAGTCGGAGGTCGCCGACGGGCCCTCCCGCGCTCGGGCTGGCGGTGATCGAGTCGTCGAGCACGAACGCGTCGAAGACGGGCGACATCCCGATCCCGTGAACGGCGGCATCTGCCAGGCGGCCGATCGGCACGCCCTTCGCGCGGGTGATCCCGCTGTTGTCGACATACGTCAGGGCGACGATCTCGACTCCCGCTGCGGCGAGCGTCTCGGCGACCGCGTCCGCCGTTTCTCGTGCTCCGGCCATCGCCGCGAACGGTAACGCAGAGAGGGGTCCGGGCTGACGGTACGGTCGCGTCGATGGATGCCCAGCGGTTGATCATGTACGGCCAACCAGCGGAGGGCGAACAACTCGACTGGTCGTGGGTCGACGCCGAGTTGAGGTCGGCGGGCGTCTATTGGATCGTCGCCGCCGACACAACCGACGAGCGGCCACAGGCCCGCCCGGTCTGGGGTGTCTGGCGCGATCAGCGTGTGTTGCTCAGCGTCGGGAGCCCCAAGGTGAACGCCGCGATCCACCCCGGATCACCGGTCACCGTGCACCTCGGCGGCGACGTCGATGTCGTGATCGTCGAGGGACGTGCGGTCGGATCGAGCGACGATGCCGGGGCGGTCGCCCAGTACGACGACAAGTACGACTGGGCGTACTCGGTCGACGCGTATGGACCGTTCACCGTCGTGGTCGCGGAGACGGTGCTGGCGTGGCGCGCCGCGGGATTCGCCGGCCGCGACGGCTTCCGTGCCACCGGCAAGTGGCGCTTCGGGAACTGATCGGACCGCTTCATCGCGGACCGGGTACCGTTGGGCGAACCCATGAACGCGCACGAACACCATCGGCGTGCCGAGCCGGCATGACATCCACCGCCACCAGCACCACCGTCGTCGTTCCCGGAACTCACCTGATGACCTCCCTCGTGGGGCCGCGCGACCAGTTCCTGCGCCGGATCGAGCAGCGTTTCCCGGCGGTACTGATCAGCGTGCGCGGCAACGAGATCCGTATCGTCGGCGAGGACACCGCGATGGTTGCGGACGCCACCCTGTTGTTCGAGGAACTCGTCGCGCTGCTCCAAGCCGGGCAACAGCTCGACGATGCGACGCTCGACCGGATCGTCGACATGGTGCGCGCCGACGAGCGCCCGAGTGAGATCCTGACCCATCAGATTCTGCGCGGTGACAAGGGCCGCCCGGTCAAGCCCAAGACCGCCGGTCAGAAGCGCTATGTCGATGCGATCGCCAACAACGTCATTACGTTCGGCATCGGCCCGGCCGGCACCGGCAAGTCGTGGCTCGCGGTCGCGATGGCCGTCCGCGCCCTCCAGACGAAGCAGGTGCAGCGGATCATCCTCACCCGGCCCGCGGTCGAGGCGGGGGAGCGTCTCGGATTCCTCCCCGGCGACCTGATGGCGAAGGTCGACCCGTATCTGCGACCGCTCTACGACGCGCTCTACGACATGCTCGATCCCGAGGCCGTGCAACGCCTGCTCGAGAAGCAGATCGTCGAGGTGGCACCGCTCGCGTTCATGCGCGGGCGAACGCTGAACAACAGCTTCATCATCCTCGACGAGGCCCAGAACACGACCCCCGAGCAGATGAAGATGTTCCTCACCCGGATCGGATTCGGATCGCGGGTGGTCGTCACCGGCGATGTCACCCAGGCCGACGTACCCCACGGCAAGAGCGGCTTGTCCGGGTTGGAGCGCACGCTCGAAGGCATCGACGGGCTCGGATTCGTTCGGCTGACCGGAGCCGATGTCGTGCGCCACAAGATCGTCGCCGACATCGTGGCCGCGTACGAAGAGCAGGACGAACGAAACCGCGAATCGTGAGCGTCGTCTGCTCCGACGAGCGGCCCCGACACGAGCAGGACGAGGTCGCGATCGACGTCGACCGGTGGCAGACGCTGGCGGCGGCCGCGCTCTACTCCGAGCGAGCCCACGGCGAGCTGACCCTGACCTTCATCGGTGGTGACGAGATCGCCGACCTCAATCTCGAACTCATGGGCAAGTCCGGCCCGACCGACGTGCTGTCGTTCCCGCTCGACAGCGGGCCGACTTCCGGGCCGGTCGCCGAGCCGCTCGCCGGGGTGCCGACGCTGCTCGGCGACATCGTCGTCTGCCCCGCCGTCGCAGCCGAACAGTTCACCGAGCACGCCGGAACCCTCGATGACGAACTCGCCCTGCTCGTGGTGCACGGTGTGCTCCACGTGCTCGGTCACGATCACGCGGAGGAGGTCGAGGCCACCCGGATGCGCGATCGCGAACTGGCGCTCCTGATCGAACACCACTGGCGTGGCGAGCCGCCGAGCGCGTTCCGTCAGGGACACGCCCCTTCGGACGAGAACTGATCCGCGGCACCACGTCGGCCACCCTCGCATCTCCCGGCGAGGGTCCGCGGCGCTAGGTTCGCCCGCCATGGAGATAACTCTGGATGGCAAGGTTGCGCTCGTCACGGGCGCGTCGAGGGGCATTGGCAAGGCGATCGCGGCGGAGTTGGCGGCGTCGGGGGCGAAGGTGATGCTCAACAGCCGCAAGCAGGACGCACTCGAAGCGGCGGCCGCCGAGATGTCCGGCGAGGTCGATGTCTGTGCCGCCAACGCCGGTGACGACGGCGCGGGCGAGAGGGTGATCAACGCCACACTCGAACGGTTCGGCCGTCTCGACATCCTCGTGAACAATGCCGCCACGAACCCGTACTACGGGCCGACGCTCGGGATCGACGAGCCGCGGTACGACAAGACCTTTCAGGTCAACCTCAAGGCGCCCGTCTTCTGGTGCAAGGCGGCCCATGAGTTGGCGTTCGGGGAGCACCCCGGCGTGATCATCAACATCGCCTCGGTCGGGGGCCTTCGCAACGACGGGGGAGCGCTCGGGATCTACAACCTCACCAAGGCGGCGCTCATCCACTTCACGCGCCAACTCGCGGGCGAGATCGGGCCGACGCGCGTGGTCGGGATCGCACCAGGTCTGGTCAAGACCGACTTCGCGTCGGTGCTCGTCGAGAACTTCGGCGACGCGCTCGCCGAGCGCATGCCGACCGGGCGGCTGGGCGAACCCGAGGACATCGCCAACCTGGCGACCTTCCTCGCCAGCGACCGAGCGAGTTGGATCACCGGCGAGACCTACGTCATCGACGGCGGCGCCGGCGTCGCACCGGCCTGATCGCGGCGCAGCTTGCCCAGCGCGGCTCTCGGTAGGTGGGTCACGATCTCGAGCCGTCGCGGCGCCATATGGGCGGGGTGCCGCTCCTTGACGTGGTCGCGCAGCGAGTCGAGGGTCGGGGGCGTGCCGGCGGGCACGACGACCGCTTCGACGATGTGACCCCACTCGTCGTCGGGTCGGCCGCGGACCATGACCTCGGCGACGGACGGGTGATCGAGTAGCGCCCTCTCGACCGCTTCGGGCCAGACGTTCTCACCCCCTGAGACGATCAGGTCGCCCTGTCGCCCGTCGACGTGCAGCCGTCCGCCGTCGAGCCATCGGCCGAGGTCGCCGGTCGGCAGCCAGCCCTCGCCATCCAGTGGGCTGCTGCCGTCGCGATAGGCGCGAAGCAGCATCGGGCAGCGGAGGAGGATCTCGCCGTCATCGGAGATCCGCACCTCGACGGTGTCGAGGGGTCGACCGTCGTACACGACCCCGCTCCCGGTCTCGGTCATCCCGTAGGTGGTGACGGTGTTCGCCGGTCGCACTTCGGGCGGCCGGCTTCCTCCGAGGACGATCGTGCGGAACCGCGACGGGTCGATTCGAGCGAGTGCGGTCGGGACGAGCGAAACGAGAGTGGCGCCGGCCTCGGTCACCGCCCGGGCGTCGAACCGCGGGAGAACGGTCAGGCGGGTACCCGCATGCAGCGCCCGCGTCACCACCGAGAGCCCCCCGACGTGCGACAGCGGGAGGCACGCCAGCCAGTGATCGTCCGTGGTGACGCCGAGCCGCGCGGAGGTCGCCACCGCGGACGCGGTGACGGCGTCGTGGGTGAGGACGACGCCCTTCGGCGATCCGGTCGAACCGCTCGTCGCGACGACCAGCGCATCGCCCGGCTCGACCTCGTCACCGACCCGCATCGCCGCGAACAACTCGCGGCGCGCGGGCGCGGGGAGTCGCTGGTCGACCGGGAACGCTGCGTCGCCCGTGTCCCAGATGCGTTTCAGCTCGTCGACGAACGCCGGGCCGCCAGGGAGATCGATGGCGACGAGGCGCGATGTCAAGCGGGCTGTCCGTCAGCTCGTGATCGGATCGATCGGGGTGAGCGTGCCCACGAGCGATTCGATCTCCTCTGCGATCGTGAGGCAGCGCAGGTCGGTGAAGCGGTCGCCCATCACCTGGATGCCGACCGGGAGCCCATCGGCCATGCCGGCGGGTGTGACCACAGCCGGAAAGCCGAGGAAGTTGGCGGCCAGCACGGGTCGGATCGTCTCGATCATGTCGATCCGGCCGTCGATGTCGGCGTCGTGCGGGAACGCCGGGAGCGCCCACGTCGGGCTGATCAGGACCGGGTTCTCTGCGTAGAACTCGGACCACTCCCGCATCAGGCGGTAGCGCTCGGCGTGGAGGGCGAACTGGTCGGCCATCGTGGTCGGCGGGAGTTCCTCGTCGAATGCGGCGATCAGCGAGCGAGCCCCCACGCCCATCACCAGGTCGAGCATCTCCTTCATCTCTCGCACTTCACCGACCAACAGTGATGCCCAGTACTCGAGCACCTGCTCGTAGCCGGGCGGTGTCGCCTCGACAACATTGTGACCGGCGTCCGAGAGGGTGTCGCCGACCGCGCGGATCGCCGCCGCGATCCCGGGATCGGTCGCACCTCCGGGAGGGTCGGCGAGCACCGCTATGCGCAACCGCTCTGCGGGCTCGGCATCGGTCAGCACGACCGGCAGCGATACCGGTTCGCGTGCGTCGCGCCCGGCGAGGATCTCGAGACCCGCCCGCACGTCGACGATCCGGCGCGCCATCGGACCCTCGACGGCCATCACCTGTGACGCCAGGGCCTGATCGACCGGGGGGATCATGGTCGCCTGCGCGACGACACCGACGCTCGGCTTGATCGAGGCGAGTCCGCAGCAGTGCGCCGGATTGCGGAGCGACCCGCCGATGTCGTTGCCGAGACCGATCGGGCTCATTCCGGACGCGAGCGCGGACCCCTCGCCGCCGCTCGACCCGCCGGCGGTGACATTCGGGTTCCACGGGTTGTGCGTGAGTCCGTGCAGCTCGGAGTCGGTGTGGACGCGGAGTCCGAAGTCGGGGAGGTTGGTGCGGGCGAACGGGATCGCCCCGGCCGCTCGCATCCTCGCGACGGTCGGTGCGTCGAACGGCGCGATGGCGTCCTTCAAGGCCGAGACCGCCTGGGTCGTCGGCGTGCCGGAGAGGTCGATGTTCTCCTTCACCGTGCACGGCACGCCGTGCAACGGGCCGAGATCGTCTCCGGCGGCCACGGCGGCGTCGGCCGCATCCGCGGCGGTGCGCGCCTCGTCGGCGAGGATGCGGACGATCGCGTTGAGGTCGCCGTTGACCTGCTCGACCCGGTCGAGATGCGCCTCGAGCACCTCACGGCTCGAGGCCTCCTTCGCGCGAATTGTCTCGGCCAGTTCCAGTGCTCCCATTTGCCACAGCTCGGTCATCGCTCCATCATGGCGCAACCATGAACCGCTGGATCATCGGAGCCCGCCCCCGGACGCTTCCGGCCGCGGTCGTCCCGGTAGCGATCGGTGCGGGCGCGGCGGTCGGAATCGGTGAGTTCGTGTGGTGGCGCGTCGGGTGCGCCCTCGTCGTCAGCCTGGCACTGCAGATCGGCGTCAACTACGCCAACGACTACAGCGATGGTGTGCGGGGAACCGACGACGTCCGGGTCGGCCCGCCACGTCTGGTGGCGAGCGAACTCGCGAGCCCGCGCTCGGTGAAGCTCGCAGCGTTCGCCTCGTTCGGCTTGGCCGCCGTGGCGGGCCTGGCGATCGCGCTCGACACCTCGATGTGGTTGCTGCTGGTGGGCGTCGCAGCGATCGCCGCTGCCTGGTCTACACAGGTGGGCCGAACCCCTACGGATACCTGGGCCTGGGTGAGTTGTTCGTTTTCGTGTTCTTCGGCCTCGTGGCGACCGCCGGGACGACGTATGCGGCGATCGTGCGCATCACTGGGCTGTCGATCGTGCTCGGCTGCGCGGTCGGCTCGCTCGCCTGCGCCCTGCTGGTGATCAACAACCTTCGCGACATCCCGACCGACGAAGCGGTCGGCAAAAGGACGCTCGCCGTCAGGCTCGGCGCTGCACGCACGCGCCGGCTTTATGCGTTGTTGGTGATCGGGGCGTTCGTGCTGCTGGTCGTCGGCGCGCTCGTGTGGCGACCGGCGGCCCTGATCGGCTTGCTCGCCGCACCGCTGGCGATCGTTCCGATCCGCACGGTGTTCGCCGGGGCCTCCGGTCCCGCGCTCATCCCGGTGCTCGGTGCGACGGGCAAGCTGCAGATGGCGTTCGGACTCGCCACGACGATCGGTCTCGTCATCGCCAGTTGACGATCGCCTCGACGGTCGCCTCCGGCCGTTCGAGATGCGCGGAGTGCCCGGCGCCCTCGATCACCTCGAACGTCGCACCCGGGATCGCGGCGGCCATTCGCTCTCCCAGCTCGCGGAACTTCTGGTCGTGCTCGCCGGCGAGCACGAGAGTTGGAACAGCGATCTCGGCGAGGCGGTCCCACAGCGGTTCCTGGCTACCGGTTCCGGTGCTGCGGAGGCTCGATGCCAGACCCGCCGCCGTGTTCCGGCAGCGGTCGTCGACCTGCGCGGTATCGGAACTCAGCCCGTCGAACAGCGGGTTGCGGAGCCACTCGCCGACGAAGTCGCCGACACCGATCGCCTCGATCCGCTCAGCGAGTTGCTCGTCCGCCGCCCGGCGCGCTGCGCGCTCGTCCTCATCGTCGATGCCGGCCGTCGCTCCGATCAGCACGAGCGCCTCGACAGCGTCGGGGTTGGCGAGCGCGGCGTGCAGTGCGACGCGGCCACCCAAGGAGTAGCCGACGTATGTCCCGGTTCCTCCGCACTCGACCAGATGACCTGCGGCCCGCCAGAGATCACCACCCGATCCACCCGCCGCGCCGTGGCCCGGTAGGTCGACACCGATCGTGTCGCAGCCCCGGATCCGCTCGGCGAGCAGCCGTTCGACCAGCGACCAGGAGAGCGCGGTTTGCGTGAAGCCGTGGGCGAGGACGAATCGCGGCCCTTGTGTGGTCACGCCTGTTCGGCGAGTGCTCGATCGGCCATGCGCCGGAACACCTGGGCGAACGTGTCGGGTTCCTGCGCGCCTGGGACGGCCCAGGTGTCGTTGAACACGAACGTCGGGACGGCGGTGATACCCGTCTCGTATCCCTGCCGCAAATCGGCGGCCACCTCGTCTGTACCACGGTCGCTCTCGAGGAACTCGATGATCTCGTCGCGGTCGAAGCCGACCTCGGCGGCGCAGTCGGCGAGCGCGTCCGGGTCGCCGATGTGTATCCCGTCGGTGAAGTAGGCCTTGAGCAGGCGCTCCTTCATCACCGGTTGGGCGACCCGCGAATCGGGTTGCCCGGCGAGCCAGATCAGGCGGTGGGCGAGGAGGGTGTTCGCGCGCAGCGCCTTGTCCATGTTGAATTCGAGCCCGGTCTCGCCGGCGGTCTCGGAGACCTGAGCGATGATCTGCTCGGCTCGCTCGGGTCCACCGAACTTCTTGGTGTACGCCTCGAGCACGGGGGTCGCCACGCCCGGCGGGGCGGTGGGGTCGAGCTGGTGGGGCAGATAGCGAACGACGACCTCGACACCGAGATCGTCGCGCACCTGTGCGAGGCCGAGTTCGAACTTCCGTTTGCCGATGTAGCACCACGGGCAGACGACGTCGGAGTAGATGTCGACCGAGATCGTGGGGCGCTCGGGCCGGTGCTCGGAACCACCTTCGGTTTCCACGCTCAACAACGTACGCCCCTATCGTCTCGGAGCAATGGTCA
>PVMS01012566.1_pt1 | contig 15067 bp, 16 predicted proteins | sample 1853461 | NCBI WGS metagenome assembly PVMS01 (sample SAMN08582032, study PRJNA380276) | Marine sediment metagenome, whole genome shotgun sequencing project. | isolation source: ocean sediment barecode stripped | collected 2017 | reverse complement strand
TATGTTCTTCGCCGGCAAAGCGAATATCCAGGCTGAAAGGCTGGCCGGCATTGCCTACGAGAGCATGTGGCTTGGCATCGAACAACTGGCGCCAGGCAAGCGCCTTGGCGACGTCGGCGAGGCCATCCAGAAGAATGTTGAGAAAAACCGCTTTTCGGTGGTGCGCGAGTACTGCGGGCACGGCATTGGCAGGGTTTTTCATGAAGATCCGCAAGTGCTGCACTACGGCAAGGCTGGTACCGGCATGGAACTGCAGGCCGGCATGACACTGACCGTCGAGCCGATGGTTAACGCCGGCAAACGGCATGTACGGTTGCTGCCGGATGGCTGGACGGTGGTCACCAAAGATCACAAGTTGTCGGCGCAATGGGAGCACACGGTGCTGATTACACCCGAGGGCTTCGAGGTCCTGACACTGGGCGCCAAACAACGTTAATAAATACAATGACTTGCAATAATTCTGCTGAGGCTTTCCAGCATGACGAAACTTATCTCGCCATGCAGAAAGCTCTTTCCAGTGACCAGCAGCATTCCGTCGGTGCTGCCCGTGAAGCGCTGGCAGCAGCTGGCATAAGCCTGACTGAGCGCTTTGGACGCGGCGAATCAGTTAATGATCTGGTCCGCTTACGCGCAGCAATTGTCGATCAGCTACTGATACACCTGTGGCAGCAACATGCGGGCGATTTGGCAGATGATGCAGCGCTGGTCGCCGTCGGTGGTTACGGCCGCGGCGAGCTGCATCCCTATTCTGATGTCGACATCATGATCCTTGTCGCAGATCAATTGCCGGACCGGGTTGAAGCAACAGTGTCCGCTTTCGTCGCAGCTTTATGGGACGTTGGGCTCGAAATCGGTCACAGCGTGAGGAACGTCGACCAGTGCCGGGCACAGTCCGCAGATGACATTACCGTTGTCACGACGCTGACTGAAGCGCGATTGATCATTGGGCCCGAGATACTTTTTGCAGAAATGCAGGCAGCAATCTCGGCCGACAAAATGTGGCCATCCGACCAGTTTTTTGCAGCCAAGCGCAATGAACAACGTGCACGCCACCGCCGTTACGATGACACCGCTTAAAAACTCGAACCCAATGTGAAAGGTAGTCCTGGCGAGTTGCGGGACATTCAAATGATCGGTTGGGTCGCGAAACGGCACTTTGCCGTCAAGACCCTGGACGAACTCGTCGCGCACAAATTTCTCACGCCCGGCCAGCTGCAGGTGTTGAATGATAGTCAGGAATTCCTCTGGCGGGTGCGTTTCGGCCTGCATGTCCTGACCGGCCGGCGCGAAGACCGGTTGTTGTTTGACCATCAGTCGCGCCTCGCCGAGATGCTTGGCTATGAAGATGCTTCCTATACGCTTGCCGTTGAGCAAATGATGCAACGCTACTACCGGACTGTTATGGAGTTGAGCCGGATCAACGAGATGTTGCTGCAGTTGTTTGAAGAAGCGATCCTGCTTGACCCGAATGCAGAACCAGAATCAATCAATGAGCGCTTCCAGATCAAGAACGGCTTCTTGCAAACGACGCATGACAAAGTATTTGTACGCGAGCCGAGTGCGTTACTGGAGCTCTTTTTGTTGCTGCAGCAACATCAGGAAATTCGTGGAGTAAGTGCCTACACGATCGGCTTGATTAAGAGAAACCTGCACCTGATCGACGAACAATTTCGCCAGGATCCTCGCAATCACCGACTATTCCTAAGCATTCTCCGCGCACCGGCCGGCGTCACGCATGAATTGCGACGCATGAATTCATATGGCGTGCTCGGACTATACATTCCCGCCTTCGGCCGCATCGTCGGGCGTATGCAATACGACCTGTTTCACGCTTACACCGTCGATGAGCACACCTTGTTTGTGGTCAACAATCTGCGCCGTTTCGCGCTGAGCCGCTTTGATCACGAATATCCACATTGCAGCCCTTTGATGCAATCGTTCGAGAAACCGGAGATCGTTTATCTGGCGGGGTTATTCCACGACATCGCCAAAGGTCGTGGCGGCGATCACTCGGAGCTCGGCGCAATCGATGCAGAAACGTTTTGCCTTGAAAACGGGTTGAGCCAGTACGAAGCGCGGACCGTTGCCTGGCTGGTGCGCAATCACCTCGTACTCTCTATGACAGCACAAAAGAAAGACATCAGCGACCCGGACGTAATCAATGAGTTCGCCGCGATGGTGCGTGACCAGGTGCATCTCGACTACCTGTACGTACTGACGGTTGCCGACGTTCGCGGCACCAATCCGAAGCTCTGGAATTCATGGAAGGCGACATTGTTTCGCGACTTGTATGAGCTGACTACACACGCATTGCGTCGCGGACTTGAAAAACCTATCGATCGCGGATTACTGATCAGCGAAACACAGACTGTCGCACGAAAACTACTGCAGAAAACGGATACGCCGGAAGCGATCGTCGAGAAAATCTGGGAGACTTTTACCGACAATTATTTCCTGCGCTATCGCAGCGAAGAGATCGCCTGGCATACGAGAATTCTTGGCTCAACCAGTTCCGCTGCGAGTGACATGCGTCTTGACGTCCGCAAACAGGCAAACGGGGATGGCGTTGAGGCAATGTTGTATGTTCCCCGTAGCAAACGAACATTCGCGAATGCCGCAGCACTCATCGCGGAACTCGGCATGACCATTGTCGATGTTCGTATCGTACCGATTAAGAATGACTATAGTCTCGATACCTATATTTTCATGGAGCTCGACCGGCGTACTGTTATTGACGAGGCACGGCTCGAGAAAATCTCACGAACGCTGCTGAAAATTCTGACTGCCGCAGACGAACGAACAGCCACGGTCACACGCCCTGCCCCGCGCCAGGTCAGGTTGTTTGCAACCAAAACCATGATCCATTTTGAACAGGACCTCACCAGGAATCGCACTGTAATGGAGTTGGTAACCGGAGATCGCCCAGGACTTCTCAGCATTGTCGGCCAGACGCTAAATGAATTTGAAATTAATATCGAAACCGCGAAAATACTGACCATCGGCGAACGCGCGGAAGACGTTTTTTATGTCGTCGACAAAAACGGCAAAACTTTGGACGACGAAGCCTGTAACAGGCTGCGAAATTTACTCATTGAACGCATTAATTCAAACTTATAACCAACCAGGGCTACAACGTGCTGACTATCTATGGAATACCGAATTGCGATACCTGCCGAAAAGCCAGAAAGTGGCTCGATCAGAAGTCGGTGCAATATCATTTTCACGATATGCGTGCCGATGGGCTTGATATTGAAACACTGGCGCGCTGGGCAGACAGGACAGACTGGCAGGAATTGCTGAATACTCGCAGCCTCACCTGGAGAAAGATTCCACAGGCCGACCGGGAAGACATATCAATGGGCAGCGCAATTTCGCTGATGCTGGTGCAACCGACATTGATAAAACGCCCGGTTCTTGAGTGCGAAGCGTTCATTACGATCGGATTTTCACCCGAACGGTATGCAGAACTGATTGGCCAGCTGTGAATTCCAGCAACTAAACCTTTCGCAGGTTGTTCCATAGTCCGAAGACGCCAATCGAAATGACGGCGATGACCACCCACGCCGGCATGCTCAGACCGAGAAATCGCCAATCGATACTGGCGCACTCTCCGGAGCCCGAAAATATCAGCTTTAACGCATCAGCGAGCGGAAAACTGTCGATGATGTAATCGAATCCCGGACCGCAGGAAGGTACTTTATCCGGCGGCAGGTTTTGTAGCCACACGTGACGCCCGGCAACGCCGACTCCTGCACCGGCCGCTACCAGGATCAGGGCGGCATAGATGCGTCTTCCCCAGCCGTCGGGATTTTGCAAAGCTGCCAACAAAAAGATTACACCTAACGAGATGACAGCCAGACGCTGGAACACGCACAACGGGCACGGCGCCAGCATTAGCACATGTTCAGCATATAAAGCGTAGCCCATCATGCCTGCACAGGTGAGAAATCCGGCCAGGTTCAGCTGGCGCGTAGCAGGTAGTTTCATGATCAGAATTTAAACTCCAGTAAACAATACAGTACGTTTATCGACCAGGTTCCAATGGTTTTGCTCAACGCAAATTACCGGAACAAATACACCATATCCAGTTGCAACCGATTGTAGTCGTGGCCATTGTCGCGGAATTCCCCGACCTCGGAAATAATCAAAGTAGCAGCGAGCACGATTCTTTGCCGTAACGCGTATTTTGCCTTGATGATGTGGCCTTTTGAGTCAGTGTTGCCACCACCAAAGTCAGAGTCGCTGAATATCCCCATGACCGCATCAGCTTCAGTATCGTGCCACGCATAGCTGAATTGCGCGTCACCGCGAACATTGGTGCTGCCAATCCTGACACCCAACGCGAATGCCGTATCTTCAACATCAACCGCTGTATTCCTCGCCCATACGCCGAAAACAGAAGTCGGCCACCCTTTTATTATTACGCCGTACTCTGTCGAGATTTCGAGAATCTCATAGTCATAAATAAAATTGCCGTCCGCATCGACGCTGTTACCTTTCGCTCTGCTTTTGTAAAATGGTTGATTACCGATCGTATTCGTGTAGGCGAAAAACGCACTGGCGATCCTGAGGCGAGAGGTCTCCGACAAACTAAAATTAATGCCGGCCTGCGCCGCATGCAGCCATGAATTGTCTGCAGACGACCGCTCCGCAACAATATAAGTCCCGGCGTTGACAAAGAACGGACCGGACAGCGACTGCCAGTTAGCGACAATACCCTCAGGATTCAGGTCGACATCCCATAACAATGAGTTGCCACCGGCCCGGAACCACGGATTACTCATTTTGCCAAAAGCGACATCCAGGCCGCCAAGAACGTTCCAGTTGAAGAAAGCCCTGTCGATAGCAATATTTTTGGTGGAAAACCCGTCGCCAAACGTAATGTTCGTAGATACAGGACTGCCATCGCTGGTCGCAATTCGCATGCTGAACTGTAAATTTTCACTCAACTGGGATGCAATGCCGAAACGACCGCGAAAACGAAAACGACTCTTGTCGACCTCTCCCTGCTCATCGATTGCTTCATAACGGAGCCGGAAGTCGCCCTGCCAGTCCAACGTCGTCTGCCACATGCTCGATTCCGTCGCCTGTTCCGATTCCTCCTTTTCCTCAGATTCCGGTTCTTCAACCGTCTGTGAGTAAAGTGGACCGCTTAGCAGCAACGCGCCAAGAAGAACAACAGTAATCAATGGCCTCACTAATTTTCGTTCCAGGCTACACATAAGAGTTCGTTTTTTATTGGGACAACAACATTCAACGCGGCGTCAAACGGCTTTGCCCGGCACGTCAGCTACCTTCATTCTCAAGTAGGCAGGCACCAGCGCAGCGGGTGTGACGGATTGTCCAGCCTGGTAGGCCTTGGCACCCTGCCGCAACAGGTATTGCGCACGAGGGTGGTCGAGATCCGTCAGCACAGTGATACATTTCTCATTCAGATGTACAAACTGCGGATATTTTTGCCAACCGGCACCCACAGCAACATACCCTGCGCCCAAAGCTGTGATCGCCTCCACTTTGCAAATCTGCTCGCTCACCTCGGCAATTGGCAAACCATCGTTTCCGGCATGATAACGACCCAGGTAAATTTCATTCATTCTTGCATCCTGTGCGACCAGCACTTTGTCTGCCGCGTGATCCGCTATCGCCTCAGCAGCTAGTGCTGCCAGCGACGAAACCGGAACAATATTGATCCCGGCACCAAATGCAAGCCCTTGCGCTACCGAGGCACCGATGCGCATGCCGATGAATGAACCAGGCCCGTTGCCCAACACCACAGCATCCAGATCTGCCACCATAAGATTCGCCTCATCCAGCACTGCAGTGATCATCGGCAAAAGAATCTTCGTATGCGCCCGCGGTTCGACAACATGATTTTGCACCATGTCATTTCCTGCAAGCACTGCAACAGAACAAGCATTTGACGAGGTATCGATCGCCAGCAATTTCATCCGCTGCGACTTTTTGATTCTTTCGCCAACAAGGCAGCTTCATGAGTAGCCAGAAACTGCCGTACGTCCGCAACAGCGTCAGTGGTTTTCATCGGCTCAAGACACTTGAGAAAAACGCTGCCATAACTTTTGCCACGAATTCTCGGGTCACACAAAACAACGACACCGAAATCTTCCTGATCGCGCAATAGTCTGCCGGCACCCTGTTTCAGCGACAATGCCGCCAGTGGCAACTGGTGTTCTGCAAACCCGTTGCCGCCCTGACGCCGGATGAACTCGAGTCGGGCCATCATGAGAGGATCTGCAGGTGATGCGAAGGGCAACTTGTCAATTGCAACGATCGTTAATGCGGGGACCGCGCACATCAACACCTTCCCAGAAACTTCCGGTGCCCAGTAACACCGCATTGCCATGCTCACGAAAGCGGCGCAACAAGTCGTCGCGCGGGGCGTCACCTTGCACCAGTAGCGGGCGACCAGCCAGTCTCTTACGCCGCGTCTTGAACCATTTCCGCGCGGCGTTAAGCGCCCGATGACTGGTGAACAGGCAAAACATGCCGCCTGCGGTCATTTTCAGGAGTGGCACGACGCTCTCGAGCATTTCTCCGGTGTGACTCGGGTCCGACGGTTGGGGCAGGTTTGGCGGCAACCAGATCAGGCCGTGTTCATCCAATGCATACGGACTGGGAAACGTCAGGCAGGTTGCCGAGCTGATACCCATACGTTCGGTGAAGTGGCTGAAATCATCCCCGATCGCCAGTGTTGCAGAGGTGAAAATCCACGCCTGATGACCGTTGCTGAACAAGCTGTGAAGCGTATCGGCAACGTCAAGCGGTGTCAGGTTCAGGCGCACGCTGCGTGGTTTTACGTCAAGCCAGCGCAAACCGTCCCATGACTCTTCACTGGCCAGGTGTGAGAGTTTTTCGATAGCAACCAAGAGCTGCTCATGCAATTTGTCGATTTCAATGGATGCGTCGGCCAATGGCGCAATGCCATCGTGCAGTGAGCGCAGTGCGAAGGCCAGGTTATCAAGGGGTTCACGGATGTCAGCCATGACAGCGGACATTTCATGGCGGCCCTCTTTGCGTGGCACATCAGATCGCAAAATGCGTATTGCTGTCTGTGCACTATCGAGTCGCCGCTGAATTTCGGGCTGACTCAATGACAGCGTGGCAATACGCAATTCGTCAACCATTCTTTCGAGTTCGCGACTACCGAGACTAATGCCGAAAAATTGCGCTGCAAGATCCGGAATCTGGTGCGCCTCATCAAGAATAATCGCATCTGCGCCGGGCAGAAATTCTACGAAGCCCTCTTCTTTCATGGCCAGATCCGCGAGCAACAGGTGATGATTGACCACCACGAGATCGGCTTCCTGCGCAGCGCGCCGCGCTTTTACTACATGGCATTGTTGATAAAGCGGGCATTGCGAGCCAAGGCAGTTGTCCGCAGTCGAGGTCACCAACGGCCAGATCGTCGAGTCCTCGGCTACCTCGATAAGCTCAGCGCGATCACCGGTGCTCGTGCGGTGGCGCCATTCACGAACCGCGTACAAGTCATTTGATTGCACCGCTGATAACTGGCCGGCGATTGAATCAAGGCGTTGCAGGCAAAGATAATTTGCACGCCCTTTCAATAACGCCGTCGTCACTGGTCGGCCAACAGCCTTACTGATAAGCGGCAGGTCGCGGTGATAAAGCTGATCCTGCAGCGCCTTCGTTCCGGTCGAGATGATGGTTTTCTGGCCACTCATCAGGGCCGGCAAAAGGTAAGCAAATGTCTTGCCGGTACCGGTGCCGGCCTCGACGACGAGTAGCCCAAAGCTTGCGATCGTCTCCGCAACGGACTCCGCCATCCAGGCTTGTCCGGCCCGCGGTTGGAAGCCAGGCAGCAATGCCTGCAACGGACTCGCCGGCCCAAAAAATTCAGTGAGGTTTTGCACAGCGGCACTATACAGTGCCGCGCATCGTTGTCATTCGTTCCAGCCCGGACTATTCATGAATGCACTCGCGCCCTTGCTTGATCTTTGTTTACCCAATCATCACGGCGATTCATGAATAGTCCGGGCTAGGTTGGTTATGCGTTGGGAAATGTAGGGTGGCGGCAATGGAGACAATTTGTCGCCGGAATCGTAAATTCGACTGCTTAGAATTCAACTGCTTAATTAAGGGTACCAATCTGATGTCGGGATTCTGCAGCAAAGCCAATTATCGTCACCGGCATTTTCCCTGCGAGCAACTGCTGCTATTCGCATCTGGCCTGCAATGGTCTGGAACACCATCCGAGCGTGAAACCAGGTGCAGCGTTATTCGATAATTATGGCGTTTTTTCCCCATATATTGTTTGCATCGCGAAATTACCGGTCGCGATGCCTGGAACATGTTCGTGAATTCCTGGTTCGCCGGCCGTCAGGGAGCGCAAATGGTGTCTGGAGATTCCATCCTGATCTGCAACGGATGCCAATTGTGAACTCATAAGTTACTGTTTTAAATGTATTTCCTGAAGCGCGCCAGGCTCAGGTCGAATCGTGAAATAAGCGTTCGAGGTACTTGACAATGTCCCGACAAGCGCCTATTGTGCGCCGCAACAATGCTGCACTGCACAAAGGAGATTTACGATGAATTCGCAGATTGAAAATTCAATAAGCCGTATTTTTGACGGCGCCATCACTCGTTACCAGGCACTGCTTACAGGTGCGCGTCAGCAAACCGACAAAGCAGCCGGCCGTGTCATTCGTGGCAAAAAGCCTGTGAAGGCGATTTCCAAACTCAGCCTGCGATTGTCGGCTGTTACCCACCGAACCGCTGACAAGGTATTGAAGCAGCAGACGAAAATGGTTGAGCACCAGATCGACGCATTTGCCGGCCGCTTACGGGCTGCTGCTGAGTCACGTAGTCTGCGTGATCTCGTCGGCACACAGATTCGCCTGATTCCGGTAAACGCATCGCAGTTTGTGAAAGACACGCGCGCCACATTGACGATAGTTGCCGGTGCGGGCAGTGAAGTTGGTGGCCTGGTCAAGAGCACCGTCGCGGAATTGCGTGGTGTGCCAGTCGTGAAAGCGCGAAAAGCACCAGCGAACCCGAAGAAAACAGCAAAGAAGACTGCAACAAAGAAAAAGACGGCCAAAGTCAAAGCCAAAGCGGCAGCAGTTACTGAAGCTGTTGTAGAAACCGTTGTAGAAACCGTTGCGGAAGTCGCTGAAAAGGCGGCTGCTTAAGCGTATAGACCCCCCTCAGGATCCGCAGATGTAATGCGGCTCCTGACGACTGGCTGCCCGGCTCAAATGAGCCCGGCAGCTTTTTTTTGCTCATTAGATTCAGCGCCTTATGTAAACGAAAAGCTGATTTCGCTTGCCGCAGACAGTGCTGCAGAAACTGATCATGCATGTATAATCCCGGTCCCGGAACGCGGTCGGACAATTCTCCACCGTAGTAACAATTCGAAAATATCCAGAGAGAATTTATGACCACGAAGCTCGCGACCCTCCAGGAATGGGTAGATGCCGTCGCTCTGCTGACGCAGCCAGAGAATGTACACTGGTGCGATGGCAGCGATGCCGAAAATGATCGCCTTGTCGCGGAAATGAAGGAATCCGGTGACCTCTTGCCCCTGGATTCGGAAAACTACCCGAATTGTTATTTGCACCGTTCCGATCCGTCAGATGTGGCGCGAGTGGAGCACCTGACATTCGTCTGTACCAGTAATGAGGATGATGCAGGTCCAAACAATCACTGGATGAAACCGGCCGACGCCCACGCCAAAATCGACGCGCTGTTTGCGGGTGCAATGCGGGGCAGGACAATGTATGTCATCCCCTACTGTATGGGCCCGATTGATTCTCCTTTCGCAAGACTCGGCGTTGAAATCACCGATAGTCCGTATGTCGTTGTGAACATGCGACTCATGACCCGTATGGGTACAGCCGCGCTGGCGCGCATCGAAAAAGAGGGCACGTTCGTTAAAGGCTTGCACTCGACGGGTGATCTGGATCCGGAGCGGCGATTTATCATGCACTTCCCGGAAGAACTGAGTATCAAGAGTATCGGCTCTGGCTACGGCGGCAACGCCCTGCTCGGCAAGAAATGCCATGCTCTTCGCATCGCCAGCTGGCAGGCGCGCCAGGAAGGCTGGCTCGCTGAGCACACGCTGATCGCCGGTGTTGACACCCCCGAGGCGAAACACATTACGTCGCCTGCGCATTTCCCTCGGCTTGTCGCAAAACCAACCTTGCGATGCTGATTCCGCCGGAGTCGCACAAGGACTGGAAGATCTGGACACTGGGCGATGACATCGCCTGGTTACATCCCGATGCAGAGGGTCGGCTACGCGCAATCAATCCGGAAGCTGGCTATTTCGGTGTAGTGCCCGGCACTAACGCCAAAACCAACAAAAACGCATTCGACATGATTCATAGCGACACAATTTTCACCAATGTTGCAACGACGGATGACAATCAACCCTGGTGAGAAGAGAAGAAAGTCGGATCGCCAAGTGTCGACTGGCAGGGACGCGATTTCGACGAGAAAAACGGCCCGGCCGCACACCCCAATTCACGATTTACCGTCTCCGCAAAAAAGAACGCCGCCTATTCGGAGCTGGCAGAAGCGCCGGATGGCGTGCCGATTTCAGCACTGGTTTTCGGTGGCCGCCGCAAGGAACTGGCACCACTGGTTTACGAGGCCAAGGACTGGAATCACGGTGTTCTGATCGGTGCCAGCGTCGCATCCGAAACCACCGCGGCAGCCGCCGGAGAAGTGGGTGTCGTGCGCCGCGATCCGATGGCCATGAAACCATTCTGTGGCTACAATTTTGCTGACTATTGGGGCCATTGGCTGTCCTTCGCCGACAACCTCAACCAACTGCCGAAAATTTTCCATGTCAACTGGTTTCGCCAGGACGCTGCCGGCAAGTTTCTCTGGCCTGGCTTTGGTGAAAACCTGAGAGTATTGGGCTGGATCATCGATCGCTGCGAAAACCGGGTTGGTGCAAGAGAAACAGCAGTTGGATTTCTGCCGGAAGTCGGTGATATCGACACCAGGGATCTGGACGTCAGCGAGGAAACGATGCAAGCATTGTTATCGGTAGACATCGGCCAGTGGCAGCAGGAAATGACCTCGATCGGTGAATACCTGGAGACCTACGGAGACCGATTGCCGGCAGCGCTGAAAGAAGTGCACGAAAAGGTGGTCAACGACCTGCAGAAGGCCAGTTAGCACCCTCTCGTAGGAGCGGCCGATTCAGCAGCAAACGAAGGCACAATTAATCTTCGCAGATGAAGTGGATCGCCAACGGCGTCCCAGGCTTCGCCACCCTGCCAAGACCAATTATCCCCTCGCCCGTCAGCTCGGTGCTATCGCGGCGAACAAAAGTTTCATCACCGCTGGTATTCTCCAGAAAAGTACCGTTGGTACTCTGATCGATCAAAATGAATTTACCGCGCCTTTTCTCAACCCGGGCGTGTATACGTGAAATCAGGTTGCCTTTGACAACGAGCTCATTGTCATCGGCACGTCCCATGCTGGCACCTTTTTTCTGATCGTCAATAACGACCGTTTTATCACGAAAACTCAGCGTTAACTTAGTGGCACCTTTCGCTCTGCTTTCCCAGTCAATCGTCGGCAGCATGCTGGTTGCTTCTTCGGGCTGCCAAAGCAGCTCAAACAACGCTACCTCATCGATCCGGCCACGAACGGTGGCAACATCGATCTGGCGAGTTTGCGCCCGCCAGTCCGGGCCCATTTGCTCCACCGTCGTACCCGAGATGATTATCTGTTTGGCCTTCGCCTGGGAAGTCATTCTGTTCGCGGTGTGCACGGCGGCCCCGAAAATGTCATTTTGTTCCTGCACCACCGGTCCATAGTGACAACCAATGCGAATTGAGACGGGAATACCGTCATCGTCCAGATCTCCACTCAGGCCTTTTTGCATGAGGCTTGCCGCGCCCATAGCTTCATCGACAGTCGGAAAAGTTGCCATGACCTCGTCGCCGATGGTCTTAATGACCGTACCATTGAACTGGTAAGTTGAATCTTTCATTACGTCAAGACAACGTGCGACAGTCTCGCTAGCCTTGGTATCGCCAAATTTGTCATACAGCTGGGTGCTGCCGACAACGTCGGCAAACAGAATCGCGACTTCCAGGTCTTTTGCCATCCCGTCGTTACCCAATCAAATCCAGAATCCAGCGTTGAATTACCACCATGGCGTTAAGCCGCGGCAATTATAAGCCCCACACGAGAAAAATGCGCACATTATGTCTAACTGGCAAAGATAAGCCACAAGTTGAAACATTGCAGCAAGCCCCTAAATTCTAGGCATTTTCTTATCTATTTCTCGGCCACAATATACGCTATCCAGGCCAGATCCGCCTCACCCTTTTCCTCGGGCGTGAATTCACCATTGCCATCGCCATCCTCGTCCTCGCCTTCCCAGTAGAGGGTCGACTTTTTGAAGCCGGCTTCGGCGAGTACTTCACGAATTTCCGGTGCGGACCAAAGGCGCCATTCGTAGGTAAACGCCTTCTTGATTTTCGAGCCATCCTTGAACTTGAAGTGGATATGGCAACGGATGTAGTTGGTTACCGGATGAAATTCTGCCTGGTGCCAGATATAGGAAAAGCGTTTGTGCTTGGTCTTTTCGCGGGTCTCTTCCTGAGCCTCAGGCCCGCCGAATAGGTCGACGAAAAACACGCCGTCCTCTTTCAACGCAGCATAGGCCTTTTTGAAATATTCGCGTAACTGGTCACGCGTATCAAAAATGAAGTAGCTGAAATTAAATGCAGCTAACAAGTCCGCAGGGGGCGTTTCTGCATTCATGACATCGGCTTCGAGCAACTGAACCCGCGCCTGCTCCGCGGCAGACAGCTTCGCTACGCGATTCTTGCGTCCCCATTCCAGTACTGACGCATCGATATCAACACCGAACGCTTGAAATTCCTGGCCCTGTTTCACCCATTCACAAGATGCGCTCGCCGTGCCACAGAAATCTTCGCGAAACACGTATGCCTTGCGATCCCGTATTTGTTGAAAGGTAGCTTGCAGGAATTCAACTTCATGCTCCACGTTCTGTACCGACTTTTCATACAACTCGTGAATATCGGCTTTGTCCGCCATCGTCCGGCGGCGGGAAACTGCGGGCTTGGCACTCATGATCGTTTGGAATCTCCGGCAAGAATAAAAAATCAGGGCGCATTGTAACGGCACCCGGGCAAACATTCAGCGGAAAAAACCGGCGTTATTGTGAGCCTGGAGGGCATGGCAACTTCGCCAAAGCCCGCTCCAGCACCTCTACCCCTGCGCCAGCCAAATGCGCGTGCTCACTCAAATAACGCCGCCATGCCCGGGCACCGGGCTGCCCCGCAAAAAGTCCCAGCAAGTGTCGGGTGATGTGCTTCAACTCGGCGCCATCCGCTAGCTCCCGATCTATATAAGGCAGCATTTTCCGAATCGCATCCTCGCGTGTCAGTGGCTCGCGCTCCCCGCCGTCAAACTCCTGCTCCAGCTCCGTCAGGAACCACGGCTGGTGGTAGGCCTGTCGACCAATCATGACACCATCAACATGTTGCATATGTTTGCGACAATCATCAATTGATGCGATGCCACCGTTAAGAATAATCCGCAGGTCAGGAAACTCTTCTTTCAGATGGTAAACGCGCGGATAGTTAAGCGGTGGCACAGAACGGTTTTCTTTTGGGCTAAGGCCGCTGAGTATCGCCTTGCGAGCGTGCACTATATAAGAGGTACATCCGGCGTCGACATTTACGGCAATGAAGTTGCGCAGAAACTCATAGTTGTCGTCGTCATCAATGCCAATACGTGTCTTGATCGTAATCGGAATTTCGCATACTGAGCGCATAGACTCGACACACCTGGCGACCAACTCCGGAGACGACATCAGGCAGGCGCCAAACTGGCCGCTTTGCACCCGATCGCTCGGGCAGCCAACATTGATATTGATTTCGTCAAAACCGGCATCCGCACCCATCCTTGCGGCGTTCGCCATCATTTCCGGATCGCTACCACCGACTTGCAGCACGATAGGATGTTCACTGGGATCGAAGCGCAGCAACCTGGGAGTGTCGCCGTATTGCAGCGCTGCGGCAGTGACCATTTCTGTATAGAGCCGCACATGCGGACTCAAAAGCCGCATGAAGTAACGACAATGACGATCGGTCCAATCCATCATTGGGGCTACCGAAATTACTGAGCAATTTACTGAGCTTTTCATTCCAATTATTTCTGTTGTGATCCGTCAGCGTCATCAATCAGTCGCCTGCGAATTCAGGCCAGGTAGCACAACGATGACACGACAAAATTGGAGAATCAATCATGTACAGAAACGTCTGTCTGCCCCCTGAATTACTCGTGTTGTAGACTCGCAGCGTGAATATTCGATACCTGTTTCTTCTGGCAACGTTACCTCTTGCACCGCTGGCTCACGCAGATACAGATAGCGTGACCGCAGACACCAGTGACTGGAGCTTTGTGATCGCGCCCTATGCCTGGCTGGCCGGCACTGGCGGGACGATCACCACTGATGGCGTCGACCAGGATTTTGACCTCTCTCATTCGGGTCGCCCATCGCCTGCACCGCCATGATGCCGGCGTGGACTACACTCGACCACACAGTGAACGATATGAGGCTGCGGTTCGCGCCCGGGTTTCTGGATGCCAATATAAGGAATAGTCCAAGGACTGCATACACCCCTGCGATCATCTGCAAATAATAAATGCCTTTGTTAAAAGCCGATAAACCATGAAGATACATTCAAGTTTCCCCTTTCCAGGTTTATCGGCTTTTAACACTAGCAATACATTCGATTATCAACGAAGCCCGGGGATCTCGTTGGAAAAATAATCATGGGACCTGTATAAAAACAAGAGCGGCGGTTGCCTCTAAATCTGGCAATCGATTGGAAGTTGTCGAAGTCGATCAGGAGGGCCCTCGCAAACGCTCAACGGACCCAGTTTTCCACTCGTAGCCCAGGTACACGTTTGAATTCCCGCATGTTGTTTGTGACGAGAATCAATCCACGTGAACGGGCTACGAGTGGAAAACTGGGTCCGTTGAGCGTTTGCGAGGGCCCTCCTGATCGACTTCGACAACTTCCAATCGATT
>PVMS01136707.1_pt1 | contig 15070 bp, 17 predicted proteins | sample 1853461 | NCBI WGS metagenome assembly PVMS01 (sample SAMN08582032, study PRJNA380276) | Marine sediment metagenome, whole genome shotgun sequencing project. | isolation source: ocean sediment barecode stripped | collected 2017 | reverse complement strand
TCCAATTTTTTTTGAAACTTTTCTTTATCGTTCCAATATTTCTCTGCTGTTTTGATTCCACATTTTTTAAATACTGAAGGTATACAATCGCTTTTATCTCCTGCGACAATTTTACAAAACAAGTCTTTTTGAGCATCTTTAAAACAGTTTTTACTTTCACTGATATCTTTGTATTTAAGATTAAATATTTTAACATTATCTGACGCAAGTTGAAGATAATCCATATCACTAGCTATTATCCAAATCTTAGCATCATCATATTTGTTAATGATGTGTTTTACAGTAATAGCAATACAATCATCCGCTTCAAGATTCGGATAAGATAACCGCAATTTGGAACCTGCTTGTTCGAACAAATTATCATCATATGCCATTTTGAAGAATGGGCCACCCATGAACCCATCATCTCGAGTACGATTACTCTTATACTCTGGAAACAGCTTCATACGCCATATGTTTTGACGTGGACAATCTTTGCCTACCATAATAATAGGATTGTCAATTTTAAGTTTTTTAATGGTTTCTGCGATTTTATTAACAAATGTTTTGCGAAATTTTTCCACAAATAGTTCATGTTCATACGGGTTTTCAATCTTCTCGTCGCGTTTTGCTAATCTAAACCATTGTTCTATGGCAAAATATCTGAAGAAACAATAGTAGCTGCCGTCTATTAAAAGGAAGTTGGACATGTATAGTTGATTATATTGTCAATTACTTACTATATAATCAAATCAATTTATTAATATGGCCTTTTTTTAACTTCTTCACGATTCATATACTGTATTTCATGATAAGTGCTGTCCCTATCAAGGACAACGTTTCTTTTTGGAAATCTGCCGTACATTTGGATTACTTGTCTGTGACCTTGAACATGTGGTTCCATAGATTTTAACATTTCGTATTCTTTATCATAATCTGATTTTTCAGGAATACAACCCATCCTTGCTGAATATGAAGGGTGATTTTCATCAGTTAAAGGTCTGTCCATGCAATTTTGACAATGATTCTGTTTTTTGTATAACTGTTTATGTCTCTCAAAATAAGACTTACCTTTGTTCTGATAATTAATGTTTTCTGTATGCATATAAGGCATAAAGGCGAACATGAATTCATATCCTTTCAATTGTTCTTTATATAATTCGAATCCTAATTCAGTAAAAATCATAACACCTGTATCATTTTTAAAGCTATCACCACTTCCTCTATAAATATGACGACTAAATTGGTCTAACAATATAATATAAGCAACATAACTATCTTTTGTATGTAGCCAACCAAATCCTTTGCCTTGTTCAGCTTCTTTCAATAAATCACCGAATTTTTCTTTGATTTCTTCATCGTAATCTTGACTTTTCATAAACCATTTATCGTAATTTGGTGTGTATAGTCCTTTTGAGAACCAGTAATCTAAAATGTCTTTCGCTCTTGAAATATCCATATATTATGTAAATTAATTTATCTCTAATCCATTTCTAGTTTAAAACAATAGCATTTGTATATAAAAACATGTATACAGATAATGAAATATGGATAATATAGTTTGGTTGATAATGATAGGTATTATTTTATGTATACTAGGATGGGGTTCACTACTAGTATCGTGTCATAGAGAAAATAAAAAGAATGAGGAGTCTCTCTTACTTGGTGTGTAATACTTAATATAAAATGAACATTTTTTAAATTAATATTTCGGTCTCACCCATTTTGTCACCATTCCCAGATATTGTGAATCTGAAAAGTTTTTTTCATGGTGATTAGGTTTAGTTTTAATTACCTCTGTGACTTCTACCTCTCTACCATCAACAGTTAGATATATATTTGTATGCGGCATTTTGTCTGTGGTACTATATCTTGGTCTTCTCAAAACCATCTCTTTTTGTTTTTGTGAAAAGTATGCGTGACGCATGGTGGTTGTCATGATGGTTGTACTACTAAGTACCTAGTTTTCTTTTAATTCAATTTTATAAATAGTCGTCTAATGGGATATCTTCTACTAAATACCTAGAAGCTATTCTTTTACTCCAGTAGCGTTGCGCTATTCTTAACCTTAAATTATAAATTTCTTGAAACTCATTTTTTATATCCATAATACGATTAGTTACACTCCAATTATTTCCACAGACAACAGAACAACAACATAAACAACGTTTTCCAGTTACCTTTTTAAAATCTATATTAGTAGAAAGTATTGATGTAAGTTTGCTATAATATGATATCACATCTTGTCCATTAAATATCACCTCTGGGCTTCTGAAAGGGTAACAATTCTTAATTTTAACAACAAGAAGTGTAACATCATCAATAAACTTATCATGAATAGGTATATAAATTATATTGTCATCTTCAAAATATTCTATTCCATGAAATTCCCATGAATCTTTGTTTTTTTCATGCAATAAACGTCTATTAGTACTCATTATGTAGTAACATGATATAAATTTTCTATATAGATTTCCTATATATGTGGGGTGTAACTGAAAAAAAGGCACTAAAAAAAAGGTACTCACAAAAAAGTGAACAAAAGTAGAGGCACTTTTGGGATTTGGACATTTTTGAAATGTCCAGATCGGGTTTTTGCAGATTTTTTTCATGTGATTTTTTTGCACTTTTTGCATTTTTCCTCCATCTTCTAGGAACTTTAGGAATAAAACACCAAAAATCATGTAGGGTCCTTATGGAGTACTGAAAAAAAGGCACTGAAAACACCTTTAAAAAAAGGAATTTAGGAACTTTTTTTGTTATCCATTTATAATGGAAAAAAAGTTCCAAAAAGGTTCCAAAAAATTTTACTGTAAAAAGTGTGACTATTCATCGAATAGAGAATCTCAATGGCGTCGTCATTTATCCACTACAAAACATAAAATGGATAACATGGATAACGCTGTGGATAACATAAAAAGTACCAAACGGTCTTTCGAGTGCGTTTGTGGAAAGGTATATAAGTATAATTCAGGCCTCAGTAAGCACAAGAAAAAATGCTTACTAATCATGAAAGGGCCTCCTTCGCCTAAAGATGTTAAATCAACTACTACATCTAGTAGTAAAAACGGTCTATCTGTGGAAGTTTTAAACAAATTAGTTGAACAAAATAATACATTAATGGAAAAAGTTATAGAATTATCTAAAGATAGACAAGTTATTAATTACCAAAATTGCGGGAATAAAAAGATGACAATAAATGTTTTCTTAAATCAAGAATGTAAGAACGCTATGAATTTGACAGATTTTGTAGAAAATGTCAAGGTATCCCTTGAGGATTTGAACTATACTAAAGAGCACGGGTATATCAAGGGAATTAGTAACATTTTTGTTAAACATTTGAAAGACCTTGATCCTAAGGAACGTCCGATTCATTGTAGCGACAAAAAACGTTTACAATTTTATGTAAAAGAAGAAAATAAATGGGAAAAGGACAAAGCAAATGCTAAAATAGATAAAACTATTGAAGATATTACTGTTAAACAAATTAAAAGGATTAAAGAGTGGGAACGAAAACATCCAGATTATTTGCAAAATGAGAAGTTACTACAAGAGTGGCATCGCATGATACAACAAATTACAGGGAGTGGTGAAGAATTACAAAAAGAACAAATTAAAAAATCATTGGGGAATACCATAGAGATTAAAGATGCTATGGTAATCGAATAAAATTAAAAGGCTGCAAATCCACCTCCACCAGAATTATATGCTGCTGGTTCTAAAGGAAGATTACTGTATGCTTCTTGGGCACCGGCACCAGCTCCTGTTCCTTGAGGGGCCATTTGAGACGTTTGTTGCTGCTGTTGTGGTGGTGGTGGTAACATTTGTGTTGGGCTCGTTTGTGCATTAGGTGAATTTAAATAATCTGCTCTACTTGGAGAGTGTGTGGGCATTCCACCTCGTGAAATAGGTTGTGATACACTTACACGATTGTTATTTTGTTGTTGTTGTCCATTGGTGCTAGATTTCTTTTTATCTTTATCATCCTCTGATTTTCCATCCCATAAAGCCAACATTCTATCACTAATAGCCTTGAATTTTTTCTCTACTTTTCCATCAAACATAAATGAGGAGAGCAAGAAAACAACAATAATACTGAATAAATTCAAGTCGCCCATGGCAGTTCCACTAAAGGTTGGAACCGCGGTAATAATACGATGAATAAAAAATAATCCAATCAATGTCATAAGTGATTGTCCTAGTATTTCTGCTAAAAGTTCCATGGTGCCTTTTGATGCGTCATACTCTGGGAATACTTTCTCTGAGATATTCTGTAAAATTGCAACAGGAATAATAGCTAAGATGGTATACTGTGCAAGATTCATAAGATTAGATTTTGTTTCATCATCAAATTTAAAAATATGTTTTACTACGGCATTTCCAGATGTAGTTGGTGCTGCTTCTTGTTTGTCCATATGAATTATAAAAAGAAATTAAAAATAGGATAAGGTTATTAATTATATGTTGCGACGATTCTTAACTACAGGTGTGAGATATCATCCAAATTTTGAGGAAAAACAGTACCTTCGTTTGGTGTCAAAAATTATTGACGATAGTAATAATACACAATGTGGTAGAAATGGAAATGTGTATAGTAGTATTGGTGAATCAATGCGATTTTCATTAAAAAATAATACAATACCATTGTTGACTACTAAAAGAGTAGCTTGGAAGACTTGCCTAAAGGAACTATTATGGTTTATTAGAGGAGATACAAATAATAGAAATTTAAAAGAGCAAAATGTTACTATCTGGAATGGGAATGCAACACGAGAGTATTTAGATTCAAGGAATTTACAACATTTAAAAGAAGATGATTTGGGACCAGTTTATGGTCATCAATGGCGTTTTTGGAATGCACCCTATAGTAAAGAATTTGGGTGTTTAGAAACCTATAAAGACAAAGGAATAGATCAGTTACAAAATATTATTGATACATTGAATCATCCAACGGAACGTTATTCTAGACGTATTATCATGTCGGCTTGGAATCCTGAACAGTTAGACGAAATGGCGCTTCCCCCTTGCCATGTATTATCGCAATTCAAAGTTACTAATAATGATGAGTTAACTTGTATTTTGTACCAACGAAGTGGTGATGTTGGTTTAGGAGTACCATTTAATATTGCATCCTATAGTTTTCTTACACATTTATTAGCGAACCATTGTAATTTAAAAGCAAAAGAATTCATTCATTTTATAGGGGATGCGCATATTTATGATGACCATTGTGATATTTTGAGACAGCAAATATTGCGAGAACCCTATTCGTTTCCTCAATTAATAATCAACAATACATACGACGACATAAATGAATATTCATTAGCGGATTTCTCCTTAGAGAATTATAAATATTATGATGCATTAAAAATGGACATGCGTGTATAATTTAGGAAATATATATGGCTTTATTTTATAATGTTTCAACGTCGAACACAATATGGTCCAGCCGATAATTCAAGTGAACAACATATCTTAACCGTTTTAAGATTTCATGAAGTACGATTAAGTAAAATTGAGAAACATCTTATCACTACAAATAAACAATTGCAAAATTTAATCGCAGTATATAAAAGTAATCCAAAAGCCAGCACCAATAATAGAAATGTGAAATCAGTAGATCATCAATCATTTACTCTTTTAAAAACAATGATGGAAAATTTAACAAATCAAGTAATAGCATCACAGTCGTTTATGAAAGAAATTAAAGATGTTGTAAGTACTATTAAACATGCCCCTACGACTACCAAGAAAGAGAAAGCCAAAGCAAAATCTGTAAATGATGATTATTATACAAACCATAAATTATTAGAATTAGAGCGTAATATTGCAAAAGCACAGCTTATTAGTATTGGAATGGAACCCACGCTAGAACGAATTGATGAATATGTAGAAAGAATGAGACGTGACCGAAAACGTTTTTTAACAACAGAAAAAAAAGCACAGGTAGAAGTTAAGAGTGAAACTGTTGAACCAGAACAAACTATGTCAAGTGAGGAAGAGGAGGAAGAGGAAGTAGCGCAAGATGGGACAAATACTATAGTTAGTTTAGACGAATCTATTTTAGTGCAAAATATAGACAATTTAAATAAGGTCAAAGAAGAGGTAGAGGAGGAGGTACTCGAAGCCATGGACAAAATTCCAGTAGTTATAAAACCTAGAAAAAGACGTGGCCGACCAAAGAAAAAACAATAATTGCGTTAATCATTTAGAATGATTATCAATATATTTATTATAAATGAGCGCATACAATAGAAGAACCAGTAATTCTCAGAGAAATTCAAAAATTCCTAATCAAAATTTCAATAATGCTACAGCACCACCAACTACTATTCCGGGCACACCGTTACAACAAATGTGGACCGTTTTAAATTTTCATGAACAAAGGTTGACACAAGTCTCTCAATATCTTCAACAATTGGAAGAAAATCCAAATCATGCTTCTAAACAAGAAGGACCCAGTGAAACAGAACACATGATTCAGTATAATACACTTTTACAACAAGTTAGCGAATTAACAGACCGCGTGGCTCAACTCGAAACAGAGCAAAAAGGTTCAGATGACAATATGATTACTCTTAATATTGAAGAGGATTTACATAATGCTTCCGTTGGACAACCCACAGTTTAAATTGATTATGATAATAAAGATAATTATTAATATAATCAACACATCATGAAACTAGTTATAACTGAACCCACAAAGGTTAAGGCTTTTGCCACAATTTTCAAACAATTAAAAAATGTTACAGCCGATGTGAATATTGATTTCACCGAGGACACCATGTATATACAAGGAATGGATTCGGCGCATGCGTGTCTATTTGAACTTCTTTTGCAAAAGGAGTGGTTTACGGAGTATACAGTAAACAAACCATTTGCTATGGGTATTCACTGCGCATTCATGTTTAAAATGATTGAGTGTTTGGAAGATGGTCAGAAAATTACAATGTATATGAAAGAAACAGCTGATAAATTATCTGTTGATTTTGATAGTCTAGAAGATAGTAATACTATTCGAAAATCCTTTGAAATGCCGTTGATGAATATAGATTCAGAGCATCTACAAGTGCCAGAAATGGATTATGAGGCAGATATCTCTATTTTGTCAGATGAATTTTCAGATTTGATTAGTCAGCTAAATATATTCGGCGATGATTTACAGGTAAATTGTAATATGGAAACAATAGATTTGACAGCAAGTGGAGAAATGGGAAAGATGACTGCTGCTATAAAGGAAGAAAATATTGTGGAATATGCCATTGAAGAAGACATTATAGTAAATCTTGTAATTAGCATCAAATTTATTCAAACGATGTGTGGGTTTTCAAAAATCAGCGATGTAGCATATCTACATTGTAGCAATAATAGCCCGGTAAAGTTGCACTATTCATTGGACGACGAAGATAGTGGCGATAGTTGTAATTATGTCCGATTCTTTGTAGCACCAAAGTTAGATGAGTAAACTTCTCACTTCTTGAAGTACTGGTAATAAATCACTATTTATATTAACCCCTTCTGATAATGAATAGGTAATTCCAAAATAATTAACATTTAACAAATGAGCCAATCGTGCATAGCATATATTTATATCTTGTTCATTTAGAAATTCAATAAAAATATGTTTTTTCTTTTGTTGTAATTAAATTTACTCCTCCTCCACCATGTGGTCCTATTATAATTTTTGCTTTATTAAAAATTTCTAGTTGTGTTTTTAATGGTGGTAAAAATAAATCATCATGCAAGTAAAATACTAAATTGTTCTTTTCACAATAATTTTTACATACTTTTTCTATAATATCGTGATTTTTAACCATTCTTTTTTTATTTCTTTTTATTAAAATAAATAAATTATTTTCTTTTTGTGGTTTTATAGCGTGGTTAATTGTTTCTTTTAACCATATAATTTGTTCAAAATAAGGATTCCCACATCGTCCTATTTCAGGGAGCCATAATTCTTTCGCAAACACAGTACCATCTAAGATTTTATCATGAGCGATGTTTGAATTATATAATTTTAACCATTCCAAACATAATTTATTTTTTTGTGCTATATGTAAATAACCATTGTCAAATTGATTGATTAATCTTAATCCTACCAATGCTTCCATTGGAAAATGCCAAACACCATTAGTCCAAAAACCAGCAATGCTTATAACTTTATTATACAGTTTTTGGGTTTTAATCACTGTTCTATAATAGTTTACAATTGAAGCCATATGCTGATTATTAATTCTATTGTCAGTACAACCACCGAGTTTCCACATACCTCTAGAATTAATTATGATACCTGTATGAGTAATAACAGCATTGTTAATTTTAATAATTCTATTTTTACATTTTTTTTTCCAATTTGGCATTTCTTTTTTTTCTAGAGTAGCAGCGAGTTTTTTATACTCATCGCGAGAATTATTTTTTAGTAGTGTTAATGCTTTTTTATTTAATGTGAAACTATTATTATTCTTATTGACATTATTGCATGATAAATCATTTACTATACAATTGAATTGATTTGGAAATTTGTCATGTATTTCAAATATACTCATTATTTAAAAAACTATTTGTTTGTTTAAGTCAATACGGAAAAATTACAATAATCCTTTCTAAAATAGTAATAATATGAATTACTTTATTGCTATTTTTATATTTTGTGTAGTACTTTTCTTATATCTACACATATATTATCATTTAAAAACAAGTAATGATTTAGAAGTCTATACAATTGAAAAACCATCTAAAAACAAATTAGAAGAAATTTGTGATTTAAGACAACCGGTAGTGTTTGAATTTTCCAACGAAAGATTGCTGGAAAGTTGCAATTTAGCTAGTTTAGATGATAATTATGGCGCATTTGATATTAAATTACGAGATATACAAAATAAAGATGAGAACAGTACCTTATATCTACCTTTTTTACTTAAAGAAGCCTTAAAAATATTTCAAAATGATAAGAAATCTAAATATATTACTGAAAATAATAGTGATTTTTTAGAAGAAACAGCTGCTGTTAAAAATTTTCGCTATAATGATTCTTTTCTGAGACCCCCAATGGTGTCAAAATGTATATATGATATTTGGTCTGGTTCAATTGGAGCACAAACACCTTTAAGATATAATTTAGAATATAGAACTTTTGTTTATATAACATCGGGTAAAGCAAAGCTTAAACTAATTCCTCCCCATAGTGCAAAATATTTAAATACTGAAAAAGATTATGATAATTTTGAATTTAAATCACCTGTGAATCCTTGGAATGTTCAAAATGAATATAAAGCGGATTTTGATAAAGTGAAAGTACTAGATTTAGATGTTGTTCCTGGATATATCATGTTTATTCCGGCCTATTGGTGGTATAGTATTGAGTATGAGGAATTATCCTCAATCTGTGTATTTAAATATAGGACATTTATGAGTGCTTTATCCACGTTACCTCAAACTTTGATGTCATATTTACAAAAGCAAAATATAAAACGTGAAATAGCTAAGAAACTAGATATAGTTGAAAATATTATACCATTAAATAAAGATGCGAAAAGCAATTTAAAGGTAGAATAAAACATTATGTAAAGTATGAAAAGATGGGCTGAATATATTTGGTTAGATCATAATAATAATTATCGCTCAAAAACTCGCATCTTAAATGATGATGGTTCCGCTGGACCATTTAGTATTAATAAGTTGCCTACTTGGAATTTTGATGGAAGTTCAACACAACAAGCCGATGGCGAAGATAGCGAAGTTTATATTAAACCTGTACATATGGTCAGGGACCCTTTTCGCAGACAATGTGATTCCTGGTTAGTATTATGTGATACATGGTTGCCAAATGGAGAACCTCATCCCGATAATACAAGAGTATCAGCCATGAAAGTTTTTGGTCAAAAAGTAGTGAGAACTGCGGAGCCTTGGTTTGGCTTAGAACAAGAATTTTTTATTCGAAAAGGCGTTAAGGGATACCCACTTGGAATGGATAAAGCTTTATATGAAAAAACAAAAACTAGTAATATCCAAGGACCTTATTATTGTGGAGTGGGTAAGGGAAATTGCGCCGCCCGAGAATTTATGGAAGAAGCGGTTCAACATATGGTGGACGCAGGATTAAATATTACCGGTCTGAACTTCGAAGTAGCACCTGGTCAGGCTGAATTTCAAATTATGAATGCTGGTATTGATGCTGCAGATGAGTTACATGTGGCTAGATACATTTTGATTAGAACTGCCGAACAAAAGGATTTATTTATTGATTTTCATCCAAAACCTTTTAAAAATAATTTAAATGGTTCAGGATGTCATACGAATTATAGTACAAAACAGATGCGCGAAGAGGGAGGAATGGATGTGATTAATACAGCATTGAATAAATTAAAAGAAAAACATACAGAGCATATCGCCATTTATGGTAAAGATAATAATATGAGGCTATCAGGAGAATATGAAACGGCAGATATTAATACATTTAGCACGGGTATAGCTGATCGCGGTGCTTCTATTCGTATTCCACGACTCACTGCGCAAAATAAAAGAGGCTATTTTGAAGATAGACGACCAGCTAGCAATATGGACCCTTATTTGGTGACAAGTAAAATAGCCGAAACTACTCTTTTATAAATATTTTATTATATATATGATTTTAATATCTAATCCTATTGGGCGTTTTGGAAATCGCATAATAAGTTTTATACATGCTCTGCATTTAGGAATTCATTTACAAATGAATATTCAGCATACCATGTTGGGTAGAATATTTAAATCCAACATTATTAGTATTACTGATAACTCTGACAACTCGATTAAATATGAACATAATTTTTATTTTTTAAACAGCTTATTAAAAACTTATCCATCACTACAAAAAGAAATTTTTTATACAAATGATAATTTAGTTTTACATAAGTTACGACAATTTATTATATTACCAAAACCACCAATTATATATGGAGATAACGACCTACATATTCATATAAGATCGGGTGACATTTTTCACCCTAATCTGAGTAAGGCCGCGCCTGACTCTCTGGGCATAGAGTATATTCCTCCCCCATTGGATTTTTTAGAACATGTATCTATAGTAGAAAGTGGGATAATATATATATTATTTGTGAGGATAATAGAAATCCTTGTTTAGATATTTTATTAAAAGAATTTCCAAAAATAAGATGGAGAAGACAAGATTTAATCAAAGATATTGAATTAATTCTGGGGGCAAAGAATCTTGTTTATGGCCAAGGTACATTTATACCAACTTTATTGTTATTTCATGACAATATTAAGACTATTTATAAAATTAAATGTATAATGCCTGTTGGAATAACTAAAAATTATTTTAAAACCTATTTGATTCATAAAAATATAAAATCTCATACTTATTATTGCAAGGATTATTTTAAACAAATAGGACATTTTAACAATAGTGCAAAACACCGTAATTTAATGATTACTTATCCTCAGTCTCAAGAAATAACACAACACACATCAAACGCAAAAACATATTATAAATTATAATTGATAAAGAAAATTGAATATATACAATTGTTGTTTAATTATATTAAATAACAATGCCGTTCAAGCTGCACGTAGCAGACCGGAATTACGAGTCTTTTACGATAATAAATGCTTCTACTCTATCGGGTGATTCATCAATCCCTTCTCTTAATCCTGTAGAACATAAACTGTTGAATCAAGATATATTTGATTATGATATAGCCACTAAACAACTGACCATACAACATTCTACTACACGTTCGATGCCGAATATACCAGGCGTTTTAGTTTTAGAAGGTAATAAACGTTATGGAAAACATAAAAGAAAATTTCTCTACAAATGTATTCCTGATGATAGACGTTTGCCTATATTTATGGTACCATATAGTATCAAATTGGGCTTTAATAAAAAACAATACAATAAATATATAGTATTTAAATTTAACCATTGGAATTCCAAACATCCTCAAGGTACTATTGTGCAAATAGTAGGCGATGTAACAACGCTCTCAAATTTCTATGAATACCAATTATATTGTAAAAGTTTATATGCATCTATTCAAAATTTTAATAAAGTTACAATGCGGGCATTGAAGACAAAATCTGAACATGAATTCATCGACCAAATACAACAAACTTATCAGGTTGAAGATAGGCGTGGTTGGGATATTATATCCATTGATCCTCTTACAAGTAAAGATTTTGATGATGCTTTTGGAATTCGAGAAATGGAAAATAATAAATTTACACTTAGCATCTACATAGCTAATGTATCTTTCTGGATGGATGCATTGAATTTGTGGAGTTCTTTTTCGCAGAGAATCGCGACAATTTATTTACCTGATAGAAAACGACCCATGCTACCAACTATTTTATCAGATGCTCTTTGTAGTTTACAGGAAAACCGTTCGCGTTTTGCTTTAACATTGGATTTAGTTGTTAATAAAGACACTTTGGAAATTGAAACATCGGGTTTTAAAAACACCTGTATTTGTATTCGGAAAAATTTCAGATATGACACACAAGAACAACGTGAAGATAAAACTTTTAAAACCATATTGAAGTATATTAAAAAAATGAATAGAGCGAAAAAATATATTGATAATGTTACCAATTGTCATGATTTAATTGCTTATTTGATGATTTTGATGAATTATGTTTCCGCTACGTATCTTAAACAAAATAAAATTGGTATATTTAGGTCTGCGAAATTTAATGGAAATTTTACAGCCCCAACTCATATGCCAGATGATGTTCAAAAATTCTTAAAAATGTGGAATAGTTTTGGTGGTCAATATGTTAAATTTGAACAAGTAGAAAGTCATGATATGTTACAATTAGATGCGTATGTTCATATTACATCGCCAATTCGAAGATTAGTTGATTTGTTGAATAGTATAATTATACAAGATTCTCTGGGATTCATGAAACTAACTGGTGAAAGACTGGTATTCTATACGAGGTGGACAAACCCAGAAGCTTTCGATTATATTAATCAAACTATGCGGTCAATTCGAAAAGTTCAAAATGATTGTTCACTTTTGAATATTTGTGCGAGCGATGAAGCATTATTGAGTAGAATTCATACTGGTTTCATCTTTGATAAGATTATTCGAAATGATGATTTGTTTCAATATATGGTGTATTTTCCCGAATTTAAAATGATTAACAGATTTACTTCAAGACATGATAAAGAAAATCTATCAGCACAAACCTTTAAATTGTATGTCTTTATGGATGAAAATCAGTTGAAACAAAAAATTAGAATTGAACTGCAATAATTAATATAGATAATGTATATACAATATATGTATAATGCATATACGAAGTCGATTAAAACACAACTACATTTAAATCCTGAAGAATGGAATTTTAAAAGTAACCGGGATTACACACAAATTTTAGAACATTGTAATGGACGTAAAGCTGAACTATATTCTCATGTAATTATAAAGAAATTTAAAACTTTTTGTAAATCAAATTTTCATACTTTAAGAAATATTTGTAAATTAAATGATAAATATGGAAAAACTAAGAAATATCATTTGAAAAATTTTATGACTTGTAGTCCTAGTAATTTAAGATATTTACTACACTCTTTATTATTTTTGGAAGATGTGAAAAAATATAAATTAAATAATATTGATATTATAGAAATAGGTGGTGGTTATGGAGGATTATGTTTTTTCATACATAACATAGCGCCATTGTATGAAATTAATATTAATAGTTATACCATATTTGATTTATTAGAACCATCCCTTTTACAAAAAAGATACTTAAATGCGCTGAATATTCAAAAAGTTAATTGTTGTCAGATAGATAATTTTGATAATCTCAAACATGATAGCATTCTAATTAGTAACTATGCTTTCAGCGAAATATCTAAAGAATTACAAACGGAATATATTGAAAAAATTATAAATCCATACACAACATTTGGGTTCTTGACATGGAATTTTATTCCTGTATATAATTTTGTAAAAAATAGTGTAATTGAAAAAGAACGAGAATATCCACTAACAGGTAGTGGAAATTATTATGTTAGGTATTACCCAACGCCCAATTTATAAGTCTTTATGTATTGTTCGACCTCTATCTATTTTAAATCATTATAAATCATACAATATTTCAAGTTCAAAGGATAATGAATAATCCATGTTGTTCATATCTAAAATTCGTCCATATTCATCCATTAATTTAATTTCTAATTTGGTTAAATTAACTGGGCCAAAATATATTCTTTTAATATGCTCACAACAAGACGTCTTGCAACAATCCGTCGAGAGTTTTGCTAGTATATTATTATCTGCTAACATATCTTCTTTAAATGGAGATATAATATTAGTACCATGATTATTTTGAAAGTCATTTACTGATAGCAAGAAGTATCTTGTGCCGTGATAATCATATATACCTTCTCCAGTATAAACTGGTGGAATGAAATAATTACCCCAGCTATATTTTGACTTTCTAAATCCCATTAACCATCCAGCGGTTAATTGTATTGGGTCAATCTCTCCATGTGTTGTATAAGAACAAGGATTTTTATTTTTGCATGAAAAATCTAAATCAAAATAACTATCTACAGGAGCACCAGTTTTCCTGCTAAACGTGAGTTTTCCTGTATTATCGTTGTAACTTGCTTCTATAGTATCCAGTGGCGGTGAATTGAAAACATTATTATTTAAATAAGTAACTAAATCAATTGGCGGGTATGTTCCGTTTGGAATTTCTATTGGTGTAGTTTGTACATTTATAATACCCACAGAAGACACATCATATGTAGTTATTGCAAATGAGCTAGAACATAATTTATTTGAAAAGGTATATACTGATGTAGGAAATTCATTACTGGCTAATTTTAACGATACTACATTTTTAAGCATGAAAGGAAGAGAAAAGATGAAGTTTGTAGAACTAGTTGAATTATAATTGTTTCTAAATCGTGTATTTACATTTAAAAGTCTTTGTTTCTTTTCGTTTTAAAGGGTTAATCATCCCCGCTTTCAAATGCGAATTAAATGTATCTATAGGTTCAGCGTCTCTGTGCTTTACAACAAAACTATTACTTTGTTGTACAATATGATTTTCTTCTAGTGCTGGTAGT
>PVMS01019422.1_pt1 | contig 15073 bp, 15 predicted proteins | sample 1853461 | NCBI WGS metagenome assembly PVMS01 (sample SAMN08582032, study PRJNA380276) | Marine sediment metagenome, whole genome shotgun sequencing project. | isolation source: ocean sediment barecode stripped | collected 2017 | reverse complement strand
GGACCTCATCCGCCGGGAAACTGGCGCATGCATCTCACCCGGGCTCCATTCCCATGGCGCGTTGGTCGAGCAGTTCGTGAGACAGCCTTTTTGGATCCCTTCGGAAGCTTTGTTCAAGGACAGAGGGGCAGATCAAAGCCGCCGTTCCAACAGTTGAGCTCACCCTCCAGAGGGATCGCTTCGTGCCCGGGCATAACTTCCCTCGCGATTTTGTCTAACAATATGGTTTTCAAGCAATTATAACGTCTGCGGCACCATTAGAGAAACGGCAACCCGAGGCGTTCAGAGCCCCTTTACCTTGAAGGAGAGCTCAGAAACCACTTTTTGTACCGCGCTTCGGTACTCCAAGCTCACAAAATAGGACCTCATCCGCCGGGAAACTGGCGCATGCATCTCACCCGGGCTCCATTCCCATGGCGCGTTGGTCGAGCAGTTCGTGAGACAGCCTTTTTGGATCCCTTCGGAAGCTTTGTTCAAGGACAGAGAACCAAGATCACGCTTTAGAGCCAACAACTCCCCCTGCCTGCGGGGATCCAGGTACGAGAATCCTTCAGAGTAGTAAACCGCATTGTGGTAGTACATTGGATATGCGGATATGGCCGCCTTGCCCAGCTCACGGGCCACCCGCCAGAGAACCCGGTAGAGTTTCCGTCCCAAACCCAGGCCTGGATAGGTTTGGCCCGGCAAAGGAGGTCTTTTGGTAGAAAACGCGCCTCGCACGTGTTGAAGAGAAATCCACTGGACGACGAGGAGCGAGAGCGGCTGTGCTCCCAGCAAGGGGTGCAATGATTCCGCCACCGGCCGGGCCTCTTCGGTGAGCCGAAGATCCATCAACGGAGCTTTCTCTCCCGGCACCTCGAGCGTCAGAAAATGCACACCGTCTTCGGACCGAAACGGCCGGCAGAGGGTAGCCGAGCTCGCTGAGCCGGGCCACAACGCCGGCCCTTTCCAGCAACCGCGCCATCTGTTGATGAGAGTAACGCCAGAGGAAGAGAGAAGAGGTGCCTTCCGATTTTTCGAGCTGGCCGTAGATTTCCTCTTCCGTCAATCCGGAATTGGCTGGGCGCTTCGTTCGGCGCGGCCAGGGCCAGCCCATCGGGTTCTCATTTGCGAATCGTCCTCCAGGGCACTGGCGATCCGATTTCTCACTTCCTCTACCAACTCGCTTCGATGTTCGATCCGGAGCCCGGCGGTAGCGACAGGTTCGTGAAAGATAATATCTATCGTGCCCGATCGGATGGCGAAGCTTCCCGGTGGCATGAGCTCGAAAACACCCCGAACCGTAATCGGTTGAATGGGCACTCCCGACTGTATCGCCATACGAAACGCCCCCTTTTTGAAAGGAAGCAATTTCCCGGTCCGGCTCCTCGTTCCCTCCGGCGCGATCAAAAACGACGCCCCCTCCCGCGCCACTTCGGCGGCCCGCGTCACACTGGCAATTGCCGCCTCGCGGTTGCTACGGTCCACGGGCACAAAACCTCCCATCTTCATGACGGTGCCCAGCACCGGTAGTTTGAATAGCTCTTTCTTGCCGAGAACCCTGACGTCTCCGGGCAAATGAAGGAACACAGCCGGAACATCGAGGTTACTCGAATGGTTCATGATGTAAATGAAGTGGGGACGCTGGGGACGGTCATCCCACCCTTGCACACGAATCCGAATGCGGGCGATGGCGAATCCCAGCCGCACTCCTTGCCGGCCGAGCCAGTAAAGGATAGACACCTTGCCGGTCAGGGCTGCGTAGGGGATACCGAACATCGCGCCCAGCAAAATGTAAGGCGGCAAAACGATGAGCAGAATCAGGGAGGTCAACATCGGCTGGGGAATACCGAACCCGTTGCGAATCGGGACTCAGTCGAAGCAGGTCGAGAAAATATACTTTTTCTGTGCCTTCCACAAGCCCAGGAGCCCCGGTGACTCGAACTCGAAAGCTCCTGGGTGCACACGCTCGCAGGATGAACGGCGATTCGTCCAGCCGGCTTAGGCTTTCCCACCCTTCAACAAAAAGTAGATCAAGTAAACCTTGTCGCCCCGCCGGGCGGCGATTCTGTAATACTCCTCTCCTTTGAGCACTACACCTTGAATGCCCTCGGTGGGCACTTCTTTGGATGGTAATTCGATGGCGACATCGCGGCCCACCTCGTTGCCGCCTTTCTTGATGACGAACCACATTTCACCACCGACATCGGTAAGGGCAATTCGGTAACTTCCCCGCCCCAGCGTCTCGTCGCCAAAAGTGGCGTCGCGAGGGATGGTGACCGTACGCTCGATGATGACCGTGCCTTCCTGCGCCACCGCGGCGGTGGCAAGAAGAACCAATCCGACAAACACAATCGCCTTAGCTAGGTGACGCATGCAAACAACCTCCTTAAAGGTGCTCCTATTATAAGACGGCCGGCGACGACAATCGAGTAGCCGGGGGCGCACACAAAAAAACCCTCCCGGCTCCAGCGAACCGGGAGGGCGGGTCTTGTCCTCTGCTAGGAGCAGAAACGGTTGATGGAAATCGTAATCGGGGCTCGCCTTCTAGATTTGCCCGCTGAGTTGGCCACTGTGGTCCGGGCACGGGGTCGCTTCGGCGTGGGCTCTACCACCGTGGTGGGGCCTACATTGGCAGCCATGGCCGCCTCGGTGGTTTTCTTGAGCAAGGATTTCAAACTAACGCGTCCCTTTTTCTTGGTCTCCATACCTCGGGACAGTGCAATATCAATCTTCTGCTCGACCAGATTCTGCGGTTCGCGGGCGACTTCAGCTACTTCACTCACGACCAGGAAACGGGCTCGATCCAACATCCGCTTCTCACGGAAGGACAGGCTCTTGCGCCGGCTCAAGAAAGAAAGGCACTTCAAGACGCCGGCAACATCGTAAATCGAGCCGCTTCTCATTTTATCCGAGTTGTCCTTGTAACGGCCCTTCCAGTTCGAATGCTGTTCGATCTTTCGATTCTCAAGGAGGTCAAAAATGCGGTCTACATCGCGCTCTGAGATTACACCTCTCAGCCCCACCCCATCGACATTGGTCAGCGGAACCATGACCTTCGTGGAGTTCGAAAGGATGCGGAGCTTGTAAAACTTAGATTCCATGGTAGGCTCCGGGCTGCCCAGGATGTCCTCAACAACTCCGATCCCATGATTGGGATACACCACTTTATCCCCGATTTGAAAGGGCATTTGCACCTCGCTTTCCTAATATAAAAAAGTGCAAGGATTGTAGCATGGAACCCTCATAAAGGCAACATTTTAATTATCGTTTGGGGTTTTCTCCTTGATCATTTCGAGCAAATTGCCGACTTGGACATAATAATAAGAGAAAAAGTAGGTTTAGCCTATCAGTTTTGGAACGCTCCTTGCTTTCGCCAGGTCCCTACCCTCCAGAATAGCTTGATTTGTTCGAGGATGCAGGCCAAAACTCGGCGAGGTCGCTGATTGGCGGTCCGTGGATCACGTGATCCGAGATTTCCACAACAACCGCTACGATTGGTAACATATCTGGATTTGTGGCACTCACTCTCGCGCTCCAGCTTTGTGGTAAACTCTCCTCTGCTCGGTCGCCTCTCAACGAAATGCCGGAGTGGCGGAACTGGCAGACGCACGGGACTCAAAATCCCGCGTTCCTCGGAATGTGAGGGTTCGAATCCCTCCTCCGGCACCAATTCTTTCAAGGACTTGGAGCGATCTCAGTCCCATCTGCATCTGCAAATTCCTGCCGACTTTAACCAAGCTTTAACCGACGTGGCGAGTCGTAGAAACTGATGGAGTAAAGCTACCAGTTTTTTAGGGAATATCGAGCAGGTCCGGTTCACGAGAGACGGCGCAGAATCTCCGCACTGGATAGGCCGCCCGTCGATTCTTGCTCTTTCCGCGAGCTCTCGATCAACTCGATGAAACCGCGGTTGGTGCTCAAACTGAGAGTCTCCTCGTCGACGTTCTCGAGGGAAACGAGCGCCGCCAACGGTTTTCCGTCCTCCGTGACGATGACGGTTTCCTTATCCACCTGGCGAGCGTAATCGGCCAAGGATTCCTTAGCGTCCTTGATTTCGAGGATCTTCACAATGGAAACTCCTTCCCGCCTGTGTGGAGGCGATGCCCCCCTTGGAGGCTGATTCACGACAAGCGGCGCCGAATCTCCTTGGCGGTAAAGCCTCCTTTCGACTTACGCTCGTCCGCTCAGCCTCAATGAGTATTGGGGCTGGTGCCCAGATTAGGCGGCATGATCCCGAACTAGCTGGCCTCGGCTTTCGCCTCAGCCATTGCAGAGGCAATAATGGAGTCGTCCACTCCTTTCCTGCGCAGCCTCTCGACGAACTCAGAAAGATCGGGCTTACCTTCCAGCTTTTCGAGATCAATCCTTAGTCCCTGGCCGACATAGGCCCGAATCAACGGCTGATAGCCTGAGAACCCGAGCACCGGTGCGATGCGCTTCAAATCCTCGATCACGTCTTCGGGAAAGCGCAAACTGATGGCATAGCGGCGATATATGGACTCCGTTCGGTGCCCGACCATGGCCATCGCATCCGATCTCGGTACCCCTATCCGCGAATCTCTCGGCACGCCTCGAAGATCCGGTTATACAAGGATTTTTATTCTCTCAACAGTCCGGATACAATTTAAACAACGTTAGGTAGGCAGAAGGTCAAACGTGGATGAGCCCAACAATATTCAGAGAACGAGGATTTCGATTCTTTTTCTTCTCTCGAGAAGAGCCTCGTATGCACGTTCACGTTTATTGCCAAAATGGAGAGGCAAAGTTCTGGATGGAGCCTGACATCGAGTTGGTCCAGAACTACGGGATCAAAGAAAAGGACATCCGAGAGGCAAGAAACATAATCGAGGAACATGTCGATGAAATCAGAAGCGCTTGGCAAAAGCACTTCGGTGGTTGAAGTCACCAATATCTCCAATCATGGATTTTGGCTGTTATTGAATGATAAGGAGCTTTTCTTACCTTTTGCGCAGTTTCCTTGGTTCGAAGACGCACCGGTGAAATCTATCCTCAACGTTGAGCTTCCTCAGCACCAGCACCTTTATTGGCCTGATCTGGATGTGGATCTGACTGTTGAATCCATTGAGCATCCGGAACGGTTTCCGCTTGTTTCCGGGTCAAGCAAGAAGCAGCAGTAGCCAGGACCTGAAAACGAAGTAATCACCGGCTCCGCCCACCGGCCTTCGACTTCCCTCATATGAACTTCCGGCCGATTGTCCCTGCGCTATGGTTGAGTAAAGCAATCTTGGTCGGCGGCTGCTCGTCCGCGGGCCTTAGTCATCAAAAAATTACTTACTACAGCGCCCGCAGAACTGCTGAAAATAAATCAATTGGATGGATATTCATTCACATATTGCGACATTTTTGGGGAAAGGGGGGATGTAATTAACAAGGCAATGCCACGGGACTAACACTGGGAGACACTCTTCAAATCTCTCTTTCAATTCCGACGATCGTGGGCTTCGGGGAAATCCTCAAATAAACATCGACTGCCAGGTTCCACTTGGGCTCCGTACCACACTGAGTACGGACTCGAACCATCAGGTATTCGGAACGGTCGCCGGGGAGTGGTAGAACCGGCTGGGCGGCCATCTTCTTCTCCCCCAGCGGGGTCAACTCTTCGGTGTCATTGTCGAAGAGGAACCACTGGAATTCGTATCCTTCAACGTGACCGAGTCCCCACTCCTCGCCCAGATTTCGAAACCTGAGCCCTGCGCCAATCACCTCGAAACCGTCCAGTGGATTGACTTGTCGATAGTAATGGGAAACGACTTTGTCCCGTCGTTTGATTAGTGTGTCGGCAAGATATCGCTCCGATTCCGGGCCGAGGTACTCGCCTCTCTTGACGATGGCGCGGATTGCTTCGTCGGAGAATCGCGCCACGATCTTGGCCGCCCAGAAACCGTCATCGGCGAGCATGCGCTCGAAAGCGGGGTTCGGGTACTCCGGCTTCCATATTCCCGGCTCGAAAAAATCCGCTTCGATCCTTCCGATTTCGGCGTACTTGGGATAAGGGAATTTCACCTTCATCCAGGGCCGCTCCCAGATTCCAAAGGTGTAGGCCGTCTTCCACATCGGTCCAAACTCGATGAGGTACTCGTTGCCGGCGCGAGGGCTCTGCGGGGCAATCTGACGTAGCTGGTTCGAGCCACTCCCCAACGTCGAGCCAAAGTCGATTAAGAAGTGCTTGATAAATCCACCCTCGTCTTTTCTCACGAAGGTATCCAAGGTGTTGAGGCTGCGGGAGTCGTCATGGTTGAGCCAAGCGCAGAAGACCCTGTAACCCCTGAGCTCGCGGCGGTGCTCGTGGGGAAAGATGTCATTGGGATCATCCGGCCGGGTGCCGTAGAACTTGAACGGGCCGAGAAGATCGCCCTCAATCATCAAGCTGGCCACCGCACGGGTACTGCCGTCGGGATGATGGGCCGCTTTGTCGAGCATGAAATCCAGGTACTCCTGATCCAGGGGAGCTTTTTTGCCCCCAGGCAGCGAGATCTCGGCTCCGGGATCGATCAACAGATTCTCGCGGCTCAAATAAACAATGTGGTTCTCAGGCACGTTATAGCCGATGGCGTAAAAGAAATGCTTCGATATGACATCGGCGGCGGTCGACAGGTTGGGATGCTCGCGGGGATCGAATTTGATGAAATAAATGTTGCTGCGGCTGTCCCGTATGGTGAATCCGGCGGTGATCCCCGCTTGTTTCGCGCCGATGATCGTCTTCGGCTTTAGGGTGTCGGGTGGGCCGACCTTGTTGGGCCCCTGAATGAGCTCTGCGATGGACAAATCCCGGACTCCGATCCGATTGGTGAACCAGCTCGAGTCCGGCACCTCTCCCAAGGTGTTGGCGTTCGCCGCGCGTGGAATGGTCTCCTCGAGGTCCTGGACGAAAGTATTTTTCAAGAGGTCATAGGTGGCACTGATATCGATTTCCCCCGGCGGTTCGATCGGAAGCTCGTCATGGTCGTCTCCAATGGGATCATCCGGGAAGAACTTCTGGGCGTATCCGGGAGAACCGGTAAAACACAGGAGTAGAGCAACGAATCGCAAGGTACGACTAACCATTTAGTTTCCCTAGAACGATGACGAGGCCCGAAAGTAGTAGCGAGTCGTCTCCTGACTCCAGGCCACCTCGATTCGAACCAGTACCGACCGCCAGTTCTTGAAACGAAGACCGACACCATAGTCCCACTTGAGCTCGTCGAAGCTCAGACTTCCTCCAGGCTCGCTCACTGTACCCGTATCGGCGAAAAGGGCGATTTCCCAGATTTGCGCCGGTTCCCAGCGATACTCCAATTGATAGAGCATCACCTTTTCTCCTCGAAATCGAAAACTGTCGAAACCGCGCAGCGTGTGGCTTCCTCCCAGCGACATTTGCATGAAGAAAGGAACTTGATGACCGGGATCGGCTTCATCGATGAGCCAGGCGCCGCGCAAAGCCAAAATGCGTTGGGGAGAGCCCAGCGGGATGAAGCCTCGGGTGTCGATTCCGAACCGGTTGAAGCTGAAAGCCCCTTCAGTCCGGTCGTCGAACCTCCCAAGAGTCCCCGCGACCATGAATCCCTTGTGAGGATTGGCGGGCTCGTCCCGGTAATCAACGAGAATGCTGGTGCCGACACGTGCGTAGTTCGGTGCCTGGGTCAATCCCGGTGCGGATCCTTCGTCGAAGATTTCCTGGGTCGTGGGAAGACTGCTGTCTTTGCCGGGCCTGAGAGTGTTTTTCACATAACCTCCACCGGCCATCCATACGACATTTTCTGTGAACTGATATCCGGTCCGGAGGTAAAGGGAGGTTTCTTCGAGAAGATAGGTCGTACGGTTTTCGAGCTCTGAGTCCGGCCCTTCCCCGTAAAAGTCTTCCTCAGGCAAATAACGGTAGCGAAACGTTCCGTAGAAAGGGATGCGAGAAAATCCGGGCTTGTGGTCACCCAGCTCGTAAACGTCATTTCCTTTCCAAGATTTATCGGGCAGCCGCTGGCCGGTGTGGGGTATGAGACCGAATTGAATGTCATAAACCTGATAGCTTTTCCAGGAATAGAAAGCCGCCCCCGCCAAATCCAGGGGGCCCTTGAAATCCCGTTGCCAATAACGGAAGCCGGCAGCGATACCCGAGCCGCGGGCCGGCCAGGCGATCCGCGGGTAGAATCCGTACCAGTTTAGATCCTGAATCGTGGGGCTTTCGGCCTTATCGAACCGGACCAGCTCTCGTTCGACCCGATTGGGTTGATAGGGCTCCACCTGCCTGCGCTTTTCCAGCCGCTTTTGCCGTAGAAGCCCCTGACGCGTTTGGGGTTTCTCGACGGATTGCACGTCCTCTTGGGCCCGGGCCGCAGGAACGAACAGAGCCCCGAGTAGAAGTGCAATGGCGCTAAAATTCAAATCGACTCTCATCAATGCAACCCAGTTTCGTCAGGTTGTCCGCATTCTAGCAATTGTCTACAGAACCACCTCATATTAGCCCGACCATCGAACGAACACCTGCTTCAAAATGGTTATAATGAGACCCACGAGGAGGTTCGTATGAATAAGGTTACACGCTGGCTCGCCACATCATCTTTGGTTGGCGCGTTTGCGTTCATGCTTTCAGTCGAAGAAGCCGCCGCCCAAAAGCCGGACTACAGCGGTAAATGGCAGATCAACCTCGAAAAAAGCGACGACATGGCGTTCAAGATCCGGGACGCGGTGGGTGCCACCGGCGAGATCACCCGGAGTGATGTCCGACTGATCGCCGATCGATTGACCGAGCTCGCCAGCGCCGTCGAATGGCTGGAAATCGAGCAATCGGAGAAGGATTTCAAAATCTTCGACAGGGACGATAACGTGCGGATCTACTACCTGGACGGGAAGAAACACCTCAGGCAAACACCCTGGGGGGCCATGCTGCAGGCGCAAACCGGTTGGAACAAAGACCTTCTCATCGTCAACACCGAAGGTAAGGATCTCGGCAGCATCTCCGAGATCTACGGCCGGGAGGACGACCAGCTCTTGTTCTTGCTACAGGTAGAAAACAAGAAGTTCGAGAAAACGCTCATCGTTCGGAGCTATTACGACCGAGACGACAGCCGGTGAGGCGGGTGCTTTACTCGGACCCCACCCGCTGCAGCTCCTCGTCGATCACCTGGGAAAGCGTTTCGTAGGAAACAGCGCCACCGGGTACATTGATCCCATTCACAAACAACGACGGCGTACCGCTCACGCCCACCGAGGTCCCATCTTGCATGTCGCTCCGAACCTTCTCCTCATGCCGTGCCGAGTCCAGGCAATCGTCGAAGACGGCGCGCTCGAGTCCGATCCGATCGGCTTTCTTCTTGAGCGAGTCCACATCCAAACGATCTTGCTCGGCAAAAAGCAAATCGTGCATGGGCCAAAACTTGTCCTGGTCATTGGCACATAACGACGCCTCGGCCGCTTTTTGTGCGCTTGGGTGGTTTTGTAGAGGGTACTGGCGAAACACAATGCGCACTTGATCGCCGTAGTTTTCTTTGACCTGATCCAACGTCCCAACCACCCTACGACAGTAGCTGCACTCGAAATCGGAAAACTCGACCACCGTTACCGGCGCGTCTTCGGGGCCATAAGTAGGAGAGTCGTCCGTGTCCAAATTCGCCCGGAGCGGCTGCAGCAAGTAAACGATGTTCCGCTGCTCTAGGAGCTCCTGTGCGTAACCGTCAACCGCTTGTTGCGGCCCGGCCCTGAGCAGGTACTGCTTAATCTGCGCCGACACCTCTTCGAGGGAACGATTGCCCACCCTCGCCCGGTTCTGGCGATACCACTCGGCGACATCAGCGTCCGTCACCAGGCCCTTGCCTTCGGTTACCGAATCAATCAGTTCTTCCCGGCTCATCCCCTGAGAGGCGGCTTCTTCCTCCAGGACGCGGTCCTTCACCACATTCTTCAAGGCATCCGACATGATCTGGTATCGCTGGTTTTTATATTTGAACTCCATTTGAGCGAGCTGGTCGCCGATCGCATCTTCGAGATCCGCCACGGTCACCGGACTCCCGTCAATGGTGGCAAGCACCTCGGGCTCACCCGGGTCTCGGACTGCCCTGGAGGGTGAGGATTCGGGTGTCTGGCAGCCGACGGCGAATCCTGCCAGGCTCCAAACCAGCACCATGCTCAAACGGCAGGCCGTTGACTTCATCTCGAATGTCATGTTCTTGACCCCTTATCTCTATATCCTACACTACGTCATTGGGAGCCGGTGCCGGGCAGTGGGGTATCAGCAATAGTATTTTCTGCGGATAGTGCTCCCTGCGGATAACGTTCCCTGCGGGGATGAACAAAATCGCCTCATCGCTCGGAGTACTTTTTTAGCGGAACTATATAGCCGAATACCGCTCGATGTCCGGAGAATCCCCCGGCCTTGGGCCGGGGGATTTTGTTGCCGGTGGGTACAATCTGCGCCTGGGAAACCGGGTTGCAGTCACCCGCATGGAACTTCACGCCGACGAAGGAAGCCTCATTGCGGTGGGAACCGGGGCCTACCTCGTCGCCTAAGCCTAGCCAGGTGAACCTCAAAGCGTTTGAACTATTCAGGCCTCGTTGAGGAAAGACAAAGCGGCGTCGACATCCTCCTCGGTGTTGTACAAATGAGGAGAAAATCGCAAATTCCCTTTGCGGAAGGCGGCGTAAATACCTCGCTCGAGCAACCCGTGATAGATGGACTCGTTTCGATTCGGGTCATGATGCGACATGAGGACCAAGGTCGAACGACTCACGCCCGAACGCGGACTAGAGACGCGGAACTTCCTTCCATCGAGCCCATCGATGAGCCGGGTAACGAGATTGGCGTTGTGTTCAGCGATACGCGCAATGCCTTTGCCGGTTAGGTACTCCACCGACGCCGTCAGCGGCTTGAAGTTGAAAAAATTGGCGGTTCCAAACACATCGTAGCGTCGTGCACCGAGGTCCGTCGTCGCGCCGAGCTGATGATCCACTTTTCCCAGATCGTCGGCGGTTTGCATTGCAAGCCAATAAGCCTGGTTGTATATGAGCGCCTCGCGAAGCTCAGGCTTCATCCAGCAAAATCCGGTTCCATAGGGACCACAGAGCCACTTGAAGCCTACGCCGGTTACCGCGTCCACCTTTGAGCTAGATAAGTCGATGGGTCGGGTACCAAAGGCTTGGGCGCCGTTTAATACGAAACGTACCCCTCGCGAACGACAGGACTCACCCACCGCCTCGAGGTCGATGGCACGGCCGGTAAAGGAGTGCACCCAGGTGGTGCAAAAGACCTTTGTTCTTTCCGTTAGGAAGCTGACCAGGTCCTCGCTTTGTAGCCCTTCATCGCCCGGCTCGATGAAGCGCACTCCGACGCCGCGGCGCTCGAGAGCCAACCAGGGGAGCGTCACCGACGGAAAGTCACCTCGGACCAGAACCACTTCGTCACCCGGCTTCCAGGGGAAGCCGTTTGCCAACAAGTGAAGCCCATAAGAAGCGCTGTTGCCCAAGATGATGTCTTCTGGGGGAGCCCCGATGAGCCGGCCGAGAGCTTCCTTCAACTTTCGCGGAACAAGCCTAAAACGTTCGGTGGTCAACTGATAGGGCGCGCTCTTCCAGCGAATCGCTTCCTGGGCGGCTTCAACCGCCACCCGCGGCATCGCCCCCTGGTGGGCGCAGTTGATCCAGATCTTTCCCTCGAAGGGGCCGAAATCCTGCGCCGGGATGAAAGTCATTTCGAGACGAGGTTACAGCAACCTCGCTCTGGAATCGACCTCGAGAACTCCATGATTCCCCGGCTTAAACTGGTGGATTGTCTATTATTTGGCCCCCCTCGGAATTCGAGCTAGGATGGGTTGTTCGGGCGGGTAGATCAGGCATCAAGCTTCCCTTTCCACTACAAAACGAGACCGACGAAACTTTGACATGGATCTATAGATATGTTTGAACATAAATTCCGGTTACTAATAGGCAGTCTCATCCTCTTTAGCAGCTCACTTGTTTTAGCCCAGGAGCGCCCCCCCAGCCCGGTTGGCTACACGGAAGCCCGAGAGCACACGGTACGCCAGCAGATTCGCCTCCCTGGTTCTGTCGAGGCAAAGACCTCGAGTTTGGTGGCGAGCGAAGTCGAAGGGAAAGTGATCGCCTTGCTGGCCCGTGAGGGGGAAACGGTCCGAAAAGGACAAACGTTGGTCGAGCTCCGCAAAGATCATCTTGAGATCGAGCTGGCGGCGGCCGAGGCGGAACTTCGCGAGGCCGAGGCACGGCTGAAGCAAGCGCAGCAAAACCTCGAGCGATCCCGGGAGCTTTTCGACTCGCAGGTTCTTTCACTTGGGCAACTCGACGATGCTCGCTACGAGTCCGATGCCTGGAAAGGCAAGACGGACCAACTCGCCGCCGATATCGCCCGTACCAACCTCAACATCGAGCGCTCGTCGGTTAGGGCGCCTTTTGCAGGCGTGGTGGTGGCCGAACAAATCGATGTCGGTGAATGGGTCGGCAAAGGAGACGCGGTCCTGGAGATGATATCCCTCTTAGAGCTCGAGGTACGCGTCGAGGTACCAGAGAGCCACTTCCGGAACCTCAACCCCGGTGCAACCGCCACCGTAGCTTTCGAGGCCCTGCCCGATTATGAGGTGAAGGGCAAGGTGGGGGGCATCATTCCCCGCGCCAACCCGCAGGCACGCACGTTTCCCATCAAGGTCCAGATTACGAACAAGGAAGGCCGAATCGGAGTCGGCATGCTGGCTCATGTCTCTTTCCCGTTGGGAGAGTCTTACCGGGCCACGGTCATCCCGAAAGATGCTTTGATCACCCGTGGCGACAAGCGTTACGTCTACCTTTTAAACGGCGACGACACCGTGGAAATGGTTCCGGTTCAAACCGGAACCGGCGTGGGTGAGTGGATCGAAGTTCAAGGGCAGGTCGAGCCCGGGGCCAAGGTCGTTACCCGAGGCAATGAGCGGTTGAGACCGGGACAGAAGGTCCAGGGCAAACCGATGGAGTACGTGCTGTGAGAATCATCACCGACGCCGTACGCTATCCGGTCACCACCGCCGTCGGTGTCATCCTTCTGATCCTCTTTGGCTTCATCGCCCTGGCGCAAATCCCCGTCCAGCTCACTCCCACCGTGGACGAGCCAACCATCACCGTCACCACCTTTTGGCCAGGTGCGAGTCCACAGGAAGTAGAGCGGGAGATCGTCGACGAGCAGGAGGAGCAACTCAAGTCGCTCGAGGGCCTTCTCAGAATGGAGTCCTCCAGCTCGGATTCGCGCGGCTCCATTACCCTCACGTTTCCGGTGGGCACCGATATCGACAGCGCCTTGCTCAAAGTCTCCAATCGCTTGGAGCAAGTGGAGGAATACCCCGAGGAGACCCGAAAACCGGTCATCAGCTCGGTCAACGCCAACGAGAACGCCATCTGCTGGTACCTCCTGTTGCCGAAGGAGGAAGACGGTTTCGAAGGCGATATCACCACGCTTTTCGACTTCGTTGAAGACTACATCAAGCCCGAGATAGAACGGGTTCCCGGAGTGGGTCTTTCCAACTTCTTCGGGGGCCGCGAGCACGAGCTTCACGTCATCGTGGACCCTGCCAAGCTGGCCTCTCGCCAGGTCACTTTCAACGATCTAGCCACGGCTCTCGAGCAGGAGAACCGCAACTTCAGCGGCGGCGACTTCGACGAGGGCAAGCGCCGCTTCATCGTGCGCACCATCGGGGAGTATCAAACGCCCGAGGACGTCGAGAACATCGTCGTCGCGGTAAGAGACGGGATTCCCATTTATCTCCGGGATGTGGGCCGAGCCGAGCTGGGGTACCGTAAGGCGGGCGGAAGAGTCTTCGCCTGGGGCCAGCCGGTCATGGCTATTAACGCCATCCGCGTTCCCGGCTCCAACGTCCTCGAGGTGATGGAAGGCATCAAGGCAACCACCGCCCGTCTCAACGAGGATCTCCTCGATGAGCGGGGACTACAGATGCTCCTTGCCTACGACGTCTCCGATTACATCAATAGCGCCATTTGGCTGGTCAAGCAGAGCATCGCCATCGGGGGTGTTTTAGCAATCCTTATCCTGCTCCTTTATTTGAGGAGCCGAACCAGCACCCTGATCATCGCGATGGCCATCCCCATCAGCATCATTGGGACCTTCAGCATGATGTATCTGTTCGGCCGAACGCTGAACGTGGTGAGCTTGGCAGGAATGGCTTTCGCTGTGGGCATGGTGGTGGACAACTCCATCGTGGTGCTGGAGAACATTTACCGTCACCGCCAGATGGGCAAGCCCCGTTTTCAAGCGGCTCGCGACGGAGCGCTGGAAGTATGGGGAGCGGTTTTGGCCAGCACCTTGACCACCATCGTGGTTTTCATCCCGGTGGTTTTCATGCAGGAGGAAGCAGGACAGCTCTTCGGTGACATTGCTTTGGCTCTCTGTAGCGCGGTGGCGCTCTCCTTGATCGTTTCCATCACGGTCATACCGTCGCTTTCGGCACGGATACTCCAAACGGCCGGCCATTCGGACAAAAAGGGCTCCCACAATCTCTGGGGCTGGACCGCCAAAGCCCAGGCTCTCACTCGCTGGGTGAGCGACACGGTTTACAGCATCACCGGTTCGACAAAAAAGCGCCTGGCGGTGATTGCGACCTTTACCCTGGCTTCCATCGGTTTGAGCTATCTTCTCATGCCCCCGACCGAGTACCTGCCGGTGGGCAATCAGAATTTCCTTTTCGGAATCATGCTGCCGCCCCCGGGCTACAGCCTTGATGAAGTCTCCGAGCTTCGGAAGCCTTATGAGAACATCCTCCGGCCGCTCTGGGAGGCCGAGCCGGATTCGCCGGAGGCCGACAAGATGCCGGGCGGAGGTGTGCAAGGCTACTTTTACGTCGCTCTCAACGACCGAGCCTTCATGGGGGTTCGGTCGAGGGATCCACTCCGGGTAAAGGAGCTCATCCCCAAGTTCTACCAGGCAGGTGGCCAGCTCCCGGGAGCCATCAGCATCGTCAATCAAGCGAGCATTTTCCAGCGCGGCTTCGACGAGGGGCGCAACATCGATATCGATAGTACCGGCCCGGATCTCGAGCAACTGATCGAGGTCGGAGGGCAGATCTTCTGCAAGGTCAATGAGGTCCTGCCCGGCTCCCATGGCCGGCCT
>PVMS01149554.1_pt1 | contig 15076 bp, 12 predicted proteins | sample 1853461 | NCBI WGS metagenome assembly PVMS01 (sample SAMN08582032, study PRJNA380276) | Marine sediment metagenome, whole genome shotgun sequencing project. | isolation source: ocean sediment barecode stripped | collected 2017 | reverse complement strand
TGCCGAGGCTCCTTGAAGGTTGGTGCTCTCGCTCCGCCCGCCGATGGTTACCCGGACTCGTGTGATCCAGGTACTCGGATCCTCGGGATTCGGCTGCTGGGCCGGTACATCTACGAAGGTGGTTGCGTTGCCAACCCCGTACTGCACCTGGAGGTTTTCGATGTTGGCAGAAACCGGTGTCCAGGGCTCACCGGTGCTCAAATCTCGGCGCTCCAACATCGGATTTGCGGCGGGAGGCAGGGGATTGATCCGGTACTGAACCACCCGAAAAAGGCCAATGACCGCACAGTCCGGCTCGATCGCACGGTTGAAGCCTCCGGGACGGTTTATGTCAGCATCGCTGTTACCGGGATTATGGTTGATCTGGAGCACCGGGCCACCACCGGCGTTGCCCATCTTCGGCGGCTGGGTAACCTCAAAGGGAAAGGCTCCAACTTGTCCGTCCCCGTTACAATCTTCAGTTTCAATGGCGAAGAGAATCATCTCGTCGGTGTAAGCATTCTGCGCATAGTCAGTCAGAGTGACCCCGTTCTCATCTTTAGGTAGCTCCGGGTCTATCGAACAGGGATCGAGCCTGAGCGTGGAAGACATTTCGATGGTTTTGCAGGGGCCGCCGCCACCGCCCGTGTTGTTATTGTTGTTATTGTTATTGTTGCTGTTGTCCACGCAGCCACCGCTGTCCCCGCATTTCAGTGGATTGGAAAGCGGAACATTATCTTCCGCGTAAACAATTGTCAGCTGATCGGGATTGATGCCGCCCCCATCCACCCACGTGATGGCCATGGCCGGTGGAGTCCTGTAGCCGGCCATCATGAGGTCCCGGCTCATCCTGTCGAGCCCGACCCGGGCGCTCTGGTTGAGGTTGGCGACTTCGGACTCCCGGCCAAAGCTATCCTGCCCTTTTCGCAAGAGCATGAAGATAGCCCCGGAGATCACAGTCATAATGAGCACCGCAATCGTAAGCTCGATGAGAGTAAAGCCCTTCTCTGCGGTTACGGCGTGACAACGATCGGATTTCATGGTTCCCCTCCCCGATTTACGTGTTCCCGTCTACTATCAGCAAGGGGCGTTCCAAATCCTTTGCTTTTGCGCGAAAAACAATGGGTTTAAGTAGCTGATTTTAAACCGCTTATAAAATGGACCGGTGTAGCGGTCACTGACGTGGGAGATTTCGTGGGATTAACCCTTCAGGCACGTGTTGTTATCCTCTCACATTGGCCTGCTAAGATTTTCCAGGGGTCGTATAGTAAATTTACATCACCGAGCTGTTGCCTTCCATTGCCAATAAGAGCTATCTACTTGATAGATAAAGGAATACTCGATAAAACCAGCCAACCACAAAATTGGCACCACCGTTGCATTTGGTTTAGATGTCTACTAACTGGATGCTTCCGGATCGGGAAAGAGCTCGGTTCGGGAGCTCAAGCTCCCTCCTATCGTAGGCAAGAAGGGTCGGGCCAATAGGGTCCGGCCTTTCTTTTTTGGGGACACGGATCCAAACGGTATCCGACTTTTATTTCTTCACGCTCTTTGACAGCGGACGGATATCGCGGTTAGCTTGAGACAAGGGAAGTTTGTAAGCCTCATGCGGAACCGTGAATTTTTTGAGCAACTGGAGTCCGACAAGCTCAGCCCCTACGCCGCGTTGAGCTCTACATCGCGTGGCCGGCGCCACCCCGAGCCCGAGCATCCCTATCGCACCGCTTATCAACGTGACCGCGACCGGATCATCCACTCGACCGCCTTCCGTCGGCTAGAGTACAAAACTCAGGTCTTTATAAACCATGAAGGGGATCATTACCGCACGCGACTGACCCATTCGCTCGAAGCGGCCCAAATCGCGCGAACGATCGCCCGGGCCCTCGGTTTGAATGAAGATCTCACCGAGGCGCTCACCCTCGCCCACGATTTGGGACATACCCCGTTCGGCCACTCCGGACAGGACGCGATGAATGACCTCATGAGCGATTTTGGAGGATTCGAGCACAACTTGCAGGCCCTCCGAATCGTAGACTCGCTCGAGCGATGCTACCCGCATTTTCCAGGCTTGAACCTGTCGTTCGAGGTGCGGGAAGGCCTCATCAAACACTCACCCAAACACTTAGCACGAGCACCGGCCGAGTTTAGGGACGGTACCGAGCCGGTGCTCGAGGCTCAGCTCGTCGACCTGGCCGATGAGATCGCTTACACCAATCACGACCTCAAGGACGGTTTGCGGTCGCAGATTCTCAAATTGGACTCACTCGACGAAGTGGCTTTGTGGAAGGAGCACTTCGAGCCCGCCGGCGGGCCGGATGACGAGGAAACGAACCGCCTTGCGATACGAGCTGCGATCCGGGGAATCATCAACACCTTGGCCACCGATCTCATCCGCCGGACGCTGGACAACCTCTCCGCCAACACTATCCGAACTCCAGACGACGTTCGACGACACCGGTCTCGCCTGGCAACCTTCACCCCGGCGGTGGCAGAGAAGAAACGGAAACTGCAAGAGTTCCTGTTAACCAACCTCTATCGCGACTACCGGGTCATGCGGGTGGCGCAAAAATCTCAATGCGTCGTCCGCGACTTGTTCGAAGCCTACGGTTCGAATCCCGGTGAGCTCCCTCCCCATATCGCCGGTCGAATTCACGACGTGGGCCTCCAGCGAGTGGTTTGCGACTATATTGCCGGAATGACCGATCGGTTTGCCCTGGACGAGCACCGTAAGCTTTGCGACAATAAAAGCATAGAGACAAACTGTTCCACCCCGGCCTCAGGGTCCTAGCTTCCGCCGAAGAGGCGGGAAACCGCCATCTCGAAGCGTTTCCCATTGCCGGGTTGTCGTACACAACCACATGGGATTAAAGGGAACCCTCGACGAGCTATCCATTCTGGACGTCCTCCAGATCGTGGGCTTTTCCAAGAAGACGGGAACCCTCCATGTCTCGGGCGCGTTCGGTCAGGGCGTCGTGGTCTTCAAGGATGGGCTGGTCCTTTCCGCCTTTTCTCCGTCGACTCGTGACTTCCTGAGCCAAAACAAAGGCCGCCATCACCCTAACGAAATGCAGGCTCTCCTCACCGAGCAGGTTCAGGTGGCTCTCCGGGACCTTACCGGTCTAAGGAAAGGGAACTTCGAGTTCGAGTTGACCAAGGACCTACCCAGAGAGTTCAGCGGAATCGACCTGGCCTCCCTTTACCTCAGCGAAGGCATCGATACCCAGGGACTCTTGCTGGGATTGGCCAAGGAGATCGACGACGAGCGCCGGGAGGCGACCGCTTTGTTGGAGTCATCCTTCAAAGAAGACTCGACTCAGCTCGAAACGCCACCCACGGAGATGGACGAAAGCGCTCCTCCCGCCGAGAAAGGCGATGGTGTACCGACCGTTATTTTGGTCGACGATGAACCCTTGATCACCCGGATCGTGGGAGTGGAATTTCAAACGGCAGGCTACCAGGTTCAAACGGCATCGAATCCCAGTGATGGAATCTCTGCCGTGCGCACACTCGTCGAGTCGGGGAGGAAAGTCCTGGTCGTCACCGACCTCCGAATGCCCACCACCACCGGTGCCAGTTTTTTCGGCGGGCTCGAGTTGATCCGAACGCTCAAACGCAGCCGGTTGAAGGTACCCATACTCCTCATGACCGAAAAGCTACCTCCGAAAGTTCGCGCTCGAGCAAAAAAACTAGGTGTTCGGCGGGTGGCTTTCAAACCGGCGCTGTCCAAGCTCGATCCCAAACAATACGGAGAGGACCTTCGCTCGTTTGCCGCCGTTCTTACCCAACAACTAGGCAGCTTGGCCGAAGCTTACGCCCGACCGGATGACCAGGGCGAACTGGGAAAAAAGCGCGACGGAAAAAGCAGCACCATGCTCGATTTTCTCACCGCCATGACCGAGCGCCTCATGCGTCCTCGGGACAGTGGCGAAGTCTCTCGAGTGGTTCTCCACGTCGCTTCTCGATACCTGGACCGAGGTATCTTGTTTCTTCTCAAGCAAAACAAAGCTCGAGGTCTCGGAGGATTCGGACTCAGCGAGACGAAAAAAACGAACTTCGAGATCGCCCAGAGGCTCTCCATTGACCTACACGAGGTGCAGCCTTTCGCCGAGGTCGTCCACACGCGCAGCTCGTGCCGTTTCAAGGCAAGCTCGGACACGCTCAGGGAGAGCCTCTATGCGGAGATAGGTCAAGGCGCCACGCTGGAGTGCCTATTGATGCCCATGCTCAACAACAATGAGGTCATTGCCATACTCTACGGGGACAACGCCGAAACAGGAAACCCTCTGGGAAAGCTACGTGGTTTGGAACTTTTCTTCAACCAGGCAGGAATGGCCTTAGAGAACATATCGCTTCATCGCAAGCTCCGTTTCTTCGAATCGACGCTTACCCGGGAGCGAGAAGAGGCAAAACGAGGCTAAAACCATGTCGAGAGAGCAGGATCTGAGAAAACACCCGCGTTTGGGTCCTCTCATCATAAAAGCCGAGTTCGACGGGGAACGTTGTCGTGGCGAAGGCTACCTGACGAACCTGAGCTTGGGAGGAGCCTTTCTGGCCGTCGATGAGATGCCTTTAACCGGGGAAACGCTCAGCCTGCGCATCACCTTGCCCTGGAGGCTCGGTCAAATCTCAGCGGAAGCGAAGGTGGTCCGGCAGATCGACTCGGGACACGAGGATACTACAAGCCAACCCACAGGAGTCGGCCTTCAGTTCACCGAGCTCTCTTCCTCAGCCGAGGAGTCGATCCGGCTCTACATGCAGAGGTTTTCTGAGCTCGCGGCCCAATTGAACGAGACGGTTTAATCCGGCGCCGTCGCGTATCGGACGACTAGGAAGCGCGACGGCGAGTTTTTTTCTGACCGACCGATCTTCCCAGATGTTCCATTAGCTGAAGAAAATCACCCCGAAGCGAGTCGTTTCTCCCCATGAGCCTCCAGGCGTTCAAGAGTCGCCTCTCACGCGGGTCTCCAGGGGTAGTCCGGCCCTTGTCCTTGTCGTCGGGCAGGAAGTACGCCATGGGCGTATCCAAAGCCTCAGAGATTTTCTGCAACCAGTCAAGAGAAATGCGCCGGCGGCCTTTCTCGAAATTAGTGAGAGCCCCGGGCGAAATCCCCACCATACGGGCTAAAACTTTTTGACGGATCCTCTTGTTCTTACGGACATCACGAATTCGTTCGCCGACTTTCACTTTAGATAGCCTCCAAGTCCTGCTGGTTTAATAGATTCCCTCATGTTGCTATAGGGGTTCCCCTCAATTCACATAAGGCGTTCCCCTAAAGGCTGCTCGGGTAACCCGTACTTTAACATACGAAAATGTTAGATACAAATTTTTTTACAATATTTAATCTAAGCCTGCTGTCTTCGGCGCTGTTTTTTGCCACCGGGAAAGTATCTGGCGATCGGCAAGACAGCCTGCTAGCATGCTCAACCAAAGGTTAAATGGGTTGCAACGTGTTCCGTCAAAGCTCCACCTACAAAAAAGCCAAAGCAATCGTTACCCGCCTCGTGGAAGCCGGTTCTCCCGCCTACTTCGTTGGAGGAGTGGTGCGGGATATGCTCATGAAGCGGCCCCCTTCCGACATCGACATTGCTACGGCAGCCTCGCCTGAAACCGTGAGTCGTCTCTTCGAGCGAACCATCCAGGTAGGTAGAGGGTTTGGGGTTGTTTTGGTGGTGGAAGAAGGAGACACCTTCGAGGTGGCCACCTTTCGGGCCGAGGGCCCCTACAAGGACGGTCGGCGTCCCGATTGGGTTTCTTACACGGACGCGCGCGCGGATGTGACTCGCCGGGATTTTACTTTGAACGGCCTCCTTTACGATCCACTTGCCGAGGAGCTTATTGATTGGGTAAGCGGTCGAAAAGATATCGGCCGCAAGCTGGTGCGCAGCATCGGCGAGCCGCGACAGCGGTTCGAGGAGGACAAGCTGCGATTGCTTCGAGCCGTCCGCTTGGCTTCAAATTTAGGATTCGAAGTGGAGGAGGGCACCGGGGAAGCCATTCGTGAGATGGCCGGGCAAATCCAGGTCGTCAGTGGCGAGCGGATACGTCAAGAGCTCGTCAAGATGTTCACCGAAGCCCATGCCGACCGAGGACTCCTTCTTCTCGATCAGTACCAGCTTTTAAAGCCCTTACTACCCGAGATTGAATGCATGAAAGGTGTCGAACAGGGTGACCACCACCCCGAGGGTGACGTCTTCATCCACACCGTCAAGATCCTTTCCTTTCTATCGAAGCCTACCCAGAGCTTGGCTTTCGCCGCACTCTTGCACGATGTGGGCAAGCCGCCGACTTTTCAACCGGGGGGCGGACCGCCGCTCTTTCCCAATCACCCCAAGGTCGGCGCTGAAATGGCTCGCGACATCATGAACCGACTTCGTTTCGACCGACGAACTCGGGACCTGGTGGTCGATGCGGTCACCGTCCACCTGCAATTCCTCGATGTTCAGCAAATGCGTCCTGCCACCCTCCGGCGATTCATTTATCGAGACAACTTCACCGAGGAGCTCGAGCTACACCGCCTCGATTGTCTCGCCGGCAATGGCGACCTCACCCACTGGAACTTCGTGAAGGAGAAGATCGAAGAGCTGGAAAGAGAGCCTCTTCCGGCCTCCCCTTTGCTGCGAGGCACCGATCTCATCGACGCAGGTTTCCAGCAGGGCCGACAAATCGGTCGAATCTTGAAAGAGGTGGAAGAAAAACGTTTGGAAGGAAGCCTGAAAAGCCACCAGGAAGCTAAAAGCTGGGTGTTGGATCACTACAGCCCCGACACCGAAGAGTGATTGAATCCCACTCAGCGTCCTCAGCGCCTCTGCGGTTACTCTTTGGGGTCGGAAGAAGGTTCTTCCGATTCGGGCTCGTCTTCCGCAGGCTCCAGGAACCGTTCCACACCGGGTGCTCCGAGTCGCCTCGGGACTTCAAACTCGGTGACTTTAGTCCAGGTCGATGCGCCTACTCTAAGAAATATCTCGACGTCGACCTGCTCCCACTCCTCGTTCTCCAACATCTGCTTCGGCTCGTCTTTCGAGAAAAAAGTCGAATCGCTGCGGAGCGTAATGACTTTCGACAGCCCTCCCGGGGACACCGGCTCTCCGGAAATGGAGTACTCGTAAGCGTTTCCCCAAGCCACATCAGGCGCGCCTTCCCTGTGGAATACCGCCATGGCTTGAATGTAGTCGGCTTCCGCCTCGCCGCCATTTCGAACCCGAAAGCGAACCACCGGCTGTATATAGGTTTTCTCACCACGCTTACCTTCTACAGTCCAATAGGCCACGGTCTCCGTAACCTCGAGAGCCTTCACCGCCTCTTCTTGCCCGGCACCGCAAGAGCCCAGGCAGGTGGCAACGGCAAGAACCAGCGCCGGCCCCCGTAATCTGTTTGCGTGCCTCACCCAAATGACATCCATGAATTTCATTTTCCGAGTCCTCCGAACCGCTCCGGCGATGATTGACAGCTCATCATGCCTCTACTATTATATTTCTCTCTCGGAGGGCCGCTTGGTTTTCCGAAACTCGCCCCGGGGATCCCCAATGGCCCCTGGTAGTTAAACGTGCGCCGCAACGACGGCGACGATTCGACTGCGTTATACTACCATGCGCAACAATTGGAGGCTGGTGGATGATTGAAGTTAAAAGCGTAACCAAGAGGTTCGGCCGCATCACCGCGGTGGATGACATCAGTTTCGATGTCCGAAAGGGAGAGATTCTGGGTTTTTTGGGCCCCAACGGTGCAGGCAAAACGACCACCATGCGCATCCTCACCTGCTTCATCCCTCCCACCGAAGGAACCGTCTCGGTAGCAGGGCATGACATCTTCAAAGAGCCTCTCCAAATCAAGCGAAAGATAGGCTATTTGCCGGAAACCCCTCCTATCTATCCGGAGATGACTGTCATCGAGTACTTGAACTTCGTTGCCCGCATCAAAGGGCTTTCCGGCTCGCGCCGAATCAAGCAGGTGGAGAAGGTCTTCGAGACCTGCGCCATCACCGACGTGCGCGATCAGCTCGCAGGAAGGCTCTCCAAAGGTTATCGGCAGCGGGTCGGTTTGGCCCAGGCTCTGGTTCACGATCCGGAAATACTCATCCTGGACGAGCCCACCGCCGGCCTCGATCCGAAGCAAATCATCGAGACCCGAGAGCTCATCAAGGACTTGGCCGGCCAGCACACCATTATTCTTTCCACCCACATTTTGCCCGAGGTTTCCATGACCTGTGAACGGGTGGTCATCATCAATAGGGGTAGGGTGGTGGCTGAAGACACTCCGGAGGCGCTGACCTTACGGTTGCAGGGCACACAGGTTCTGAGCATCACGGTGGACGGCCCCGAGGAATCGGTACGCGGGCTCATCGGCGCCCAGTCCGGGGTGGCGAAGGTCGAGGTGGAGGTTCATTCGGGCAAGAACGGGGCCCGCACCTACCGTATCGAGACCACAGAAGGGCAAGACATTCGGCGCGAGCTGGCGGCGAGGATTGTCGAGCAAGGTTATGGACTCCTGGAGCTCAAACAATCCAGCTTGAGCCTCGAGGATATCTACCTCCAGTTGACGACTTCCGAAGAAACGGTGGCCGAGGACCGTGAAGGTGAAACGGACTCCTCCGAAGCCACCCGCCAGGGGGCGAGCGAACCGCCGTCCCAGCAAACGGACGTTGAACAGGTAACTTCACCGCACGAGGGAACATGACCGATGCGTAACATCTGGGCCATCTACCGCAGGGAGCTGAACGCTTATTTCAGCTCCCCCATTGCCTATGTTGTTCTGGCCTTCTTCATATTCATCTACGGATACTTCTTCCACGATTACCTCTACCGGTTCATTCAGTTCGGCTTTCAAATGTCGCAATACGGCGGCGGCGGGAGATCTCTGAACGTCAATCAAGATCTCATGCGCTGGCTCTTCCACAGCACCAGCGTGGTCATTCTCTTCATGCTTCCTCTGATTACCATGCGAAGCCTGGCCGAAGAAAAGCGATCGGGAACCATCGAGCTCCTGCTCACCTCTCCCATTACCGACTTTCAAATCGTGGCGGGAAAATTTCTGGCGGCACTGACTCTCTACGGCGCCATGCTCGGCCTGACTCTGTTCCACACCGGGCTGCTCTTTCTCTACGGAGACCCGGAGTGGAAGCCTCTGGTGGCCGGCTACCTGGGAATGCTGCTCATGGGGGGGTCGTTCATCAGTTTCGGCATTCTCTTCAGCAGCTTCACCAAGAATCAAATCGTCGCCGGCTTCCTGACATTTGGAGTCTTTCTTTTCCTTTGGCTCGTCGAGTACATGGGAGACTGGGCCGGTCCCACCCTGGGTAAAGTGGTGAGCTATCTTTCGGTAACCAAGCACATCGAGGAATTTGCCAAAGGCGTCATCGACACCAAGGATGTCATTTACTATCTCTCCTTCATCGGCTTCGGGCTATTCCTCTCGAAGCAGTCGCTGGAGTCGCACAGGTGGAGGGGTTGATATGAACCGCATCGTCCCGTATTTAGGTCCGTTTGGATTGGGGGCGCTGGTTGCCGGAGGGTTGCTCTGGTTGTTCCAGCCCCATCGGGATCAAGTTTGGGCCTCCTTCCTTATCGCCGGGTTGGGTCTGTCGGTCATTTACCTGGTTGCCCGTTGGCGCGACGTCATGGTGCTCATGGGAAGGCGAGGCACCCGTTACGGCGCCAACTTAGCGGTGCTGGTCGTGCTGGTCGCCGGGATCGTGGTAGCAATCAATTACCTGGCCAACCGGCACAACAAGCGCTGGGATTTAACCGCCTCGAAGCAGTTCACCCTTTCCGATCAAACTGTAAAAATACTCGGCAACCTGGATCGGGATATCGACTTCGTCATCCTGAATCGCAGAGAAGCCGCCGCCGCGGCGCTCGACCTGCTCCAGGAATACAGTTACCAAAGTGACCGGATCCATATCGAGGTCATCGATCAGGAGGCTGAGCCGGCAAAAGCGGCGCGGTACAAGACCGAGACCGAGGCCAACATTGCCTTCGGAACCATTGTGATCGACGGCGGGGACCGGCAAGAGCGGATTAGCACCGCCACCGAGCAGGATGTCACCAACGCCATCATCAAGGTTTTAAAGGAAGGCAAAAAGAAGATTTACTTCGTAGAAGGCCACGGAGAGAAAGACACCGACGAGCCTGCGGCGGATGGGGCCTCACTCATCAAGGCCAAGCTCGAGGAGTCCAATTACGAAGTTGCCAAGTTCCATCCGCTGAGGAGCATGAAAGACGGAAAAATCGAGCTTCCCAAAGACGCCACCGCTATGGTGGTTGCAGGACCCAAAAGGGATTATCTTCCCGCTGAGCTCGACACATTCAGACACTATCTACGCAACGGTGGCAAAGTCATTTTCCTTATCGACCCGACAAATCAGGGGGACACACCGAACCTGGCTGCCTTCATGAAAGAGCTGGGTGTCGAACTGGGGGACAACGTCGTTATCGATGCCTCCGGCGTCGGCCAGCTCTTTGGATTTGGACCCGAGGTGCCACTGGTTGCCAGCTACGGATTTCATCCCATCACCGAGAGAATGGCTTCCTTCGCCTCCGTATTTCCCTTCGTCCGGACCGTCACCTCGTCGGACGAATCTCCCGAGCGGGTCACGGTGACCGAGCTTTTGACGACTTCGGAGAACAGTTGGGCCGAGGAAGATCTAGAAGCGCTGGCCGAAGGGATCCAGCTCGACGAGAATGAGATGCAGGGTGCGCTTTCCTTAGGGGTTGCGGTGACGATCCAGCCAGAAGAAACGGCGACACCCGAAACGGGTGAAGCGGACGATGCGCCACCGGTGGACTCCGACGAGAACGATGGCGGTGACGAAGGCAGCGGCGGAAACGAAGAAGAGATTAAAACGGAAGGACGGGCGGTGGTCGTCGGCGACCCGACTTTGTGGGAAACAACCTCAGCCAAGCACCCATCGGCAATCGTGATTTGTTTCTCAATATGGTGAACTGGATCGCTGAGGACGAGGATCTGATCTCGGTTCGCCCCCGCGAGGCCGAAGACCGACGGGTGTTCATGACCACACAGCAGCAACGAAACGTCGGATTTCTCTCCTTGCTGATCATTCCGGCGATGGTCCTGGTGCTCGGCATCTCCGTTTGGTGGGGGCGAAGGTAACATGAATCTGAAAACCACCCTCATTGTGGCCATCGTAGCGTTGGCACTTGGAGGATACATTTACTTTTACGAGCGAGAGACGATTGAAGAGACCGACTCCGAGTGGGAAAAAGTCTTCGACATTGAATCGGCCGATATCGAGGAAATCGAGATTGTCCGGGCCGAAGGCGAAGACCTGAAGCTCATAAGAACCGACGAGTCCTGGACGATTGTATCGCCCATCGAAGCACGGGCGGATACGACCGAAGTCGAAACCCTCACCGGCAACATCGCCGATCTGGAAAGCGAGCGGGTGGTGGCGGAGGGTGACGCTGTCCGGCTCGGAGATTTCGGTTTGGCCGAGCCGGATCTCGAAGTCCGATACAAAACCGAGCAAGACGACTCGCTTACCGGCCTTCTTTTTGGAGACGAAACCCCTACCGGAACCAATCGGTATGCGAAGCTGGCCGGGGAAGACAAGGTCTTCGTCATATCCTCTTACTTGAAGAGCAACTTCGAGAAAGAAACCTGGGACTTGAGGGATAAGAAAATTCTGTATTTCAATCCCGAAGATGTTGAAAGGCTCATCATGGGAAGACCGGATGGGGAGCTGGTGTTGGCCAAGGCGAGTGCGGACCAATGGAATGTCGCCAGCCCCGGCTTTTGCCGCGCCGATCGATACAAAGCTTCGAGCCTCGTCTCCCGCTTCGAGACCGCCAAGATGGAGGAAATTGTCTCCGAGTCCGCCGACAATTTGACGGAATACGGCCTGGCCCCACCCATCTATCAGGTGCACGTTGAGCTCAAAGGAGGCACCTCGGCCAAGCTCTTGGTGGGCAACGAAATTGAAGGCCGTTACTATGCACGCACACCCAATCGCGACCTCATCTATCTCATCAGCTCCAGCCTGGTCGACGACATCAAGAAAGGTGCTTCCGAGTACCGCTCCAAGCGGCTCTTCGAGTTTGCGACCTACCAGGTCGACAAATTTCAAATCGCCTCCGCCGGAGAACCGACTCGCGTCATTGAGAAAACCAAGGAGGCAGAAGACGACGAGACCATGTGGGCGGAGACGGCGCCGCAGGCCCGTGATCTAGATCGCACCCTGGTAGAGGATCTCCTCTACAAGATGAACGGGACGGACGCCCAAGGCTTCGCTGCCGACTCGCCGTCGGAGCTCGAGCCTTATGGACTCCTAGAGCCGGCTTTAACCATCACCGTTTGGGTGGAAGGTAGCGAATCCGCAGAAGAGCTTACGGTGGGCAAGCCCGAGGGCGAGTGGGTTTACGCTCGGCGTAAGGGGGACGAGCCGGTTCTGCAGATCAATGCTACCGATTGGGAGGCTCTTGAGCAGCTCATGAGCTTCGAGAAACAAGAGCCGGAAGAAGAAGAGGAGCAATAAGACTCCGGCCAATAATCGTTCGACACGATCGTCGAGCCGAATCGACCATTTCGTCGATCCCCCTCATCAGCAAGCACTTTCGAGACAAGCTCTCCACTCGTTACCTAAAGAAAACAAAGCGCTTATTGTTTTGGCCACAGTTCCAGGACGTTGGCCCAATCCTTGCTGTTACACGGGTTGAACGGCGAAGCTGGATCGCCGAAGAAAGGAGGCCTACGATGAGACACTTTACGGTATGGACACTTGGAGCCATCTTGGCGCTCGCGGCCGGGACACTTGCACAAACGGCTGGCACCACGGAAGAGGATCCACAGGCACGTGAGCAAGCTCGAATACCAGTTCAAAACCTGGGGCCGGGCTTCGTGGACAACGACGGAAATGGCATCTGTGACTATTTCGAGGCCGGGACGCCGGGACAGGGTCGCGGCTTCGGTGCTCGCGCGGGCGCAGGAGCCGGACCAGGCTTCGTCGACAACGACAACGACGGCATCTGCGACTACTATCAAGCCGGAACACCAGGCCAGGGTCGCGCCGGTCGGTGGGGCCGCGCTTACGGTACAGGCAACGGAACAAGTACCGGAGTCCGGCCACGCGATGGAAGCGGTTACGGAATCAGGGCTGGAGGCAGAGGCGGTGCTTGTGACGGCACCGGCCCCAGAGGTAACAGGGGACGCCGCGGACGGTAGCGTTGATAATCCCCCGGCTTAAGCCGGGGGATTGCGGCGGGCGCATCGAGTGGAATTCGACACCATGCGCCCGCACTAAGAAAACTCTGAGCAGTGGGCATGTCTCAACCATCGTAGTTCCAATCCTTCCCCGAACTGTGCTACGCTTTGCGCCCCCCACCACCCCGAGAACACGGGGCAGGTAGTCCATCTCGACGTAACCGTCAGAGAAGGTTGTCTTTCCATGACAAGCAAAAAGTTCGGTCGCTACGAGATCGAGACGAAAATCGCCGAAGGGGCGATGGGTGCGATCTATAGAGCGTGGGACCCTGTTGCGCAAAGAAGGGTAGCCGTCAAAACGGTCAAAGACGAGGTTCTAGCTCAGGATGCGACCGGAGATTACCTCAGGCGCTTTCAAAGAGAAGCTCGCGCCACAGGGGGTCTTTCACATCCCAACATCATTACGATTTATGACGTCGGCGAGAAGTACTTCGTCATGGAGCTTCTCGAAGGCACCTCTTTACTCGACCACCTCGATCAAAAAGGTCCACTTCCACTTTCCGCCGTCACTCCCATCATCTCACCCATTGCAGACGCCTTGCGGTACGCACATACGAAAGGTATTTTTCACCGGGACATCAAGCCGGCCAACATCATGATTCTTCCCGACGGCACACCAAAGCTCATGGACTTCGGTTTAGCGCACCTGGAGTCAACCCTTTTGACCGCCTCGGGGCAATTCCTTGGCTCGCCCTCCTACATGTCGCCGGAGCAGATCAAGGGGGAGCCCATGAGCCCCACAGCGGACCACTACGCTCTCGCAGTCGTCACCTATGAGATGTTGACCGGGCACAAACCGTTTCCCGGTAAGAACATCACCACCGTGATCCACCGGGTCATTCATGAGGACCCGGTTCCCCCGGGCGACTGGAACAAAGGGCTTCCGCCTCAATACAACGACATCTTTCGCCGCGCCCTCGCCAAGGAGCCTCACAAGCGCTTCGCCCATTTCTCCGAGCTGCTAACCGCCCTTCACTTGAAGGAGCTCGACTCCATTCAACTGCCTGCGCCGGATGTTTCGAGACCCGTCGCGACCGTCTCCGACGAAATGTGGGGGACCGCCGAGACGATCGACTACCACCCGTTCCCGGCAGTGATGCCGAAGCCGGTCCAGGAGTCACGCTCGAGCACGACCGAACGGAAGCCCCGCCGCAGAAGGCGTTGGTTTGCTCGCCGGACGGCTATCGCCGGCACCTTAGCAGGGGTCCTGGCCGCAATCTCCTGGCTCATTGCTTCTCTCACCGCTACACCGCCGGTGCCACAAGGTTTCCGAGTGGATACCGATCCGCCCGGCGCCGAGATATGGCTGGATGGGGAAAAAAGGGGTCTGTCCCCTTTTGAGTTGACGGCCCTATCTACCGGCGAACACACCCTACGATTGACCAGGGAGTTCTATAACCCGGTGGAAGAAACATTTGTAGTCGACGAAGGTAAAAGGCTGCAAGATCTCTTCGTGCGGCTCTCGCCCCGCAAAGCAAGCCTTTTCCTCGAAACGAATCCCGCAGCCGCCACCGTACTCATCGACGGCGAAAAAGTCGGCATCTCGCCTCTCGAGAGCTTCTATATCGAGCCCGGTCTCCATGAGATCCGGGTGGAAAAAGCCGGCTTTCGAGCTTGGAGCCAAACCGTAGAAGCTCGCACCGGGGAAAGCCTCAACTTGGTTGCTCGACTTGCCCGCCGTGACCGGTAAAATGATGAAGACACCCACATTTTTTTTCGAATCGATTCTTTCTTTCCTGTTGATCTCCACATCGCTACTTGCACAACCCAAGCCCCGGGCACGCGACCTGGGCATGGGTTGCGCAAGTAGCGAGGTGGAGATCAACAGGGAAGAGAGAATCGATGCGAAAGACAATGTGGGTGTCTTCAGCATTTTACCGGTCA
>PVMS01107276.1_pt1 | contig 15076 bp, 14 predicted proteins | sample 1853461 | NCBI WGS metagenome assembly PVMS01 (sample SAMN08582032, study PRJNA380276) | Marine sediment metagenome, whole genome shotgun sequencing project. | isolation source: ocean sediment barecode stripped | collected 2017 | reverse complement strand
TTATCAAAGGGCAATTTCAAGAGCTTCGAATATCTGTGTTACTGATCGACGAAAACTCTGAGAGGTGAATTGTGAATCCTGAGGAAACCTTAAAATTGGTTGCAGAGGAAGTATCCAAGTGCAATTTGTGTGAACTTTATCATTCAAGGAAGCTGGCTGTACCAGGTGAAGGTCCTGGGAATTCTGACATTATGTTTATCGGAGAGGGACCCGGATTTCATGAGAATGAACAAGGACGACCATTTGTAGGAGCTGCTGGCAAATTTTTAGAGGAATTATTAGCGAGTATCGATTTAAGTAGGGAGCAAGTCTATATTACCAATGTCGTGAAATGCCGGCCTCCTGGCAACCGCGATCCGCAGCCAATAGAAGTGGAAACTTGCACAACAACTTTTCTTGACAGACAAATTCAAGCTATTAACCCTAAATTAATCGTCACATTGGGGCGATTTTCGATGAGTTTATTCTTAACGAATGCAAAAATCAGTCAAGTGCATGGTCAATCCATGCGCATTAAAGGACGTTTGGTTGTTCCGATGTATCACCCGGCAGCAGCACTTCACCAAGGCTCGTTGAGACCTGTAATCAAAGATGACTTTGCGAAATTACCTCAGCTGATTGCTAATGCTGATGAGCCGGCAAGAATTCAAATAGAGGAAGAAGAGAATAAACAAGATCCCAAGCAATTGAACCTTTTTTGAGGTAAAAATGGATGATTTTAATGTTGATCTCCAGAGAAAAATTCGTGATCATTCTGCACGAGTCGCCATCCTGGGACTAGGTTATGTAGGTTTGCCATTGGCGACAATATTTGCGGAATCGGGTTATAACGTGGTTGGGGTAGAACCAGATGAACACAAGGTCGAATCAATAAGAAAAGGTGAGAGCTACATCCAGGATGTACCCAGCGAGCAGCTGGCGAGTCTGGTCCGCACGGGTAAATTGCGTGCGACATCCGATTTCTCCGTGCTGGCTGACGCAGATGCGGTGAGCATCTGTGTGCCGACTCCACTTCGAAAGACCGGTGACCCCGATTTATCCTTCATATTGGTGGCAACTGATGAAATGGCTAAGTACATTCATCGTGGGGTCGTGGTGGTGCTTGAATCAACCACATACCCGGGAACGACGAGAGAGATCCTCTTGCCTAAGCTCGCTGAAGCCAGTGGATTAGAAGTGGGAAGAGATTTCTTCCTCGCATTCTCTCCAGAACGTGTTGATCCAGGTCGAAAAGATTGGACGACTTACAACACGCCAAAAGTTATTGGTGGGATCACACCTTCCTGCACGAAGGTAGCATCTCTTTGGTATGAACAAGCTTTAGAAACTGTTGTACCGGTTTCATCTGCAGAAAGTGCAGAGATGGCGAAACTCCTCGAGAATACATTTCGCATGATCAATATCGGTCTGGTGAACGAAATGGCGATCATGTGTGATCGTTTAGGATTGGATGTATGGGAAGTGATCGATGCTGCGGCAACAAAACCATTTGGGTACATGAAATTTACTCCAGGTCCAGGATTGGGTGGGCACTGCATTCCAATCGATCCTCTCTATCTATCATGGAAGTTGCGGGCACTCAACTACACAGCTCGATTCATTGATTTGGCCTCTGAGATTAACACCGGGATGCCCCGCTATGTAGTTGGTAAAATACAAGACGCACTCAATGACCAGGCTAAACCGATTAAAGGAAGTCAAATCCTGGTTATCGGCGCGGCGTACAAACCGGATGTAGACGATATGCGCGAGTCGCCTGCTTTGGATATCATTGGATTACTGCGCCAGAAAGGGGCCGAAGTCCTCTACCATGATCCGTTTATCCAAAGAATCCAACATGATGATTGGTACTTAGAGAGTGTACCTGACGTTCTCGTGAGTGCAGGCGATGTTGATTGCGTGGTGATCGTTACTGATCATTCATCGTATGATTATGCGGATATCCTTAAACATGCACAATTGATAGTCGACACTCGCAATGCGCTCGGGGATGCGGGACGAAGCAATCCGCTAGTAGTGAGGTTATGAGCTCAACGGATCGACAATCTTATAAACACATTTAATAGAGGGTAGTATGGCTCGATATATTCTCACCGGGGTTGCCGGTTTCATCGCGGCTCGGGTCGCTGAAATGCTGTTGGATAATGGGGAAATCGTAATTGGTCTTGATAATATGAACGATGCCTACGATGTCCGCATGAAGGATTATCGTTTGGGAAAGCTAATCGATCGTCAAGGCTTCAGCTTCTGGAAAGTAGATATCTCAGATCGAGATGAATTAATGAAAGTTTTCCAGAGTGAATTCGAGAAAAACGGAGACATCCATTGTGATGGGATAATAAATCTAGCTGCACGCGCGGGGGTCAGGCAATCCGTTGAAAATCCCTGGGTTTACGTTGACACAAATATCACTGGGACGTTGAATTTGTTGGAGTTGTGCCGGCAGTATGAGATAAACAAGTTTATCCTTGCATCTACCTCCAGCATATATGGCTCAGATGCACCACTTCCAACACCAGAAATTGCAAACAGCGATCTTCCGCTGCAACCTTATTCTGCCAGTAAAAAAGGGGCTGAAGTCCTTGCTCATTCTTACCACTACCTGTACGGGATTGATGTTACGATATTCCGTTACTTCACGGTTTATGGCCCGGCAGCTCGCCCTGATATGATTATGTTCCGATTGGCGCAGTGGATCCATGAAGGAAAGACAGTGCAGGTGAATGGCGACGGAGAACAATCTCGCGGCTTCACATATATCGATGATATTGCCAGAGGCACAATCCTTGGCTTGAAACCTCTTGGGTATCAAGTGATCAATCTTGGGGGACATGAAACGATAAAAATTAATGAATTAATCAGTAAATTTGAAACTCTGATCGGTCATCAGGCACGCATTGAACACCGCCCAGCCCATCCAGCCGACATGAAAACAAGTTGGGCAGATGTTGAAAAAGCAGAAGAGCTCATTGGCTGGCGACCGGAAGTATCTTTGCAGGAGGGGGTCGCTAACCTGATAACATGGTACCAGGCTGAACGCGTCTGGGCGAGCCAGATTCAAACCGATTAGCTAATAGGAAGTTAACTGGTCAACTCGCATGTCTGAAAACCCAGCGAATAAGTCGGGCGGTATTTTTCAACGCCTGTTTGGAAACGAATTAATCCGCCGGGTGGTAAAGAATTCCGGGTACCTATTTAGCGCGACTGGCATCGCGGCAGCATTGAGTATGCTGCAAAGCATTCTGGTTGCTCGCCTGCTTGGTGTAACCGATTTCGGAATCTTAGGCACAATCACGTTATTTGCCAGTGTGATAAACAAATTCGCTTCTTTTAGAATGAGCGAATTGGTGATCAAGTACGTGGGCCAATATTCCGTTGAAGGCGACGAACGCAGCGCAGCTGCTGTCTTCGAATCTGCTGGCATCCTGGAAACGATGACATCGGTTCTCGCATTCGGATTGATCTGGTTGTTAGCCCCTCTAGGTGCACGTTACATTGCAAAAGACATCACCACGACTTATTGGTTTATCCTGTACGGTTTAATTGTCTTGGCCAATTTCATGGCGGAAAGTTCGACTGGTTTAATGCAAATATTTGATCGTTATAAGGTCATTGCCGGGATAACGATCGGACAGAGTTTACTGACCCTAGGTTTAATAGTATATGTTTATATCAATCAAGGCGGTCTTTTTGAGATTGTCTTGGCTTACATGGTTGGAAAAATCGCAGGTGCGCTTGCACTGGCAGTTGGTGCTCTCATAATGGCAACAAGTCGATGGGGTCCTGGTTGGTGGTGGGCTCCCATCAGCATATTACGCGATCGGACGCGTGAATTGGTCCGCTTCGCCTTCAGCACAAATATCAGTGCCACTATCAACCTGGTTAATAAGGACGGTGAATTGCTTTGGGTATCGGCATTAACTGGTCCAACGCAAGCTGGATATTATAAATTGGCCTTAAGTCTGGCGAATCTGATCCAATTACCAGTAAGCCCATTGCCACAGGCTACTTACCCAGAGCTTTCCAGGGAAGTGGCTGAGAGGAATTGGGGAAATATGCGCTACATCTTGCGCCAAGGTTCCAGGATGGCTCTGGCATACTCCGCTGTCGCGGGGGTGTTTTTGCTAATTTTTGGTCGATCTCTGATCGCGATTTTTTACACCCCAGAGTTTTTGCCTGCTTATCCCGCCTTGCTCATTCTAATGGTTGGATTACTGGTCGCAAATACGTTTTATTGGAACCGGATTGGGTTACTGTCGCTTGGTCTTGCAGATTATCCAGCCAAGGTGAATTCAATCGCTGCGGTACTTAAAACTATCGGAATTTTCACAATCGTTCCTATATTCGGCTATCTTGGAAGTGCTGCACTGTTATCCGGGTACTATATTTTCTCTGTTTCCTTGAACGTGCGTAAAACATTCTCTGAGTTGAAGCTGCGCCAGGCTAAAAGATAATGAAAATCGCGATCGTTGCTCCGACGAGTATCCCGGCGAAGCAGGCCAATACGCTGCAAGTGATGAAAATGACACAGGCGTTGGTTAATATTGGAAACCAAGTTCGTCTTGCGGTGCCAGATGATGCGAATAGCAATGGATCTGTGGACCGACAGTGGAGTAATATCGCCTATCATTATGGCTTGTCAAATGAATTTCAAATTGATTGGTTGCCGGCGAATCAGAAATTGCGGAAATACGATTACGCCTGGCGCGCTATCCAGTGGGCAATTCGCTGGGAGCCAGATATTCTGTATACACGTCTTCCCCAAGCTGCTGCAATAGGATCACAGCGTGGCATAAATACAATCCTTGAAGTTCATGATTTCCCCCGAGGTAAATTTGGATCGAGATTGTTCAAATGGTTCCTGACCGGGAAAGGTGCTATCCGGATGGTAGTAATATCAAAGGCATTAGCGACGGATTTGGATAAGGTCTATAGAGCGCCTGTTCAACCATTGATCCTCCCGGATGGAGTAGATTTGATCCGCTATGCAGATGTGCAAACTCCCTCCCGAAGCCGAGCAAAACTGCTCCCAGTGATAGAACCATACCTCGATCAATCTGGTTCTCATTTTTCCGCAGAAAAATTCACTGTAGGCTATACTGGTCATCTTTATCCTGGACGAGGCCTGCAATTAATCCTTGATATTGCAGAGAGACTGAAGGATATGAATTTTATAATTGCCGGTGGTGAATCCAAAGATGCACTCCGTCTTCGAGATGCTGCTCAAAAACAAAGCTTGACGAACGTAACAATCACCGGCTTCATTCCGAATGCTGAACTGCCATTGTTTCAGGCAGCGTGTGATGTGTTTCTCATGCCATACCAACGCCAGGTAGCAGCCTCCTCAGGTGGAGATATCTCCAACTACTTGAGTCCGATGAAGTTGTTCGAATATCTGGCTTGTGGAAGGCCGATATGCTCTAGCGATTTACCTGTATTGCGGGAGATCCTATCGGATGAGATTGCAGTCCTTTTACCTCCTGAAGATGTCAATGGGTGGGTATCTGCTGTGCAAAATCTGCGTGAAAATCCAAACTATTGGGCTGAATTAGCAAACAAATCACGGCGGATTGGGGAGCAGTACTCTTGGGAATCGCGGGCAAAAAAAATACTTGAAGGAATCTAAGAAGAAAGGTCACTTTGGAAATTGACCATTAGCATTTCGATCAGTGATATGCAGATGAGCATTAAAGGATCACCCACAAAAAAAACCTCTAAGCTAAGGTTACTTATCCTGGTTAGCGCAGGCTTGATCGGGGTATCTTTTCTCCTGGCATGGGTTTCTTCTGGATTTGAGAGCGTACAGAGTTGGAGTCAATTCCTGGTGGTTATTATATTGAGCGCGGGAATTATGTTCCTGGGTTGGTTGGGGATAAAAGCCGATAAATCATTTGAAGTGCCAAGATGGTTGGGATGGCTGATCGTAGGAGCAGCATTAGTACGTATAATGGTTGGCGCGATCTGGTACGCAGGATTACCTGATTGGGGTTATGGATCTCCGGTCGAGCAAGCGGGTTATGTCATGGCTGATGCCCATGCCAGAGACATACCGGCTTGGGAACTGGCTCAAACAACGAAACCTCTTTGGACAGCGGTCACCGAGTATCGAAATGTTGATCAGTATGGTGGAATGTTATACCTGAGCGCTCTGGTTTACAGATATCTTGGTGGTGATCTCCATCAACCACTTCAGATTGTCGTCCTCACTGCATCATTTTCAGCATTAGCAGTTTTGTTCACCTGGGCGTTTGCCATGCGCGGCTGGGGAGAAAACGTGGCTCGCGCTGCTGCCTGGATATTGGCAATCTTTCCCGATGCGATCATCCTCGGCGGTTCCCAGATGCGGGAAGCATTCTTGGTGACAATGATTGCGGTATCTTTATATGGTTTGGTCCGTTTCAGGCAAGAACGTTCGTGGTCAGGTCTGGCCTGGTTGGTACTGGGTCTCTTATTGATAATTCCCTTTTCTCCACCCATAGCAGGCGTGTTAGTCATCGTAACCATCATTTTGGCATTATCCTTTGAGGGTTGGGAGTTATTTCGTCAACCTCGGTTTTGGATCATTATCGGTGGAATAACTATCATCGCGGGTATAGGAATTTACTTTTCCTGGGGAAGAATTGCACCAGAAGGAATCAATGATCCAATTTCTTTAGTGATCTGGTGGTTTAAGCAATCCGCACGGTGGCAGGCTTACTTTGTCAAACAATCATCAACCCTAATAAGACGGATATTCAAGGTAACCCCAGATTGGTCGCATGTTTTGATCCTGATGGTATATGGTGTGCTGCAACCATTTCTTCCAGCGGCCATCCTGGATCAAGGTGCCCCGGTCTGGAAGGGGATCGCTATCTGGCGTTCGATCGGTTGGACTTTGATGTTGCCATTTTTACTGGTTGCGCCCCTGTTCGTTTGGGGACGAAAAGAGGGAAAGCGATTGGCGCTCGGGCTGACTCTCGTCGTTTGGTTGGGAATTCTAATTGCATCTTTACGGAGTGGAGGCGACCTGTGGGACAACCCTCGCTATCGGCTAATATTCATCAGCATGCAAGCAGTGCTGGTTGCGTGGGTCTGGTTTGAACAACGGCAAAGTAGAAATCCATGGTTGCAGCGGATGGCTCTGGCGCTAGCGATTTTTTTAGCCTGGTTTGTTCCATGGTACCTTCAACGTAACGAATATATCTCCTGGCCCGTAGTGGATGTCTTTAAAACTGTCGGTCTGGGATTGGCAAGTGTAATCTTGGTATTTATCTGGATATATGTGCGGGGGAGAAGCATGAAGTGGGAGAACCAAACTCCGAGAAATCAAAATCCAAATTGATTTTGATCATTATTATTGCACTTGATAGGGGAGTCTATTAACCCAAGAATGAGTTATAATTCAATTGCTGAATTTTAGAAATGGGAGATATTTAATGCCAACTGCGATTATCACCGGAATCACGGGTCAGGATGGATCTTATTTAGCTGAATTCTTACTTGGAAAAGAATACGAAGTGATCGGCATGGTTCGCCGATCCAGTACAGTAACTTTCGAAAGAATCAACCATATCCAAGACAATGTCACCATCATCCAGGGTGACCTGCACGACCAGAGCTCATTGGTTGATGTGATAGAACGCTTTCGACCTGATGAGGCATATAATCTGGCTGCCCAATCGTTTGTGCCCACATCGTGGAATCAACCAGTTCTCACCGGTGAAGTGACTGCATTAGGAGTAACCCGTCTTTTGGAAGCGATTCGCTTGATCAATCCTCAAACGCGGTTTTACCAGGCTTCATCGAGTGAAATGTTTGGTAAGGTTCGTGAAGTACCTCAAAATGAAGATACGCCCTTCTATCCGAGAAGTCCTTATGGAGTGGCGAAGGTGTACGCACATTGGATCACGGTAAATTATCGTGAATCTTATGATATCCATGCTGTGTCTGGAATATTGTTTAACCACGAAAGCCCTCGTCGAGGATTGGAATTTGTAACACGGAAGATCAGCAATGGGGTTGCCAGGATTCGGTTGGGTCTGGCTAATGAGCTGCGGTTGGGAAATCTTGAATCTCGCCGAGATTGGGGATATGCAGGTGATTATGTTGAAGCAATGTGGTTAATGTTGCAGCATGATCTACCTAAAGATTTCGTCATTGGGACTGGCGAGACCCACTCCGTACGTAAATTCTGTGAATTGGCATTCAGTCATGTAGGATTGGATTATAAAGAATATGTCGTACAGGATGAACGTTTTTATCGTCCAGCAGAGGTTGAGATGTTAGTTGCTGATCCGAAAAAAGCCAATGAAGAGCTGGGCTGGTATCAGAAAGTCGGTTTCGAGGAATTGATCCAATTAATGGTTGACGCAGATTTAAAACGTCTGGCTCAGGAAATCGATTGATTATTAAATTGTATGTAGTGGGAGCTAACTGAAAAATGGTTCTTTCGCCAAAGAGAGCATGATTATCTGTTTGTTTTTTGTTGAGAAACCAAATTCACAATGAATTCAATCCAATCTTTGAGTTTTCTGCCAAGTGAACTATTCTTTTTGTTAGGTTTATCTTGTAGCAATGGGTACTAGATTGCCCTTGACCTGGGTTAGTCTAGGGTTATAATTCAACAACTGAATTTTAGAGATAACTATGGATACATCACCTGATCCCAACAGAGAAATGGTCTTACTTGAACAGATCGAGTATGACCCTGATATCAATCAAAAAACACTTGCGGCGAATTTAGGGGTCGCGGTGGGCACAGTAAATTGGCACCTAAAGCGGTTGATCGCCAAAGGTTATGTCAAAGTGAAGCGGGCTCAACGGCGGAAATTACGTTATATCATTACGCCGGAGGGGATCGCCTTCAGGGCTCGTTTGACAGTCAACTATATCGAACAATCGATGCAGCTGTACCGTATAGTACGCGAGCGTGTGCGCGAATCTTTAGTTGAATTAAAAATGGCTGGATATGACTCTGTACGGCTTCAAGGTGACGGGGATATCGCTGATATATGCAGGTTAACCTGTATTGAACAAGGGGTCCATGTCACTGATTCTCCTGAAGCGCCATTGTTAGAACTGCGGGACCTTAAAGTGGTTCTGCACTTAGGAAATCCGGAAGAGTTGATTACCTCCGGTGATGAAGGTTGAGCGAGTAAAGATGGCTGAATTAAACACTGAAAGACATATCGTGGTCACCGGAGGAGCGGGTTATCTGGGTTCTCTATTAATTGGGAAGTTATTACACCTTGGGTATGCTGTCACTGCTGTGGATGATTTGCTATACGGAGGTGAGTCACTTCTAGCATATTTTTCACATCCAAACTTCCATTTTGTCAAAGCCAATGTCTGTGAACCAAGATCGATTCGCGACACACTAAATCCTGGTCTTCCATCTCCTGAGGCAGTTGTACATCTGGCGGGAATCGTTGGATTTCCAGCCTGCCAGGCAGTTGGTCGACAGGTAGCCTGGCGTTATAACGTTGAATCCACAGAAAGAGTATTTGAACAATCAATCGAGCTGGGTGTAGGCCGGTTCTTATTTGCATCTACATATAGTATCTATGGACCGTCCCTTGATGGCACACCTTTGACTGAGAATTCACCAATAAATCCGGGATCGTTATATGCGGAAACGATGTTCAATGCGGAAAAACTTTTATTGGGTCAGAAGGATTCTAATTGTATACCTGTTGTTTTCCGGATGGCGCATTTATATGGTCTGTCACCTCGTCCCCGGTTTGATTTAATGGTCAACCAGTTTGTTTTGGATGCCTATACAAAAAGGGAGATGGTAATTTACCAACGAGGATATTCACGCTCATTCATGCATGTGAGAGATGCCGTAGAAGGTTTGATTTTAGGGTTGAACGCAGCGGATGAGGTCATTCGGGGACAAATTTACAACCTGGGATCCGAGACAGGTAATATCACAAAGGATGATATCGCGCAGATAATCTTGACTCGTCTTCCTGAAACCACCGTAAGGTACAAGGATTTAACCTTTGGTGGATATGCGCGATTTTCAAGTTTCTTATAAAAAGGTTCAAGAGAATCTAGATTTTAATATCCAATTTGAAGTTGAAGATGGTGTTAGAGAAGTTTTGCAGGCTTTACACCGTGGAATTATCGACGATCCGAAGGATCATAAATATAGAAATGCACAATTTATCGTGGCGTAAGAAGAGAATCTGATGATATCTGACAAAGAATCAATGGAATACGAAAACTCACCTTTCTGGTCAGATAAGAAAGTTATCGTCACTGGAGGGGCAGGTTTCTTAGGTTCTTATGTTGTTGATAAGCTTAAACAGCGACGGGCCAGGGAAATTATTGTGCCTCGAATTGAAAATTATGATTTGACGGATATACAGGCTGTCCAACGATTGCTTGAAGATGTGGATATTGCCGATCAAGAATCGATCATCATTCATCTGGCAGCTTTGGTCGGTGGGATCGAGGCAAACCGCGTCAGACCAGCGGAATATTTCTATACCAACTTGATGATGGGTGCCCAGCTGATGCATGAAGCCTGGAAATTTGGAGTCAATAAATTCGTCGCCATCGGATCGATCTGTGCGTATCCAAAAATTACTCCATTACCATTCAAAGAAGAAAATTTGTGGGATGGTTATCCGGAAGAGACAAACGCCCCCTATGGATTGGCCAAGAAAATGATGCTTGTGCAAGCTCAGGCTTATCGCCAACAGTATGAATTCAATGCGCTTTATTTGCTCCCGGTAAACCTCTACGGTCCAGGAGATAACTTCGATCTTGAAACTTCGCATGTGATTCCAGCATTAATTCGAAAATGCCTGGAAGCACAAGATCGTGGCGAAGACCAAATTGTAGTATGGGGTGACGGTTCTCCGACCCGTGAGTTCCTTTTTGTAAAGGATGCTGCAGAAGGAATTCTTCTGGCTGCAGAAAACTACAACGATAGTCAGCCTGTCAACCTTGGTTCAGGACAGGAAATCAGTATCAAGAATCTGGTTCAAGAGATTTCTCGCTTAACAGGCTTCAGTGGAGAATTGGTTTGGGATACATCAAAACCAAATGGGCAGCCACGTCGAGTTTTGGATACGCATAGAGCGGAGAAATTTTTCGGCTTTCGTGCCCAGACTAAGTTTGAAGATGGGTTGCGGGAAACAATTAATTGGTACCAGGGACATAGAAGGAAAATAGAAAGAGGGTAGTTGAGTTCTTTCTAATCTGAGGTAAGCATATGGCTCAATCGACTATCGCCACGCAGCAAGAAGAGGAAGTTATCATACTTAAACCAACCCAGGGTTGGGGTTCTCTTAATCTACGTGAAATTTGGCTGTATCGCGAGCTGGTTTATTTCCTCACCTGGCGCGACCTCAAAGTGCGCTACAAACAGACCGCACTTGGGGCCGGTTGGGCGATCTTGCAACCTGTGCTTTCGATGGTTGTATTCAGCATTTTCTTTGGCGGTTTATTGAACGTACCATCTGAGGGTGTGCCATATCCCATCTTCTCATATGCCGCTCTATTACCATGGGGTGTGTTTGCAAAAGCTTTAACTGACACGGGTCGCTCGTTAGTATCAAATCGGTCGATGCTCACCAAAATATACTTCCCCCGCATGGTCATACCCCTGGCATCTGTATTTTCCAGTTTGGCGGATTTTCTTATCGCGTTCATCGTCATGCTTGTGTTGATGTTCTATTATCAGATTCCTCCGACTTCAAATGTCTGGACCTTACCATTGTTTTTACTTTTAGCAGTGATCACCGCTTTAGGCGTAGGATTGTGGTTGTCTGCCATGAATGTACTCTACAGGGATATTGGATACATGATCCCCTATATCACCCAATTATGGTTTTATCTCACGCCGATCGTTTATCCGGCCAGCAAAGTCCCTGAACAATGGCAGTTTTTTTATGCGTTGAATCCAATGGTTGGGGTGGTTGAGGGTTTCCGCTGGGCTTTATTAGATACATCAGATGCGCCCAGTCCATTGGTGGGTGTATCGGCAATTATTGCCGTGGTGATCTTTATAACCGGGATGTTCTATTTCCGGCGCATGGAGCGGACCTTCGCTGATATGGTGTGAATAAATTAAAAGGAATTTGATCAAATTGGATGGGAGAGGTTATCCCCAATCTATATCGATATGAATGATGTAGCTATTCGAGTTGAGAATTTAGGCAAGCAATATCGCATTGGATTGACCCCCATGCGTTACCGGACCCTGCGGGAAACTTTGGTTGAGACGGTAACTCCAAGGGGGCGAGAGAAACGCGCTTTAGAAAAGGAAGAATCTGGAACGATTTGGGCCTTACGTGATGTATCGTTCGAAGTCCATAAAGGACAGGTCTTAGGGGTGATCGGTCGTAATGGGGCAGGGAAGAGCACCTTACTCAAGATACTTTCTCGCATAACCGAACCCACGGAAGGTTATGCAGAGATTCATGGAAGGGTGGGCTCCCTGCTCGAGGTTGGTACTGGCTTCCATCCTGAATTGACAGGACGAGAAAATATCTATTTGAATGGGGCAATCCTGGGTATGGGGCGCGAAGAAATTGATCGAAAATTTGACGAGATCGTGGCATTCTCGGAAGTAGAAAAATTCATCAATACTCCAGTTAAACGCTTTTCCAGCGGGATGTATCTTCGCCTGGCTTTTGCTGTAGCTGCTCATATGGAACCCCAAATACTGGTTGTAGATGAAGTGCTAGCAGTAGGAGATGCTGAATTCCAGCGTAAATGTCTTGGCAAAATGAACGATGTGGCTCAGGAAGGGCGGACCGTACTTTTTGTCAGTCATAATATGTCCGCCATACTTCGATTGACACAAGAAACTATCTTATTAGAGAGCGGTCAGATCGTCATGCGAGCTCCCACTGCACAAGTCGTCGATCATTATATGAGCTCTGGATTTTCGCAAACTGGGGAACGCTCCTGGAGCATAGACGAGATTTCTCCCGATGCTGCTCCGTTTCGCCCGATCGCTCTACGAATCAGTGACGAACAACAGCGTACCTTAGGCAGAGTCAAATCGACCGATCCGATATCAATTGTGGTGGAGTATGCCTTAGATGCACCTATAAATGGATTACGGGTGGGAGTTTATCTTCTGACACCGAGGGGTGAGTTTGTATTCACTTCATTTGATACAGATACAACCCAGCAATTTGACCAGTTTGGCGTGCGACCTGCGGGACATTATATAAGCAAATGCACACTGCCTCCAGATTTTTTGAATGAAGGACAATATATCCTGGGTATTAACGCCAGTTCTTACCGGGTGAAACGTTATTTTCAAGATGAAAATGCTTTGGCATTTACCGTTGATGGCGCTGGTGCTCCGGGAATGCAATGGCCGGAAAGACGGCTAGGACCGGTTCGCCCCCGTCTTGAATGGAGTATTGAGAAAAGATGAACTCAAAAGCCACTGCAAAAAAAATTCTGGGTGATTTACCACTAACTGCTGATATTTATTGGTTATTCCGTCAGTCTGATGAACCGCCGACAAAGACTTTTTATCTAAATAAGTTAGAGAAAGCTTTGCCTGATTGGATCGATCAGGTAACCAAATCAGCTAATCTCCACCAACCGGGTAAGAGAGTTTTGATCTTCGCTGCGCTGCATTACTGGATTTCACATACTGCGTTATTAGGGGCTACTCTGGCCGGTTTAGGTCATAAGGTTGTCTTGAGTTACCTTCCGTACGCAAAATGGCAAGAACCGATTAATCGATTCGATCTTCGTCGTCAAAACTTGTACGCACACCGGGTTCTAGATAAAGCTGCCCCGATCCTCGAGACTGTCTCTTTATTGGATGTCAAAGATTTTGGAGAACCGCTACCTGAGCCGATTAAAGAAGCAGTTGAGGAAATTTCATTGAGAGATACTCAATATACCTTACAAGTAGAAGAGATCAATCAAGACAGCGATCTTTATAGACTTCGGATGGAGCGGAACACGAAAGCTGCTTCAACAGCACTTACCTGGATGAGAGAGAATCCTCAGGATGTTGTGATTGTCCCCAATGGAAGTATTTTGGAGATGGGCATCGTCTATCAAGTAGCCCGTCATCTAGGTATTCCGACGGTATCTTATGAATTCGGTGAACAACGCAATCGCATCTGGTTGGCTCAGAACAGGGAGGTTATGCGTCAAGAAACGGATGATCTTTGGGCTGTTCGGAAAGATAATCCTTTAATGGAAAGCGAAGCGGAAAAAATCCGTGAATTATTCGGTTCCAGGCAAAAAGGCGATTTGTGGAAAAATTTTTCCCGCCGTTGGCAAGTTTTGCCCAGTCAAGGAGGAGAGCAAGTTCGCAGGTCTCTTGACCTAGATGATCGTCCAGTAGTACTTCTGGCAGCAAATGTGGTTGGTGATAGTCTCACCCTTGGGCGACAATTTTTTAGCCGCAACATGTCGGAATGGCTTGAGCGAACTGCCCAGTATTTTGGCGAAAATTCAGACCTTCAATTAGTAGTTCGTATACATCCTGGCGAAAGGTATACAAAAGGTCCATCTGTTGCTGCTCTTGTCAAGCAAGCACTGCCAAACATGCCTGACAATATTCACTTAATCTCTGCGGATGATCCGATCAATACATATGATTTATTGGAAATTGCAGACCTTGGATTGGTATATACGACAACAGTTGGCCTGGAACTGGCAATGAGTGGGGTGCCTGTAATCGTAGCAGGGTTCACTCATTACCGAGATAAGGGCTTCACGTTCAATCCGAGTTCTTGGGAAGATTATTTCAAATTATTGGATAAATTTGCACAAGATCCACATCACTACCGATTGACCCGGGAACAAGTAGATATCGCCTGGCGTTATGCATACTGTTTCTTCTTTGACTATCCAGCACCATTTCCATGGCCAATGCCGCGTTTCTGGGGTGAATTGGAGGACTGGCCAATAGAACGAGTGCTCTCGGAAGAAGGTTTAGCTGAATATGGTGACACCTTTCAATACCTCGTAGGGGAGGCTCGCAACTGGCAAGTCTCCAATTCGATGGATATCGACTAATACATGGATAAACAATGAGCGTATCGAATTACCTGCGCGAGCAACCAATTTTTATTTGGGATGACCGCAAATAAAAATTGGT
>PVMS01011731.1_pt1 | contig 15076 bp, 13 predicted proteins | sample 1853461 | NCBI WGS metagenome assembly PVMS01 (sample SAMN08582032, study PRJNA380276) | Marine sediment metagenome, whole genome shotgun sequencing project. | isolation source: ocean sediment barecode stripped | collected 2017 | reverse complement strand
GCCGGGGCTCGACGTTCGGAACCCGCCCGAGGATCGGCCAGATCCACCACGGATTGTCGGGGGCGCGCTTGCCCCACGGCGTCCGGTACGGGCGCCCGTCGGGCGCGCGGCGCGGCGGCGCTTCGGGCGGATCGCCCCCGTCGGGCCGGCTCACGGAGTCGCGTACCGCTCCCGCGCCTCCTCAGGGGTCAGGTTCGCGGCCCGGGCGATGGCCGCAAGCTTCTCCTCGTCGTCCAGGTCGTACGAGAAGATCCGCTCCTGCAGGGCCAGCGCCGTCTGGTAGGCCGTGGACTCGAGGTCGACGTTCCGCGTCCGCGACTTCCCGGTCTTCTTGTCGAGGATCTCGGCGAACTGCATCGGGACGATCCTGCCGCCTTGCCGTGTGATCAGGACGCTGGAGGCGCCACCGAGCAGCGTGCGCACGGCACCGACGCCCAGGTCGAGGGTGTACTCGCGATCGTAGGCGGTGGGGTAGCCGCAGCGCAGCTCGTAGCCCACCTCCTTCTCGCCGATCGCCACCTTCACGCCGCGCTTCGCCAGGCTCTCGGTCACCGCGCCGCGCAGGATCTTCCCGATCGGAATCTCCGCCAGGCGGATGTGGCCGTGATCGTCGCGCGGCACGTCGCGCAGGTTCGGGTCGCTCTCATCGAGGTACTCCATGATGCCTTCGGCGATCACGGCGACCCCGTCGACCCGACCCGCCGCCAGGCGCTTCACGATGCCGCCTTCGAGCACCCGCACGACCTGGTCGAGCTGGATCGGGTGCGAGAATTCCTCGGGGATCACGATCACCGGAGCTCCGGCCGCCTTGCCGGCGCCCAGGGCCAGGTGCCCCGCCGCGCGACCCATGACGATGACGAAGAACCAGCGCTGGGTCGTCTCGGTATCCTTGATGATCCGCTCGACCACGACAGTCGCGTGCTCCCGGGCCGTCTCGTGACCGAAGGTCGGAACGCCCAACGGCAGAGGCAGGTCGTTGTCGATGGTCTTCGGGACGTGAGCCACGGTGACGCCGCGGCCCGCCTCGGCCGCGACCCGCGCCGCCGAGGTCGCCGTATCGTCGCCGCCGATCGTGATCAGGTGATCGAGTCCCAGGGCCTCGATCGACTTGACGCAGTTCTCCAGCGTCTCCTGCTTCTTCGTCGGGTTGGCTCGGGCGGTGTGCAGAATGGAACCGCCCTGGAGATGGATCCCCTCGACGGCGGCTTCGTCGAGGGGCACGACCCGATCGGTCCGTCCCTCCATGATCCACTTGAAGCCGTCGAGGATTCCAATCACGTTCCCGCCGCGCCGACACGCCGCAATAACGGCCCCCTTGATCACACCGTTGATCCCCGGCGCGGGCCCCCCGCCCACCAGGATTCCGAACGTCGCCATGAAGCTCCTCTCTCTTTCGAGCCGCGGCGGCTATCCGCGCCGCAGCACCCCCCGAACGTCTCGCGTCCCATCGCGACCGCCGGACGAGCGGCCCCACAACACATCCTGGGCCTCCGGCGGGCCCGCCTCGCCGGCGGCGAGATCGCGGAGAATCTCGTCAGCCAGATCACGCAGCTCGCCGTGCACGGCCGTGCCGCGGGCGTGGTGCAGAATCGAGAGCGGCCGCGCGCTAGCGGAGTTCAGCGTCTCCACCCGAGGACTGCGGGAAATGAAGGTCTGGTAGCGGGGCCAGTCGCGCCGGGCGACCTCCGCCTGGATCGCGTCGTAGAGCGGCTGCCCGCCGTCGACCCGGCTGCGACGATCGACCAGCGTGAAGACGACGCGCGCGCGCTGGATCGGCAGGCGGTCGCGTTCGAGCATCCGGAAGATCTTGGCGGCCTCCTCGAGCGAGGCCCAGTCGGCCACCGGCACCAGCACGCGGTCGGCCGCGTGCACCGCGTTGCGCGTGAGCGCTTCGAGATCCGCCTTGGTGTCGATCAGGAAGATGCCGCTCCACTCGGTTCGCGCGAGAATGCGGCGCAGGGTCTTCGGGTCCTCGGCGCGCGCCTTGAGCAGCGCCACGTCCGGCGGCGGCGGCACGTAGTGGACCCCGTATTGGCCGAGGCGGATCACCCGGTCGAAGCTGCGCTCGGCCCAGCCGTGCTTCAGGTTCCCGTCGCCGACCTCTGCTGCCCGCAACGAGAACATGCGATCCAGGACGCCCTGGTCGTCGAGACCGATCACGCAGACCGGCTGCTCCTCCTGGAGCGCGCGCAGGTAGATCGCCAGGTTGGTCGCAAGCGTGGTCTTGCCAACGCCGCCCTTGTTGGAGGCAATGGCGAGGATCGCGCGCAGGCCGGCCCACTGGCCGGTGGGGGTATCGGGGGGTGCTCCAGCCACAGCAAGGAATGTACCCGTCAGGTAGGATGGCGGCCATGACGGCCGTCGGAGTCATACCCGCCCGGTACGCCTCCTCGCGCTTCCCGGGCAAGGCGCTGGTGGAGATCGCGGGGCGTCCGATGATCCAGCACGTCTGGGAGGGGGCCCGGCGGGCCAAGAGCCTGCGCGAGGTGATCGTCGCCACCGACGACGAGCGGATCGCCCAGAGCTGCCGAGACTTCGGCGCCCGGGTCATCCTCACCCGGGAGGACCACCCGACGGGGACCGACCGGATCGCCGAGGTGGCCGCCGCCCTCGACGACGAGGTGGTGGTGAACATCCAGGGCGACGAACCCACGATCGAGGGCTTCGTGATCGACGCGGCGGTGGAGGCGCTCGCGCAGGCTGCCGACGCGCCGATGGCGACGGTGGTGCACGAAGCCGTGGAGGGCGCCGCGGCCGATCCCAATCGGGTCAAGGTCGTCCTCGACCGCCGCGGCAACGCGCTCTACTTCTCCCGCAGCCCGATCCCCGCGCTGCGGAGCGCCGACGCGCCCCCGCGCATCTGGCAGCACGTGGGGCTCTATGCCTATCGCCGTCCCTTCCTCCTCGAGTTCGTGGAGCTGCGCCCCACGCCGGCGGAGCGCGCCGAACAGCTCGAGCAGCTGCGCGCGTTGGAGCACGGATTCGCCATTCACTGCACCGTCATCGAGGGCTGGCACAGCCTGGCGGTCGACGTACCCGCCGACGTCGCGCCCGTCGAAGCCCGCCTCGCGGAGCGCGTCGAGTGCTGACCGCGGTGACCCTCGGCTTCCTGCTCGGCCTGCGTCACGCCTTCGACCCGGATCACGTGATCGCCGTCTCGACGCTGGTCGCGCGGCACCGCAGCCCCTGGAGCGCCGCGTGGGTGGGTCTGTGTTGGGCGGCCGGCCACGCGCTCACGATCCTCGCGGCCGGCGCCGTGCTGATCGGGCTGCGCATCGCCGTGCCCGAGCGCTTCGGCCTGGCCGCCGAGCTCGGCGTGGGCGTGCTGCTCGTCTCGCTGGGCGTCGCCAACCTGAGGGCGGCCGGCCGCTCCCGCCGCGCCACCCCCGGCGCAAGCGATCGACCGCTGCGCCGTACCCTGGCGCGGAGCGGCGTGGTGGGACTCGTCCATGGACTCGCCGGCAGCAGCGCGCTGGTGCTGCTGGCCACGGCCGCGATGCCGACGCCGGCGACGGCCTTCGCCTACCTGCTGGTCTTCGGCGTCGGGAACGTGGCGGGCATGCTGGCCTTCTCCCTTGCCCTGGGAGCCCCGTTGGCGGCGCTGGGACACACCGCCGTGTGGCGCTCCCGGCTGGCCGCGGGCACCGGCCTGGCGTCGCTGGCCTGCGGCCTCTGGCTGATCCACCGGGTGGGCGTGGTGGAGGGCTTGCTCGCGTGAGCAACGGGCTCGACGCCAACACCGTGCGCGAGTGGGGCCAGCGCTACTCGAACTGGGGCCGCTGGGGCCCGGAAGACCACAAGGGGACCCTCAACTTCATCACCCCCGAGCGGGTGCTCGAAGCGTGCCGGCTGCCGCGCAGCGGGCAGGTCATCTCCTGCGCCCTGCCCTTCGACCAGAACGGTCCACAGACCGGCGCCGCCGGACGCCACAACCCGATCCACACCATGCTGGTCGACGGCGGCGATGCGCTCTCGGGCGCCCAGCAGCTGCCCGGCGGCTTCGGCTACGCGGACGACACCGTCACCATGCCGCTACAGTGCGGCACCCAGTGGGACGCCCTCGCCCACGTCTTCTACGACGGCCGGATGTACAACGACCGGGACGTGGCGCTGATCAGCTCCCGGGGCGCCGCCGCCAACTCGATCGATCGGATCAAGGACGGCGTGGTGGGCCGGGGCGTCCTGCTCGACCTGCCGCGCTTCCTCAAGAGACCGTGGCTGGACGACGGGACGCGCATCCTCCCCGAGCACCTCGACACCTGCGCCGAGGCCTTCGGGGTCACGATCGAGGCGGGGGACATCCTGCTGGTGCGCACCGGCAAGCTGGCCCGCCACCTCGAGCGGCAGGATTGGCGTGGCTACATCGGCAACACGCCCGGACTCTCGGTCCACTGCGCCCGCTGGATCTACGAGCGCGAGCTTGCGGCGGTTGCGTCGGACACGTTCTGCGTCGAGGTGCAGCCGGGAGAGGTCTCGGATTGCGCGATGCCGCTCCACATGATCTCACTGCGCAACACCGGTCTCTTGCTGGGCGAGATCTTCGCCCTCGACGCGCTGGCCGAAGCCTGCGCGGAGGACGGGAACTACGCGTTCCTGTTCACGGCTCCTCCGCTGCCCGTGACCGGCGCCGTCGGCTCGCCGATCAACCCGCTCGCGATCAAGTAGCGCCCAAGGAGCCTTGGAGCGGGCGACGCGCGCGGAGCGATCCCTGGTTGCCGGTGGGGAGCGCCGCCACGGCCAATCCGCGGCAGAACGACGGTCCACGGACCGCCCCGCGCACCCTCCGGAGATCGGCGCCGGAGCACGCCGACCGTGTGTCCCGGGTCACCGGCGTCGGGCCGGGCCCCGGACGCAAAAATCCCCGAGAGCGGTCGAAATGACCCTGGGCGGCTACGACGTCCGCGCTCTCGGGGACGGTGACGCTGGGTAAGTGTGCATCCCTGCGTACCGAGACTGTTGAAGGCTGTCGGTTGGCGTCAGGACGCCGTCACCTCACTCGCCGTAGTACGTTGATGTTGCACCGATTTACCTCCCATGCCGGCGTGGAGTACACCCCGCGAGGCCCAGACCCCGCATCCAGTCCCGGTTTCAGGGTAGTCGCCGTTACCGTCCCCTCCGGGTCGCCCGGCCCTCACGAACACCCGTCCGCGGGCCCGAACTCGGGGGCGAGTCACCCCCTGTAGAAGAACGTATCGGACACTCGGGGGGCCGACCACAGCGAACTCCCGGGATCGCGTAAACTGCCCCCCCATGGACGAAAATCCGGCTTCTGAGAGCGCCACCCTGCTCGTCTGCTGCCCGGACCGGCGGGGCATCGTGGCGGCGCTGGCCCAGCTCCTGCACGGCCATGGGGCCAACATTCTCGAGGCCGACCAGCACACCGACCGGGCCGAAGGGGTCTTCTTCCAGCGCATCCACTTCGACCTCTCCGAGCTCCACACCGACCGCCGCACTCTCGAGGGGTCCATCGCGGAGGTCGCCGAACGCATGAAGATGACGTGGCGGCTCGCCTACGCCGACCGGGCCAGGCGCGTCGCCCTGTTCACCTCGAAGACGAGCCACTGCCTCTACGACCTGCTGCTGAGACACCAGGGGGGCGAGCTGCGCTGCGAGATCCCGGTGATCGTGAGCAACCACCCCGACCACAAGCAGGTGGCCGAGCAGTTCGGCATCCCCTTCCAGGTGTTCCCCATCACCCAGGAGAACAAGCGCGAGCAGGAGGAGCAGCAGCTCGAGCTGCTGCGCCGCGAGGGGATCGACCTGGTCGTGCTCGCGCGCTACATGCAGGTGCTCTCGGGCGAATTTCTCGACGCCTACGAGGGCGCCGTCATCAACATCCACCACTCCTTCCTGCCCGCCTTCCAGGGCGGCCGGCCCTACCATCAGGCCTACGAACGAGGCGTCAAGCTGATCGGAGCCACCGCGCACTACGCCACCCGGGATCTCGACGAGGGTCCGATCATCGAGCAGCACGTGATCCGCGCCTCGCACCGCCACTCGGTGGCCGAGCTGGTGCGCAAGGGCCGCGATGTGGAGCGCTCGGTGCTCTCCCAGGCCGTGCGCTGGCACCTGGAGGACCGCGTCCTCGTCCACGGCAGCCGGACGATCGTCTTCGAATGAACGTGAGAATCTTCGGCGGCAGGGTGCGCAACTCACGATGAACGTCCGGATCTTCGCGTTCTTCCTCGTCCTTGCGGTCGCAGTGCTGAGCTGGGTCACGACCTGCGCGGCCTGGCAGTTCGACCAGGTGAGCGTCGGCGTCGTCCCCCTCGACCCGAAGCAGTACGAGCGCATGACGCTCGTCGCCGTCGGCACCGGCGGCATGTACGAGAACCCCAATCGGGCGGGGCCCTGTCTGGCGGTGGCGAAGGGGAACGAGATCGTCCTGATCGACGCCGGCCGCGGCACACCCGCGGCCCTGCGCGCCGCGCGCATCCCGGTCTCGCAGCCCCGCACCGTCTATCTCACCAATCTGCTGCCCGAGAACACACTCGGCCTCTTCGACCTCCTGCTCACCGGCTGGCTCGACGGCCGCGAGGAGCCGCTCGCCCTGGTCGGCCCGCCCGGAACGCGCGCCCTCGCCGAGCGCCTGATGACGGCCCACGCTCCGGAGATCCGCTTGCAGGCCGAGGCCCTGGCGCTCGACGCCTCGGGCGCGCGCTTCGAGGCCCGCGACGTCGAGGGCGGCAGCGACGGCGCCCGCGGCGAGATCTCGGTTGCGAGTCTCTCGCTACCCGGGGGACCTGGCCCTACCCTCGCCTACCGCTTCGAGTCGGGCGGCCGCGCGCTGGTGACCGCCCCGGTCGGCTGGGGCCGAGAAGCGCTGGTCGACTTCGCCCGCGACGCCCAGGTGCTCGTCCGCGACGCCGCCTTCGTTCCCGGCCCCGAGCTCGTCGAGCAGCTGCAGATCGACGTCGATCCCGAGCGCTTGCGCCGGGAAGCAGAGCTCCAGACACCGATCGAGGAGGTGGGCGAGGTCGCTCAGCAAGCCGGCGTGCGCACCCTCGTCCTGGTCCGCCTGCGCCCGCCCCCGGTCTACGACCTGCAGATCACCAGCGTCGTCGGCCAGAAGTTCGACGGCCGGATCGAAATCCCGGAGGACGGAGACGAAATCACGCCCTGACCCGCAGCGCTGCGTGGAACGTGAGCGCAGGTGCGAGCTCGTCAGGCGGCGCGCGACTTGGCAACGAGCGCATAGGCCAACCCCGTGCTGACGCCAAAAGTGAAGACTGCATAGGCACGAAGGAATCCGGGATCGAGCGCAGAGAACCACGCGACGCGGCTGCGGAAGCCCTCGACCCCGACCACCGGCAGGACGAGTCCTGCTACGACGGCGATTGCGCCAAGAACGCGCAGGGTTTCGGGGGCTCGTGAAGTGGGGGCGGCCAGGAAGAGCGCCACGCCGAAGACGAGGCGGAGGACTGCCGCGGCGTACAGCCTGGCGGGGGTCTCGAAGAGGACTCGAATGACAGCGACGAGCCCTGGAGGGTAGACAACACCCACCGAACCCAGAACGGCTCCCAGTGCGCACATCGCAAGGGCCACCAGAACCAAGGTGCTCCTCCCGTGGCGATGAGCTCAGACCGCGAGCCCATCCTCCGGCGGAGACAGGCGCGGGCTCTCTTCGGTGTCGTCACCCCAGGGCGGGAGGAAGTTCGGGTCGTCGGGACGGTCGGTGGCGGGGCGTTCGCCGGTGAAGCGGCGGCGCTGCTCGTAGTAGTAGCGGTAGTGGCTCTCGTCGGGGGCGAGCTCGAGGGCGAGCTCGATGGTGAGCACCGCGTCCTCGGCGCGGCCGAGCTGGAACTGCACCTCGGCCAGCGTGTCGAGGATCGTCGACTCTTCGGCCTCGGTCGCCTCCACGGCCCGCTCGGCCAGCGCCAGCGCCGCCTTCAGCTGCTCGCGGGTGTGGCCGGGGTCGATCGCGATCACCCAGGCCTGGTTGTTGAGTGTCTCGGGCTCGATGCCCGGGATGCGGACGAGCCGCGCGGCGTACTCGGCGGTGAAGTCGTCAGCGCCGAGCCAGTGCTCGCCTGCCGCGCCGACCGCCACCATCGTGGCGGCCACGGTGAGAGCCGCCGCGTTCCGGGTCCAGATTCCGACGGGTGCCTGCAGGCCACCGCGCCGGGTCAGCCAGGCCGCCGCCAACGCGCCGCCGACCATGCCACCCAGGTGCGCCTCGCCGGCGATGAACGGCACCCAGAAGCCCAGCAGCAGCTCGAAGCCGAGGGCAATCCACATGAACCAGAGGAGCACGCGCGGAAAGCGCCACCACGCCGGCAGCTGCTCGGCCCGCCCCATCTCGAGAAACATCAGGGCGCCCATCAGGCCGAAGAGCACGCCGGACACGCCGACGACCTGCCCGTCGATCCACAGACCGCTCGCGCCCATGGAGGCGACGGCAGAGGCGCCCATCACGCAGAGGGTCCGCACAGAGCCGAGGGCGCGCTCCACGAGCCGCCCCACCACGAGCAGCCCGACCAGGTTCAGGGCGAAGTGGAGCGGGCCGCTGTGGAGGAGGTTCGCCGTCAGCAGGCGCCACCAGTCTCCGTCGGCGAAGAGCGCCGGGACGAAGGAGCCCACGGCCGTCACGGGCGCGAACAGGTATTGGAGACCGAACAGCACCAGGCAGAGCATCGCCACGCCGCGCGTGACGAGCGGCGGCGCTGGATCCCGGCCCCAGGCGTCGACGTCGGCCATGCGCTCCAGCCGTTCGTCGCCGCCGGGGCTCTGCCCCACCCGCTCGAGCAAGGCCCGCAGGAGCCGCTCGGCGTCGCCCGGCTCCTGGAACAGACCCCGGGACAGCACCGTCAGCGCGCGCCGCGAGGCCACCCACACGAAGCGCTCCGTCACGGCCACGTGCGTGATCTCGCCGTAGGTGGTGAAGGCCCGGCCGCGACCCCGGGCGGTCCACGGATGCCGGACACCGTCCCGCTCGAGGACGACGTCCTGGGACCTTCCCCGGAGCGGAAAGCAGGTGGGCGAGGATTCAGCGGGCGTCACGGGCACAGAGTAGCGCGCGGCGACGGCACCCCGTCGGGTGAACGGACGACGGCCGCGGACGGCGGCTCAGTCCCGGACGGGGAGCGGCAGGGTCGGGAAGATCCGGCTGAAGACCAGGTAGACCCCCACGAACGCACCCAGGAAGCCCAAGGCGATGCCGATCTGGATCATGCCCAGCCAGGCCCCGGCGTCGTGGGGCTGGAGCGAGGGCCACACCAGGGCGTTGCGCTCGAGCCAGAAGCCGAAGAGCGAGATCGCGCAGACGGTGCCGAGGATCCGCGGGGTCTGCTTCGGGACCTGCCCCAGCAGCGCCACGAAAGGAATGATCCAGCAGCCCGCCCAGGCGGCCAGGGCCAGCTTGACGTAGGGCTCGTTCAGCCGCGCCGCGTCCCAGAACCAGGTGTCCTGGATGAACTGGGAGCCCAGCCGCAGGGAGAAGAACTGGGTCTCCTCGGGCAGGTTGCCGTACCAGATCACGATGTACTGGGAGAAGAAGAGGTACATCCAGAAGATGGAGAAGGCGAAGACCATCTTCCCCACGTCGTGGAGGCGGGCCTTCGTGATCTCCGCCTGCCAGCCGGGCGAGTTGCGCAGCAGCACGCTGATGAGCCCGGTCGCGCTGATGCCGCACAGCCATCCGCCCCAGGTGAAGTACCAGGCGAAGATGTTGGAGAACCAGGTGGGCGTCAGCGACATCACCTGGTCGAAGCCGATCAAGCCGTACCCGAACGCGAAGATCAACGCGATGATCGGCGCCAGCACCTTCAGCTTGCGCTCGGCGACTTCGAGCTCCTCGCGGTCGCCCTTCCAATCTCGCGTCCAGCTCTCGAACAGGCCCGTGGCCCGGGTGGCCCGCTCGGCGGCGCCGTGGAGCGTCGGCCGGAACGAGGCCTTGAGGTAGGACATCGAGAGCAGCGCCAGCACGCCCAGGATCGCCAGGTCGGTGCCGTAGACACGGGTCGGCGTCAGCCAGCGGCCTCGCGGGTAGGGCGCGCCGTTCCACCAGTGGGTGAAGACGTACTCCCCGCCGAAGAATCCGACGCAGCCCAGCACGAACGTGATCGGCACCCAGGCCGCCAGGCCCTCGGCCACGTGGCGGATCGGTCCGGCCCAGCGGGCGCCGATGATCACCAGGGCGCAGGACAGAGCGAGGCCGCCCTGGGCCAGGCCGGCGAAGTAGAGCCAGTTGACGTGGAATGCGCGCCAGGCGGTGGCCGGATCCTGGGCGAGGCCCACCAGGAAGGCGATCACGCCGACTACCACCAACAGGCCGCAGAGGCCCGCCAGCGCGACGGGCAGATCGCGGGGATTGGCACGTTCGAGAGTCGAGACCGCGCTCACCGCGCCACCTCCATTCGGCCGTTCATGTACCGGATGTAGTTCACGATGTCCCAGCGGCCGTCTTCGGGGATCCGCTGGTAGGAGGGCATTCTGCGTCGGCCGTAGCGGATCGTGCTGTAGACGTGTCCGTCGCTGCGGGCGAGACTCAGGTTGCCCGGGCCATTGACCGCCAGGACGCCGACAAAGGGGCCCTTGATGTCGCCCATCATGCTGACCGGTCCGTCGCCCTTTCCGTTCTCGCCGTGGCAGACCGCGCAGTAGCGCTCGTACTGCAGGCGACCGTTCTCCAGCGACTCGAGGGTGGCCGCGCGCGGGTTCTGCAGGGCGGACTGGGCGACCTCGTCGAGCGGGTCCATGGGAGGCGAGCCAGGCGCGCCGACCGGGACGGTTCCCTCGGGTGGCATGAAGAGATCGACCTTGCCGTCGTGCATGGTGCGCTCGAAGGCCTGCACCGACTTCTGCCACTTCATCTGCGGGAACCAACTCTCGGACCACTGCTCCCAGCAGCCGAACGAGCCGGTCAACAGGAAGGCGCCGAGGAGATAGAGATTGCGCATGCGGCGGGCGACCGGGTTGCGCATGCGGCGGACCCTACTCGACAAGGGTGACCTCCTTGGCGTGGTTCGCCCGCATCAGCTCCTCGATCTCGACCACGTCGCGATCCTTGCAGCGGACCACCAGGCCGAACTCCTCGCCGGAGAAGCGCGGGCTGTAGACGTCGTCGAGCTTGCGGGGGTAGAGGCCGCCGAAGGCGAAGAGGCCGGCCACGGTCAGGATGCCGCCGAAGAGGATGGTCAGCTCGAACGCGATGATCGTGTAGGGCGGAATCGACGAGAAGGCCTTGCCGCCCAGCATGATCTGCCAGTCGTTGGCCATCCAGATGGTGAGGGCGTAGCCGGTGACCACGCCGGTGAGACAGCCGATCAGGGTCATCAGGCGCACCATGCTCGGCTTCTCGATGACGGCGTCCTCGACCTCTTCGAAAGGTGCCGGCGCGTAGGTCTCGAGATCGTTGTAGCCGCGTCCCTTGATGCGGGTCACGGCCTCGGCGATGTGGTCGGGACGATCGTATACGGCGATCAACCTCGGCATCAGTGCCCCTCCCCGCCGTGCATGCGGTCGTGGATCACGATCTCCTTCACCTCAGCGATGGCGATCACCGGGAAGAGCTTGATGAAGAGCAGGAAGAGCAGCGAGAAGAGCCCGAAGCTCCCGGCCACGATTCCCAGCTCCGCGGCGCTGGGCGTGTAGACGCCCCAGACCGCCGGATCGTACTCACGCGAGAGGCCCGTGATGATGATGACGTACCGCTCGAACCACATGCCGATGTTGATCATCACGGAGAGCACGAACAGGAACGGCACGTTCGTGCGCAGCTTCTTGATCCAGAGCAGCTGTGGAACGATCCCGTTGAACCCGATCATGATCCAGGTCGAGATCCAGTACGGGCCGAAGGCACGCAGCCAGAACGAGGTCTGCTCGGGCTCGACGCCGCCGTACCACGAGATGAAGTACTCGGCGAAGTAGGCGTAGCCGACGATGATCGAGGTCAGCAGGATGAACCTCGACATGTTCTCGAAGTGGTAGTCGGTGATGTACTCCTCGAGGCCGAAGATCCGGCGCACCGGGATCATCACCGTCAGCACCATGGCGAAGCCCGAGAAGATGGCGCCGGCCACGAAGTACGGGGCAAAGACCGTAGCGTGCCAGCCCGGCACGATGGACACGGCGAAGTCCCAGGAAACGACCGAGTGGACCGAGAGCACGAGCGGTGTCGCCAGGCCCGAGAGGTGCAGCACCGAGCGGTTGTGCGCCTTCCACTGCTTCGCGGTGCCCTGCCAGCCGCAGGCGAGCAGGGTGTAGAGCACCTTGCGCCAGCCCGAGGTCCGATCGCGGGTGATGGCGAAGTCCGGAATCAGGCCCACGAACAGGAACAGGATCGAGATCGTGGCGTAGGTCGAGATTGCGACGGTGTCCCACAGCAGCGGGCTCTTGAAGTTGACCCAGAGCGCCCGCTGGTTGGGATACGGAAGGATGAAGTACGACTTCCACATCCGGCCGACGTGGATGCCGAGGAACTGCGCGGCCGTCAGCACCGCGATCACCGTCATCGCCTCGGCGGAGCGATTGATCGCGTTGCGCCATTTGGCGCGGAACAGGAAGAGGATCGCCGAGATCAGCGTCCCTGCGTGGGCAATGCCGACCCAGAAGACGAACGTGACGATGTAGGCGCCCCAGAAGACCGGGTGCGCATAGCCGGCGATGCCGAGGCCCTTGTAGACCTGGTAGACCCAGATGCCGCCGGCCAGGCCGACGAAGCCCATGGCGATCAGCACCATCAGCCAGTAGCCGAGGGAGGTGCCCTCCATCACCGACATCAGGTCCTGGTTGACCTTCGAGTCGGGGGGCTTCGGCGCCGGCCGGATCATCGCGGCGACCGCTTCAGCGGGAGGCGGCGGCGTCATCCGTGATTGTCCTCCTCGGACCGGCGGACCTTGGCCAGGTAGGTCACCCCGGGTCGGGTGTTCAGCACTTGGAGCGCGTGGTACGAGCGCGGCTGCTGGGCGAGCTTGTTCACCCGGCTGGCGTCGTCCCGCATGTTGCCGAAGGCGATGGCATCGCTCGGGCAGGTCTGGGCGCAGGCCGGCGTGACCGCGCCATCGGCGATGTCCCGGCCGGCATCCTTCGCGCCCTGCCGCGCGTCCTGGATCCGCTGCACACAGAAGGTGCACTTCTCCATGACGCCCTGGGCGCGGACGGTGACGTCCGGGTTCAGCATGTACTGCATCGGCTCCGGGATGTTCTCGATCTGGTAGTCGAACCAGTTGAAGCGCCGCACCTTGTAGGGGCAGTTGTTGGCGCAGTACCGCGTGCCGATGCAGCGGTTGTAGATCATCGCGTTCAGGCCTTCCTCGTTGTGGTAGGTGGCCAGAACGGGACAGACCGGCTCGCAGGGCGCGGCGCCGCACTGCTGACAGAGCATCGGCGAATTGCGGACGTCGGTGTTGCCCAGCTGCTCGCGGTCATCGGGGCGCTGGCGGCCGGTGAGCAGCTCCCGCTCCCCCTCGCCGACGAAGCGCTCGATGCGGAGCCAGCTCATCTGCCGGCTGCGCAGCACGGCCGCCTCACCGACGTTCGGAATGTTGTTTTCGATCGAGCAGGCGACCACGCAGGCGCTACAGCCGTTGCAGCGGTCGACGTCGATCGTCATGCCCCAGCGGTAGGCGGAACCGTCGACCGCGTCGCGGCTCATGTCGTAGGGGCGGTGGATTTCGTGGGGCCCGGCGTGGCCGCCGCCGTGAGCGTCCGCGTGACCGTCGCCGTGGTGGACCTCGGCGACCAGGGGCACCTCGGTGTTGCCACCCGCGTGGTCGCGCTCGCCGTGGGTGCCGTAAAGCGGCGCCCGGGAGCCGGCGTTCCAGTCGCCGCCCGTGAACGCGGCCAGCGTGATCGACTCGCCGAGCTGCCGGCCGCGCTTGTTGTCGTTGCGCTGAGTATTGGGCAGCCGGCGGTGTCCGCCCGTCGGTGTCACCTTTGCACGGGCGGAGAGCCAGGTGCGGCCCCCGCTCTCGTCGGTTGTAGCCGGCAGCAGGTCGAGCACGTTGACGCCGCGGGCCTCGCCCGGCTTGCCGTCGTTCTCGCGGGAGGCGTAGAGGCCCACCGTGTGTCCCTGGCCGGTGGCTACGGCCACCACGTCGTCGCGCAGGCCGCCACGCGGGTAGATCGGAAGCTCCACGCTACCCGCGCTGGTCTCGATGGCGACCACGTCGCCTTCGTTGATGCCGAGCTTCTTCGCCGTATCCCGCGAGATCTCGGCCCAGCTCTGCCAGGCGATCTTCGTGACCGGGTCCGGCGTCTCCTGCAGCCAGGGCAGGTTCGCGCCGCTGCCGTCGCCGAGGAGCGGCGACGGGTTCGCCAGCAGCACGAAGTCGCCGCTGCCGTCGAGCTCGGGAGCCCGGAACTTCACCCCGGCGACGCTGGTGGAGACGGCTCCGCCCGCGGCGGACGGGTTGCGGAAGCGACCGCCGGCGGCGAGGGCCTGGCGCCAGTCGGTGTCGGCCCAGGCCGCCTCGACCATCTGCTGGAACGAGCTGTCCGGCAGCCGCGAGGCCACGCCCAGCGCCTTCGCCGTGGTGATCAACGTGTCGCCCAGCGCTCGGGTGTCGAAGAGCGGGCGCAGCGTCGGCTGCACGAGCGAACGGACACCCGGACGCGGCTCGGAGTCGCCCCAGGACTCGAGGGGCGTGTGGTCGGGCAGGATCAGGTCGGCCCGAGCGGTGGTCTCGTCGGGGAGCGCGGCGAACGACACCACGAAGCCCACCTTCTCCAGGGCTTCGCCGAAGCCGAGGGAGGCCGGCAGCGAGTAGGCCGGGTTGGAGCCGTGCACGAGCAGGACGGAGACGCCGCCGCTCTTCATGGCGTCCACCAGGGAGCGGGTGTCGCCGTAGCTCGACGCGCCACCGGCGGCCGGGGCCAGGTTGACCCGCGTGCCGACGGCATCGAGCACCGCGTCCAGCAGCAGCACCGCTGCATTCGCGGCGACGGCCCGGCTGCTGGTGAGGCCCACGCCCGGCGGCAGGGCCACGGCGCGCCTGGCGCCCGCAATCTCCTGGCCGATGCGGCGGATGGTCGAGGCGTCGACGCCGGTGCTCTTCGCCACCGCGTCGGGCGTGAAGCCCCGCAGCACGCAGGCGATCAGCGCGGGGTCGCCGCCGACCGGCTGACCCTTCTTGCT
>PVMS01118313.1_pt1 | contig 15081 bp, 26 predicted proteins | sample 1853461 | NCBI WGS metagenome assembly PVMS01 (sample SAMN08582032, study PRJNA380276) | Marine sediment metagenome, whole genome shotgun sequencing project. | isolation source: ocean sediment barecode stripped | collected 2017 | reverse complement strand
CAGGCTTTTCCGCTTCTGGCTCTGTTTCTTCTGGTTTATCTTCGGTCTTTTTCGTCTCAGGCTCGTCAGCTTCGGCCTCTTCTGATTCCACCGGCGCAACAGCTTGATCTTCAGCCTTTTCGTCAACATCTTCGGAAACTGCTTCTACTTCTTCTATCTTCTCTTCGGCTGCTTTCTCTTCAGCTACGACTTCCTTTTCCTCTGCAGCCTTATCTTTCAAAGCTTTTTTCTTTTCTGCAACAGGCTTTTTCTCAACATCAGCTTTGGCTTTCTTCTTTTTCTTCTTCTTTTGGACCTTTTCGGGAGAGATCAGCTCAATCATGGAAATAGGCGCAGCATCCCCAGGTCGTCTTCCCAGTTTAACGATCCGGGTATAACCGCCGGAGGCAGCACCATACTTTTCTGCCGCTTCAGCAAACAGCTTATGAACGACGTCCTTTTCTCTGACTATCGAAAGCGCCTGGCGTCTGGCATGAAGGTCCCCGCGTTTCGCCAGGGTAATCAAGTTTTCAGCCCATCGCCTTAATTCCTTTGCTTTAACATCCGTGGTGCGGATACGCTCGTGTTTGAATAGCGAGGTGACCATATTTCTGAACATGGCTTTCCTGTGACTGCTTGTTCTATTTAATTTCAAACCTGCCTTTCGATGTCTCATAGAACTAATTACTCTCCTTCCTCTTCCTCTACGTTTTCTTCAGGCGGTTCAAATCCTTCCAACTTCATTCCAAGAGAAAGGTCCATTGCACCTAAGACGTCCTTAATCTCATTCAAAGACTTTCTTCCAAAGTTTTTGGTTTTGAGCATCTCTGCCTCAGTTCTGTTCACCAGTTGATAGATCTTTAGTATATTGGCATTTTTGAGGCAGTTGGCACTGCGCACTGAAAGTTCAAGCTCTTCAACGCTTCTGTATAGATTCTCATTAAACTGTGGCTTTAGCTTTTCATCAGCTTTTTTAGAGGGTTCCGGCACAAGCTCTTCATCAAAATTGATAAAAATCGTCATCTGCTCCTTTAAAATCTTGGCAGCATAGGCAACAGCGTCCTCAGGCAGAATGCTCCCGTCTGTCCAGACTTCCAGGGTTAGTTTATCATAGTCGGTTCTCTGCCCGACACGGGCATTGTCTACCACATATGTTACACGTTTAATCGGGGAGAATACGGAATCCATCGGTATTGTGCCGATTGGTTCGTTTTCATCCTTGTTGGATTCAGATAAAGAATACCCTTTTCCCACTTTCACTGTCATGGACATATTCAATTTCGCATTTTCAGAAAGTGTTGCAATATGCTGGTCAGGATTGAGCACCTCACACCTTCCGTCATCACTGATTATATCACCGGCAGTAACTTTACCTTCTCCCTCTGCATCAATCCGCACTGTTTTCGGATCAGCATCGGAAAGATTGAAGCGTACTTCTTTTAAGTTAAGGATAATTTCAGAAACATCCTCATATATGCCGGGTATAACGCTGAATTCATGCATCACATCCTCGAACTTAATTGATACGATGGCGGCTCCATAAAGAGAAGAAAGTATTATCCGTCTTAATGAATTCCCAATTGTTATACCAAATCCCCTTTCAAGAGGTTCACATACGAACTTGCCGTATGTGGGCTTACTTGTTACCTGAACCTTTTCCGGCATTATTAACTGGTGCCAGTTCATGTACATAAGTTCATCTGATGACATTATTAAATCTCCAAAATTTACGAGATGTCAGAATATAAATAAATGTTTTTAAAAAATTTATGGGAAATTTATTCACAAATAAAGTAAAGAAACCTAAAATACGGCATTACAAGAGACATGCATGTTATTTGGAATAAAGTTCCACGATAAGCTGCTCCTGGATGGGCATTGTCAGATCTTCTCGGATGGGAAAACCTTTTATAATTCCTTTCTGATTATCTTTTTCCAAATCAAGCCACTGCGGGATGCCTCTGCGAACCACGGTATCGAGTGAATCTACTATGCCTTGAATCTTTCGGCTTTTCTCCCGTACTTCAACCACATCGCCAATTTTAATAAGATATGACGGGATATTAACTTTATTGCCGTTAACAAGAAAGTGATTATGCCTAACAAAATGACGCCCCTGTGCTAGTGAGTTAACAAAGCCCAAACGATAAACCACATTATCAAGCCGTCGTTCCAGCATTACCAGAAGATTTGTGCCGGTTATACCTTTTTGGTTGTCTGCCCTCACAAAAAACAGATGGAACTGTTTTTCTGAAAGGCCGTACATGCGTTTTACCTTCTGCTTTTCCCGGAGCTGAATGCCGTAATCTGAAATTTTCCTTCCACGACGCTGACCATGCTCACCCGGTGGATAACTACGTCGATCAAAAGCACACTTGTCAGAATAACAGCGGTCGCCTTTAAGAAATAGTTTTAAGTTTTCACGTCGGCATAGCCGACAAACCGAACCTGTGTATCGTGCCAAATATTCCCCCTTAGTCTCTTAGAAATCCAAATAACCATTAACCTTTAACTATTAACTGCCTTTAGACCCTGCGTCTTTTTGGCGGTCGGCAACCATTATGCGGTATAGGTGTTACGTCTTTAATTAATATTACGTTGAATCCCGCAGACTGCAAAGATCGAAGAGCGGATTCCCGGCCAGCCCCAGGACCCTTGACATACACCTCAACATTTTTCATTCCATGCTCCATGGCCTTTTTGGCAGCATCCTCAGCGGCAAGCTGTGCGGCAAACGGGGTGCTCTTTCGAGATCCCTTAAAGCCTTGAACACCTGCGCTCGACCAGGCCACAACATTCCCAGCAGGGTCTGTGATTGTAACTATTGTATTGTTAAAAGTTGACTGTATATGTACGATGCCGGTTGATATATTTTTCTTTTCTTTCTTTTTGGTACGGACTTTTTTCGCCATGCATTATGCCCCTGTTGCTTATTAGTTTACTTCTTCTTAATTCCGCCTTTCTTCTTAACAGCAGACCTCTTTGGTCCCTTTCGCGTACGAGCATTTGTGCTTGTCCGCTGTCCCCGCACCGGAAGCGATTTTCGATGGCGAAGTCCACGATAAGATCCAAGATCCATCAATCTCTTGATATTCATGGAAACTTCTGTGCGAAGTTCTCCTTCAACTTTGTATTCACTGTCAATTACCTTGCGAATGTTACTGATATCGGACTCTGACAAATCATCTGTCTTGGTATTAAAGTCAATATTAAGCTTTTGGAGAATACGCTTTGAAATGCTTGGACCTATACCATAAATATATGTCAGTCCTACCTCAACCCGCTTCCGCCTGGGCAAATCAACGCCTGCAATTCTTGCCAAAGTTTATCCTCCTTTATCCTTGCCTCTGTTTATGTCGCTTATTCTCGCAGATTACTCTGACAACCCCTTTTCTACGGACTATTTTACACTTGATGCATATCTTCTTAACTGATGCCCTGACTTTCATCTGCCATACTCCTTAACAGATTGCCATAACCGATCTAAATGTTTATTTTGATCTGTATGTTATTCTGCCTCGAGAGAGATCGTATGGTGAAAGCTCAACCGTGACCTTGTCTCCAGGCAGGATTTTGATAAAATGCATGCGCATTTTTCCGGAAATATGCGCAAGTACCTGATGCTTGTTTTCCAATTCCACCTTGAACATTGCGTTGGGCAATGTTTTAAGCACTATTCCCTCTACCTTAATCGCTTCTTCCTTCGGCATATTGTATACCCCGTCTCCTTTTACTCAAGGCGATCAGAATCGGCCCTTTGTCTTGGCTCCGCCTTTTTTTAAAAAACCCTCGTAGTGGCGGGCCAGCATGTGAGATTCAATTTGCGCAATCGTATCAATCGCCACCCCAACGACAATAAGAAGTGCGGTTCCGCCGAAATAAAAAGGAACGTTGAACTTTGTCATTAAAACTGATGGAAGGACGCAAACTGCAGAAACATATATTGCACCACCAAGTGTAATACGGGTCAAAACCCTGTCGATATAGTCTGCCGTGCGTTTTCCAGGGCGTATTCCAGGGATATAACCGCCCTGTTTTTTCATATTATCGGCAACATCAACAGGGTTAAATGTAACAGCGGTATAAAAGTAACAGAAAAAGAATATAAACCCGACATATAACAATTCATAAACAGCATTACCCGGTCTCACTGCTGCAGCCACACGCTGCATCCACGGAATAGTTATGAAACTGGCCAAAGTTGCAGGAAACATAATAATTGATGAAGCGAAAATCGGTGGTATCACACCTGATGTATTCACCTTCAAAGGTAGATGGGAGCTCTGGCCGCCATACATCTTGCGGCCAACAACCCGTTTGGCATATTGTACCTGTATTCGCCGCTGCCCCTGTTCCATATATATAATAAAAGCCACCACAAGTATCATAAGAACACTTAATATGACCACGGCAAAAATTCCCATTTCACCTGTTGAAAGGAGACGGAACGTGTTCCCGATTGCACTTGGCATCCGAACGATAATACCGGCGAATATTATCAGTGAAATACCATTGCCGATACCGTGCTCGGTAATCTGTTCTCCCAGCCACATTATAAATGCTGTTCCGGCTGTCAGGGTCAATACAGTCATGATCCTGAATTCCCAACCAGGATGTAAGACCACCGGAGCTCCGCCGGGGGAAGTCATACTTTCAAGGCCTATACTAATGCCAAATCCCTGGATGACGCTTAACAATATTGTACCGTAACGGGTGTACTGAGTAATCTTTTTGCGCCCCTGCTCACCTTCCTTAGACAAGCGCTCTAGATGCGGTATCGTAACAGTTAAAAGCTGAAGAATAATCGATGCACTGATATATGGCATGATCCCGAGGGCAAAAACAGAAAGACGCTCTAATGCGCCGCCAGAAAACATATCAAAAAGACCGAGCAGAGTCCCTTTTACCCGTGCAAAAAATGAGGCCAGCGCCAGACTGTCTATACCAGGAGTCGGCACGTGGACGCCAATACGGTAGACGATAAGGAGTGCTGATGTGAATATAATCCTTTTTTTCAGTTCGGGTATTTTGAATATATTTCCGAATCGCTCGCCAATCATATTATAAAATCTCTACCTTTCCGCCAGCAGCGATAATCTTATCCCTGGCTCCGGTGCTGGCACCATTTACCTTGATGGTAAGAGGAATTTTTATTTCGCCATTGCCAAGAAGTTTAATACCATCTCTTTGTCCTTTTACAAGGCCCATTCGAACAAGTGCTGCTTCATCAACAACACTGCCGCTTTCAAATGTAGATAGGTCATGGATATTAATCACTGCAATTTTCTTTTTGAAAATATTTGTAAAACCACGTTTTGGCAAACGACGATGGATAGGCATTTGACCGCCCTCAAAACCGGGTCTTACACCGCCGCCTGAACGGCTATTTTGCCCCTTTGTACCTCTGCCGGCTGTTTTTCCTTTACCGGATCCGACACCACGTCCCACACGTTTTCGGGATTTGCGCGATCCGTTTGGTGGTGATAGTTCATGTAGCTTCATTAATCTTCTCCCTCGACTTTCACCAGATGCGACACTGTTTTAACCATCCCCCGAATAGAAGGTGTATCTTTAAGCTCAACCGTTCTGTTAAGCTTTGTCAGCCCCATTCCTCGCAATACCCTGCGGTGCTTTTCCGGTCTTCCAATCATGCTTTTAACAAGAGTTACTTTTAACATTTTAGAGGTCTTCCACTCCTATACCACGTCTTGCGGCCACCTGTTCCCGGCTCTGCAGTTTGCAAAGTCCTTCAATGGTAGCTTTAACAACATTGTGAGGATTATGTGATCCCATACACTTTGTAAGAATATTCTGAACGCCCACAGCTTCAAGTACCGCTCTAACAGCACCGCCGGCAATAAGACCGGTGCCTTCGGAAGCTGGTTTCAACAAAACTCTTCCAGCACCGTATTTCCCGATAACCCCATAGGGTATTGTTCCCTCAACAAGGGATATTTTGATCATGGTTTTTTTTGCTTTTTCTATACCCTTACGGATCGCTTCAGGCACCTCTCCTGCTTTACCGAGACCATAACCAACACTCCCTTCGCCATCACCAACGACAACGATAGCACTGAAGCTGAACCTGCGGCCTCCTTTAACAACTTTTGCCACACGGTTAATGTAAACAACCTTGTCGATTAACTGATTTTCTTCTTTATCCTGTTTGAACAAAGATTTGCCTCCTTCGTCCTTTAAATAAAATATTTATCAAACAATTTAAAATTCCAAGCCGGCTTCACGTGCACCATCAGAAACAGCTTTTACCCGCCCATGATATAAAAATCCGTTGCGGTCGAAAACAACTTGATTAATACCTTTTTCAATGGTCCGTTCACCTAAAAGTTTCCCTACAAAGTTTGCCATTGCAATCTTATTATCAAATTTAGGTTGTTCTATTACGGCTTTTTCCAAACTTGAAGCCGTGGTCAGAGTATGCCCGAGCGTATCATCAATTACCTGGGCGTAAATATGTTTTGAACTTCGAAAAACACTCAACCTAGGCCGTTGCTGGGTGCCAAACAGTTTCTTTCTGATCCTTTTTTTTCTCTTTAATCGGGCCTTTTTTCTTAAATTCAACGATCCCATATTCTACATCCTATATGACGATTTAGCTGGAATATTTAATGAAAAATTTCCATTACATTTTTAAAAAAATCATCATTTTTTTTTAAATAATCTCGTAAATAATAATTATAAATATTTCGCCGGGATTTAAAACTCGGTCCACGAAACATCCGGATTGGAAGTAGTTGTTAATCCATTTTAACCCCCGTCTTTCCTGCCTTGCGCTGAATATGCTCCTCAGCATATTTGATCCCTTTACCCTTATAGCGTTCCGGAGGTCTCAATTGCCTGATTGAAGCAGCAGTGTGTCCCAACAATTCTTTGTCAATGCCTGTAAGTTTGATAACATTCTTTTTGTCAACAGTTGCCGAAATACCCTCTGGAAGATCGAAATTGACAGGCTGTGAATATCCAAGGTTTAACTCGATACGGTTGTCGTTTATTACAGCACGATAGCCGATACCGTGTATTTCCAGAATCCTTTCAAATCCAGTGTTCACCCCGGTGACCATATTAGCCACAAGACTGCGTGTAAGACCCTGCAAAGAGCGGCTTTTTCTGTCATCTTTAACAACATTTATGCTTATAACCCCGTCTTTTATCTTAAGATCCACTGCAGGATGGATTGTTCTTGTTAGAGTCCCTTTCTCAGCATGTACTGTTATAACCCTGTCTTTATATGTTATCTTAGTCTTATCCGGTACCGGAATCGGTTTTTTACCTACTCTGGACATTGACCACTCCCTATTGTCACCGTTCATTAACCCTGATTATTCATGGGTCTGTTTTGCTGTCGACAAACTACCATATGTTGCAGAGAATCTCGCCACCCAAGTTTTCAGCTCTGGCCTTTTTATCCGTCATTATCCCCTTGGATGTGGTTAAAATCGCAATTCCCATACCGTTCAAAACCGGCTTTATGTCTTTGCCCTTTGCATAAACCCTTCTACTCGGTTTACTCACACGTTCAAGGCCAAAAATCGCGTTGGTCTGACCCTCACCATATTTAAGGTAGACACGCAGAATACCCTGCTTTCTATCCTTTATGAATTTATAATTCCTGATAAACCCTTCATCCCTTAATACTCTGGCCAATTCGGTTTTTAGCTTTGACCCGGGAATATCAACGCTGTTGAACTTTGCCTTTCCGGCATTCCTAATTCGGGTCAGCATGTCCGCAACTGGATCACTCAACGCCATGGTCTTCTCCGTAATTATTAACTTTCTTATGTTTTAAGTATTTAAATATGAATATGGTTTTAAGAATACCTAAAACCTATATAACCTAATACTAAAAACCTATTTTTATTAAACTGTTACCAGCTGGATTTAACTACACCAGGAAGCTTGCCTTCAGAAGCAAGTTTCCGAAAACAAATACGACAAATTCCAAATTTCCTCATAAACGCTCTTGGCCTGCCGCAAATCGGGCAACGGTTGTAATCCCTCACCTTGAAATTGGATTTTCTCATTGCTTTATTTCTAAGAGCTTTTCTTGCCAAATCTTCCTCCCTCTATAAATTGACGATTGAATATTCCTTAAAGTTACATAATTTAATGCTCAATCTTCAATTTTCATTCTTCAATTGCGAAACGGCATGCCTAACAGCCTCAGGAGTTCTTTCCCTTCTTCATCAGTCTTTGCAGTCGTAACAACGGAGACGTTAAGGCCTTTTACCTTATCAATTCTATCATAATCGATTTCAGGAAAAATAATATGTTCTTTGATTCCCAATGAATAATTACCATGATCATCAAGCGCTTTTCCCGAAAGACCTCTAAAGTCACGAACGCGAGGAAGCGCTATGTTCACAAGTTTGTAATAAAAATCATACATTCGTTTGCGGCGAAGCGTAACCATGCAGCCTATGGGCATTCCTACCCTCAACTTGAAGGCTGCTATGGACTTCTTGGCACGGGTGATAACCGGCTGCTGGCCCGAAATAATCTTAAGCTCTTCCAAAGCTGTATCAAGTAGTTTGATATTATGAATCGCTTCACCCAGTCCCATATTCAAAACGATTTTATCGAGCTTTGGAACCTGCATTATGTTCTTGTATTTAAAGGTTTTGATCAGCTCGGGAACAACTTCTTTATGATAATACTCTTTTAACTGAGACATTCAATTCCTCCGGCACACGATCCTATGAATCTATGGTTTCGTTGCATTTCATGCAAACACGCATCTTTTTTCCATCCTCAAGACGCTGCATTTTGATGCGCACTGGCGTCACGCATTTGTTGCACATCAACATGACGTTGGACCAATGGATCGGAGCCTCACTCTCGATAATTCCACCCTGTCTGTGCTTAGCACTTGGTCTAGCATGCTTCTTTATAAAGTTGACATTTTCAACAACAATCCGGCTGTCCTTCCTTTTTATACTCAGAACTTTGCCGATCTTCCCGCTGTCCTTGCCTACAATAACCTTGACCTTGTCGTCTTTCTTAATATGACATTTATTTTTTGCCATGAGTCAGTTCTCCACAGGCAAAACAAGTCTATAGAACCTCAGGAGCCAGTGAAATGATTTTCATAAACCTTTTAGCCCGCAGCTCCCTTGCCACAGGACCAAATATACGGGTACCTATGGGTTCCTTGGTTTGAGTAATTAAAACCGCCGAATTGTCATCAAATCTTATGTATGAGCCATCCGGCCTTCTGATTTCCTTTTTGGTCCGAACAACAACAGCCCTCAGGACATCTCCTTTTTTGACCTTGGTATTCGGTATGGCTTCTTTTACAGATACGACAATGATGTCGCCAACACTAGCATAACGTCTACGGGAGCCTCCAAGAACTTTTATGCAATACAATATCTTGGCTCCTGAATTATCTGCTGCGGTCAATCTCGTCTCTGACTGAATCATCTTCCCAATTTTCCTTTATAATCAAACAGCCTTTTCGACTATTTTGCTGACACGCCATCTCTTGGTTTTACTAAGCGGTCTGGACTGAATTATCAGAACCTTATCACCAATCTTGGAAGTATTGTTTTCGTCGTGGGCAGTAAATTTTGACCGTCTCCTGATGTACTTTTTATAAAGCCGATGCTTAACCAACCTCTCAACAATAACAATTACGGTTTTATCCATCTTGTCGCTTACAACCGTTCCGACCACTTGTCTTCTCAATAAGCGTTTTTTCATGTCTATAATTATTCTTGATCTGTATTGTGGTTTAATACAGATTCCTTTATAATGGTTTTGACTCTGGCAATATCACGTTTGACTTGCTTCATCTTCTGGGGGTCTTCGAGCTGACCGACTTCGTGCTGAAAGCGCAGATTAAACAACTCCTGTTTGAGGTCGTCTACTTTCCGCAACTTTTCTTCCATGCTCAACCCTCTAAACTCACTCGGTTTCATTAAAAATCACTCCTCTCCACGAACCTTGTTTTTACAGAAAGCTTGTGTGAAGCAAGCCGGAGTGCTTCCATTGCCATTTCCCTGGGGATACCCTCCATTTCGTATAAAATTCTCCCAGGACGAACCACCGCAACCCATCCTTCTGGCGATCCCTTTCCTTTTCCCATCCTGACTTCAGCAGGCTTTTTAGTAAACGGCTTGTCCGGGAATATCTTTATCCACATCTTGCCGCCTCTTTTCACATGCCGGGTCATGGCGACTCGAGCCGCCTCAATCTGCCTTGAGCTGATTTTTCCACATTCTATGGCCTGCAATCCAAATTCGCCAAAAGCCAGATTGCAGCCCCGACGTGCCATCCCTTTCATTCTACCTTTTTGCTGTTTTCGAAACTTTACCTTCTTTGGGCTCAGCATGCTTTATATCTCCGTTTATTAATAGTTATTCGTAATATACTAATCGTCAATCGAATAACCATCAGCCTATAACTCAAGTGTCGATTGCAACCGGATCCTTTTTTAAAATCTCACCTTTAAAAATAAATACCTTTATACCGACAACTCCATATGTTGTATAAGCATCAATAAAACCGTAATCTATATCAGCCCTTAAAGTATGTAAAGGTACGCGGCCTTCTCTATATTGTTCGGTTCTCGCCATCTCGGCACCACCCAGTCGGCCTGAACAGATAATCTTTATCCCTTCGGCGCCAAACCGCATGGCTGACGAAATGCCGCGCTTCATGGCACGCCGAAATGCAACCCTTCGTACGATCTGAAGTGCAATATTTTCAGCGACCAGCTGGGCATCGATTTCCGGTTTTCTAACTTCCTGAATATCGATTATGACTTCGTGGGACACCATCTTCTCGAGCTCTTTTTTGAGCAATGCTATTTCCGCACCTTTTTTCCCGATGACAATCCCCGGCCTGGCTGTAAAGATGCGGAGTTTGACACGCTTGGACGACCTTTCGATTTCAATCCTGGATATGCCGGCATGATAGAGTTTCTTTTTTATAAACTTTCTGATATTATAATCTTCCAGGATATATTCAGAGTAATTTTTTCCGGCATACCACCGTGATTCCCAAGTTTTTACAATACCCAACCTCAATCCTATGGGATTTACTTTCTGGCCCAAGCTTTTACCCCCTTTTCTATATCGAATCTTCAGCTAATATGACAGTGATGTGGGCGGTCCTTTTTAATATGCGGGTACCCCTGCCGCGTGCCCTTGCCTTGAAACGCTTCAACGTAGGCCCCTGGTCTGCGATGATGTTGCGAATGACCAGAGAATCTAAGTCTATATCCGGATACTGATCAGCATTCGCAACAGCACTTCGGATAACCTTCTCAACAATCGCTGCTGCCTTTTGCGGCATAAATTTGAGTGTCTCCAGTCCGGCTTCAACAGGCTTTCCCTTAACACCACTAATCAGCATGCGAACTTTCTGAGGAGAAATGCGTACATATTTTGAAACAGCTTTAATTTCCATTACTGTCATTACCTTTTCAATCTTGATTTCTTATCAGAGGCATGCCCATAAAATGTCCGAGTAGGTGAAAATTCACCTAGCTTATGTCCCACCATGTCCTCTGATATAAAAACAGGAATGAATTTTCTTCCATTGTGAACTGCCAATGTAATACCAACCATCTCAGGAACAATTGTTGATCTTCTTGACCATGTTTTGATGATCCTGCTGCTCCGAGTCTGTTGTGCTGTCAGCACTTTATTTAATAGTTTTGGATCAACAAACGGACCTTTTTTCAACGACCGCGGCATAATTTCTCCTGATGTTTTTCTCCTTAATAATTATAGTTATCTTAAATTGAAAACAAACATTTAACTGAGCGATTCCGGCAATACCGGATAATCACACCTATTTTTTAGTTCGTTTTTTGACTATATAACGATTACTTTTTCTTTTCTTGCGTGTCTTAAAACCCTTTGAAGGAACACCCCACGGACTGCACGGGTGCCGCCCGCCAGAAGATCTTCCTTCGCCCCCACCCATTGGATGGTCAACGGGATTCATGGCAACACCTCGAACCTTTGGTCGTCTGCCGAGCCAACGCTTGCGGCCTGCTTTACCCAAAGATATGTTTTCGTGAACCACATTTCCGATCTGCCCTATAGTGGCCTTACAGTTTAAAAGGACCATTCGAACTTCCCCTGATGGGAGTTTGATAAGAGCATGCCGATCTTCCTTTGCCATCAACTGGGCATATGTTCCTGCGCTCCTGACAATCTGTCCGCCTTTTCCAATGCGCAATTCAATGTTATGAATATGCGTTCCAAGCGGTATATTGCTCAGAGGAAGAGAATTGCCGGGTTTAATGTCGACTTCGGGTCCTGAAATTACAGTGTCACCAACCCGGAGATTAATCGGTGCTATAATATACCGCTTTTCTCCATCCGCATAGTGCAGAAGCGCAATTCTTGCTGATCGATTCGGGTCATACTCTATTGTAGCAACCTTGGCAGGAATTCCGATTTTATCCCTTTTGAAATCGATAACCCTGTAATGCCGTTTATGACCACCCCCGCGATGTCTGCATGTAATACGTCCGTTGACATTACGGCCGCCTTTTTTACTGATAACCCTTAAAAGACTCTTTTCGGGGGTTGTGCTTGTGATCTCGTCAAATGTTGAATATGTTTGAGCTCGCCTACCAGGAGATGTAGGTTTTACTTTTTTTATACCCATTATATGCCCCTTTAAACTCCTTCAAAAAAATCAATACGTTCACCAGGCATCAATGTAACAATCGCTTTTTTCCAGTCCCTGCGTTTTCCTACAATCCGGCCTCTTTGTTTGGTCTTACCCTTAACCTGCATTGTTCTTACACCGACAACATTGACATTGAAGATATTTTCAATAGCCTTTTTAATCTCAACCCTGTTCGCTCTGCGATCCACCTCGAATGTTATCTGGTTATTAACCTCTTTTTGTATACTGGTTTTTTCAGTGATCAAAGGTCGTATTACAATATCATGTGGAATCATGCGAGCAGCCTCCCTTCAATACTCTTTATCGAAGACTCAAGCAGAACCAAACTCTTGTACTTAAGAATGTCGTATACGTTCAACCCTTCGATTCTCAGCACTTTTACGTCAGGAACGTTCCTTGCTGAAAGCTCAAGGGTTACATTTTTTTTGTCGGTTATAAACAATGCATTATCCATGTTCAATGCATTCATAACCTTAATAAATTCCTTGGTCTTAATCTTGTCAAAATCAAGCTCGTCAAGCACAACAAGACTGTCCTCACTCAATTTGACGCTTAAGGCCATCTTTAGCGCCATCCTTCTTACCTTTTTTGGAACCTTGTAAGCGTATGACCTGGGATCAGGGCCAAAAACAGAGCCTCCTCCTCTTAAAAGCGGTGCCTTGATATCACCGCGCCGAGCACGGCCAGTTCCTTTCTGTCTAAAAAGTTTTCTTCCGCTACCCTTGACATCGCTGCGATGTTTAACAGACGCGGAACCGGAACGCCTGCTGGCCAGCTGCATCGTCACAACCTCATGCAAGACATTCGGTTTTACGGGTACATTGAATATGGTGTCCGCAAGATCCATCTGCGAAACTTTTTCTGCTTTAATATTAAGAACATCTACGACAGCCATAATATTCTCATTAATATATCTATTTTGCGAATTTGGGCTTCTTGATTGAGACCACACCAGAAGCTGAACCTGGAAGCGCGCCCTTTATCAGCATAAGATTCTCTTCCGGCCTGATGTCGACAATTTTCAGATTTCGAGCCGTTTTACGTTCATTGCCATATTGACCGGGCATTTTCTTACCTTTTATAACTTTACCCGGCGTGGCACTGCAACCGATGGAACCAGGGATTCTGTGGCTGTGACTACCATGGGTTTTCTTGCCGCCATGGAAACCGTGCCGTTTGACCACACCGGCAAAACCCCGTCCCTTGGTGGTGCCGGTGACATCGACACGCTCTCCGATTTTGAACACATCCAAACTTATAGTCTGGCCGAGGTTGTATTCCCCGGGATCATCCACGGGAACTTCACGCAAAAATGCAAAACGGGTTTCCCCACTCTTTTTAAAGTGTCCTTCCATCGGCTTGTTTATACGAGACTCTTTTTTCTCACCAAAACCCAGTTGCAATGCATTATATCCATCAGTAGCGATTGTCTTTATTTGGGTAACAACACAGGGGCCGACCTGCACAACTGTTACCGGCATGTATTCTCCTTCAGTGGAGAACAGTCCCGTCATCCCCAATTTTTTTCCTATCAATCCTCTACACATAACTAAATCTTATTCCTCAATGCTTATTTGGCCTAAATTTGATGGCAATAAAAATCCCGCTTGAGCGAGTAAATAATTTAAATGTTGACAACCGCTTCTTAAACGAATCAGGCTCATGGAAAATTCGGGTTAGCCCTCGGAGTTTCTCTGGGCTAAAAACTATGTAATTAAGCCCGGAAATTTCATGAGCTATTCTGCCCTAAGCTACAGAATAGAATTTACCGTTCAATTAATGAAATATTCGAGCTTGGGATTTTAAACTAAATAAGCCAGCTGCGGGAGGAATTTTAGATGAACTCCTCAATCCCCTAATTATCCGGTTTTTCTGCGCTATAGTTTTATCTCTACATCTACGCCAGGAGAAAGATCGAGTTTCATCAAAGCATCCACTGTTTGCTGAGTCGGCTCCAGAATGTCCAAAAGCCGCTTATGTGTTCTGATTTCAAACTGTTCTCGAGACTTTTTATCAACATGCGGAGACCGCAAAACACAATACTTGTTGATCCTTGTAGGCAGAGGAATCGGTCCGACGACTTTTGCTCCGGTCTTATTTGTCGTATCTACAATATCTGCTACGGACTGATCCAGAAGCTTATGATCATACGCCTTTAGTCTAATCCTTATTTTGGTATTCATTGTCATTATTATAGACAGATTTTCTCTCTATTCGATTATTTCGCTCACCACTCCGGCGCCAACCGTCCGTCCGCCTTCTCTGATGGCAAACCTGAGTTCTTTCTCCATGGCGATGGGAGTTATAAGCTCTGCCGAAATCGTCACATTGTCTCCGGGCATAACCATCTCCACGCCTTCAGGCAGCGTCAATACACCGGTAACATCAGTAGTCCTGAAATAAAACTGCGGCCTGTAACCACTGAAAAACGGAGTG
>PVMS01063573.1_pt1 | contig 15083 bp, 11 predicted proteins | sample 1853461 | NCBI WGS metagenome assembly PVMS01 (sample SAMN08582032, study PRJNA380276) | Marine sediment metagenome, whole genome shotgun sequencing project. | isolation source: ocean sediment barecode stripped | collected 2017 | reverse complement strand
GTATCTGTATCTGTATCTGTATCTGTATCTGTATCTGTATCTGTATCTGTATCTGTATCTGTATCTGTATCTGTATCTGTATCTGTATCTGTATCTGTATCTGTATCTGTATCTGTATCTGCCTCTGTCTCTGCCTCTGCCTCATCCATTTCAAATGGCTTTAAATCATTCATGGTTGTCTGCATGTCAATGTCATCCATTTCTTCAGTCAGCTCTCCAAGAGCTTCGACATCTTCATCTTGTAAGCCTGTTGCTTCAAAAACACCTGTTGTAGTAGATTGAATATCTGTATCTTGATCTTCCGCAAAATCATCGACTTCAAAATTCAAGATATCTGAAGTTTCATTGGCTTCCATAATTTTGCTAGCTACAGGATCATCTTCAAGTCCTTCCACATCTAATGAATCGGCTACGGATGAATCAAGATCAAAATCTAATCCATCGGAACTATTGTTTGCACTATTTTCAACGACGGTATCTTCCAAATCATCATCAGAAAGTGGCTTACCCATCTCTGTTTGCAATCCAACATCAACATCCGCGACATCTGGTTTTTCAGTAACCGCATTGGTAACTGCCGCCACCGCAGCAACACCAGCAAACAATGCACTTGCTGGCGCAATCTCCTTACCCATGACTGCAATGCTCTGCCATTCACTACTAGATTCTCCCAATTGATCTTTGACAGTTTGCGCATGCTGCTCAAAAGCAGCTTGGTCTTTTGAACTATGAAAAACTTCGGCTAATTTAACTTTATAATCATTACGACTGGGTTCGGCAGCGATAGCGCCTGTTAATAAATCTTGCGCTTGTTGATGAAGACCATAAGATATATATACATCAGCCTCCTCTAAAACATCATCTCCATCTACGCTAGCCGTAGATTCAATTGCATCTACTTCACTAGAAGTAGAGACAGTACCGGGTGCATCTTGCTGAGTAACAATGGTTTCATCAAGAATGTCATCAAACTGATCGTCTTCCATAGCCTCTGGCATTCCACCTAAGCCAATAGTTTCGATTCTTCTTGCAGATCGTTTCTGGCGCCAAGCATAAATTCCACCCAAGAAAGCCAAAATTGCGAGACCCATAGCGCCTTTGCTTGCATGCTTTTTCAGCGGCTCAATGAATCCCGTGATAGTGGCCACCAGGCCTGTCTTAGCCGCTGTTTCAGGTAGTTTTGCTTCTGGTGCCTTTTCTGCGGGAGGGGCTTCAGCTACTGCTTCTGGTTCTATATCGGGCAATGAGTCCCAGTCGGGTAGCGGCTCAAGCTTGGGGTTTGTTATTGTTTGCTCAGCTTGTAGCGGCTCACTAAAGTCGGGCAGGGGCGCTACGAATGGAGTTTTTATTTCTTCCACCTTGGCCAGAGAAACAGGTGTTTTCGGCTTGGTTTCAACCGGTGCTTCGCTAGTGATTTTTTCTTGCAGTAACTTCTCTGCTTCTACCGCTTTTTTGATTTCTGAATTTAGTTGTCCCTTTATATAGTTTAGCTGGTCGCTCTGAATGTTGATGATCTTATCTTTCTTTTCCAACATCGACTCGAGTGCTTCCACGCGACTTTTAAGATCATCATTTTCCTTACCACGCGACTGCACCAGTTCTTTTGTAAAGAACAGTTCTTTTTGCATCTTTTGCAAATCTTCGCCACCAGCAACTTGTGTAGCACCAGCACCAGACTTTTCACCATCTTCAGCCGCCATGATGCTTAGATCTTGTTTAGCCTGTGTGGACTTATCCGCAGTCTCTTTTAGCACGTCTTTGGCTTCATTCGCCAAGGTACTGCTTGGTGTTTTTTGTTCTTCAACTAAACCAGGCGCATCCACATTGGCCGCGACCATTTTTTCAGTTATCTGGCTACGATATTCACGCCATAGTGCGGTTTGACGTGATACTTCAGCAGCGGCCTGCGCTTTTGAAGTAGCTTGCGTAGTAACTTGGTCTGGAATGCGTAGCACCACGCCAGACCTAAGTAGATTGATATTATTCCTAATAAAGGCATCTGGATTGGCTTGCTGAATGGCTAACATCATTTGATTAACTGAAGCCGCACTTGATCCTGTTGCAGCCTTAGCAATGCCGAACAGCGTATCCCCCTTAGCGGTTGTGTATTCATTAGCCGTTACACTTTCTGCAATAGACTCAGCATCCACAACGTCAGCTGCTTCAGTTTCTGCTACTTCTGCGGGAGCACCCACTGGTTCAGAACCATCAATGCCCAAAACTTGATCCATCTGTGCCCGAATCTTATCGAGACTTTCTTCTGAGGCAATGACACCTTCTTCGACGGTTGCGGAAACTATTTTTTGTTCTTCTTCGACTACAGATTTTTCTATTTGCTCTACGGTAGGTTCAGTTTCAATGATTTCTGCCTCAACCACTTCTGCGGGGGCATCGGTCAACGGCGTTTCAGTAATGATTGGCTCAGCAGTATCTAGCCCCAAATTTCGATCCATTTGCGCTCGAATTTGTTCGAGATCCTCACTTACTGATTCTGCAGGTGCTGCTACGGGAGCAGGAGCCGCTACAGGTGCTACAACTTGCGGTGCTCGTTGTTGTGCGAATTCGGGCGGATCTAATAGAACAGTATATTCTCTTAAAAGCCGTCCTTTTTGCCAAGTCACTTCAACCAAGAAAGTTAAGAATGGTTCGCGCACAGGGTCTTTAGAAGTCACGCGGATCGCAGCACGCCCACCCGGCAATGATACTGGCTCAAACTTTAACTGCGTCAGAAAATATGGACGTGGGACACCGACTCGATCAAATACATCCGCCGGTGCTAATTCAACTCGCATTTCGTCCAACTCTTCCGCGCGAACTGATATCAGATCAATTTGAGCTTGCAGTGGTTGATTCAACGCCGAATCCACTTCAATCTCACCTAGACCTAAAGAGTATACCGCCCCTGAAGTTACTAATAAGAAACCAAGAAGTAAATAAACAGAAGATTTACGCACCATTTTTGTGCTCCACCCTTTATTGATGTATGTGTATTGAATTATAAAATTTTTAACTACGCGCAAACTACCAAAAACCTAAAGACCTAAAGACCTAAAGACCTAAAGACCTAAATTTACTAGAAAATACCTTAAGTTATCGAAATAATTCACTGGCTAACTATAAATTATATATGGTTTTTTATCAAAAGCTCAGCAATTTGGATGCTATTGAGAGCCGCTCCTTTCCTCAAGTTATCACTCACCACCCACATATTTAACCCACGAGGGTGCGATATATCTTCACGAATACGCCCTACGTAGACAGCATCATTGCCCTCACCTTCCGTTACCGCAGTAGGATAACCGCCGTCCTGATGCTCATCCAGAATCTGTATGCCAGGCGCAGCAGCCAATAAATCCCTGGCTTGTTGAGCCGATAACGGCTGCTTCAACTCAATATGTACTGCTTCGGAATGGCCATATTTAACCGGGATTCGTACCGCAGTGGGATTCACTAATATGGAGTCATCCTCCATGATCTTTTGTGTCTCCCAGACCATTTTCATCTCTTCTTTGGTGTAGCCGTTATCAAGAAACATATCTATATGTGGCAGGGCATTAAAGGCAATCTGTTTCGGATAAACGTTACAATTGACTGGTTCACCGTTGTGGATATTGTTGGTTTGTTGATCTAACTCATCAATGGCTTCCTTACCTGTACCGGATACTGCTTGGTAGGTCGCCACGTTTATGCGCTCGATACCTACCGCATCATGCAATGGCTTCAATACCACCACCATTTGAATAGTGGAGCAATTAGGGTTAGCAATAATTCCGCGAGTTGTGTAATTCGCGACTTGATGAGGATTCACCTCTGGAACTACCAAAGGAATGTCATCGTCATAGCGAAACTGTGAGGTGTTATCCACCACCACACAACCCTGCGTAACGGCTTTTGGTGCAAATTCTTTCGAAATGCTTGCGCCGGGTGAGAACAAACCAATCTGCGTTTTAGAAAAATCAAAGGCCGCCAAGTCTTGCACTTCAAGTTCTGCATTTCCAAACTTAACTTTCTTACCTACAGAACGCGAACTCGCCAGAGCATAAACGTGGTTAACTGGAAATTTTCTTTGTGCGAGTATGCTAAGCATCTGCTCACCCACCGCACCGGTAGCACCGACTACCGCAATATCATATTTTTTCATTTCTCGTTCTATTTTATATCTAAGTTACTTAATCTCTTTTACTCAGCGCAATTAACACCGCATCACCCATTTCTTTGGTGCCAATCGAGTTTTGATTTGTACTTACAATATCTGCGGTGCGCATGCCCGCATCAATAACATACTGCACGGCCCGCTCCACCAAATCTGCAAGATGCGTTTCATTTAAGCTATAACGCAACATCATCGCTACCGATAAGATTGTTGCCAATGGATTAGCAAGATTTTTACCGGCAATATCCGGCGCTGAACCATGTATTGGTTCATACATACCATGGTCTTCACTGTTTAATGAAGCGGATGGCAACATGCCAATAGAACCGGTTAACATTGCGGCCACATCTGAAAGAATGTCGCCAAACATGTTGCTGGTTAGCATCACATCAAATTGATTTGGGTCTTTTATCAGCTGCATCACCGCATTATCTACGTACATATGGGTTAACGACACATCAGAATATTCTTTATGCACCGTACTTACCACTTCACGCCATAATTCTGACACCTCTAACACATTAGCCTTATCGACCGAACAAAGTTTGTTGTTTCTTTTCTGTGCGGTACGAAACGCAATATGAGCAATACGTGCAATCTCGTTCTCATCGTATACTAAGGTGTTAAACCCTTGACGAATACCATGATCCAAAGTGCGAATACCCCGTGGCTCACCAAAGTAAATTCCTCCAGTTAATTCGCGCACGATCATAATGTCAAGACCGGCGACTAACTCTGACTTTAAAGAAGATGCTGAAGCCAAGGCCTTGTATAAAATAGCCGGACGTAGATTTGCAAATAAATCTAATTCTGCGCGCAATCGAAGCAAGCCTTTTTCTGGACGCAATTCTCGCTCTACCGCCTCATACTGTGGACCGCCTACCGCGCCGAGCACAATGGCATCCGAAGACTGCGCAAGCCTCAAGGTTTCATCTGGCAATGGATTTTTGCTCTGATCGTAGGCGCTACCCCCCACCAAAGCTTCTTCAAGTTCAAGCTCAAACCCGTACTCGTTCTTTAGGTGCACCAGCACTTTTTTTGCTTGCGCAACCACTTCGGGGCCAATGCCATCACCTGGCAATAATAAAACTTTATGCATGAATTGAAAATTACCAGGCTTTAACCATTTAGCCAATTAGCCAAGGGCTGACTCTTTTTAATTGCGCTTCGTAAGATTTAATTTTATCTGCATGTTGCAAAGTTAGATCAATTTCATCAAAACCATTCAGCAAACAGTATTTGCGAAACTCATCAATCTCAAAAACAAAGGTCTTACTGGTTTGATCAACAACCGTCTGTGATTGCAAATCTACTGCAATTTTATATGTAGGATCTTTTGCGACTTGCGTAAAAACATAAGCAACCTCTTCTTTACTTAATATTACGGACAATAAGCCATTTTTATAGCAGTTGCTGCAAAATATTTCTGCAAAACTTGGTGCAATGACCACCTCAAAACCAAAATCTAAAATTGACCACACGGCATGCTCTCGAGAAGAACCACAACCAAAATTTTCTCGTGCCAATAATATCTTTGCATCTTTGTATGCAGCTTGATTCAAAATAAAATCTGGATTCAAGCGACGCTTATTATGATCTTGCCCCAAAACCCCTGGATCAAGGTAGCGCCAATTATCAAACAAATTAACACCAAAGCCAGTGCGCTTTACAGACTTTAAGTATTGTTGCGGAATGATGGCATCGGTATCCACATTACTGCGATCCAATGGCAATAGGGTAGCTTCGATTTGTGTGAATGCTTTCATTATAAGTACCGCCTAACATCTACAAAGTGTCCATGTACCGCCGCCGCCGCCGCCATCACAGGGCTTACCAGATGTGTGCGACCCCCTTTGCCTTGTCGTCCTTCAAAATTTCGATTTGAAGTTGAGGCACAGCGTTCCCCTGCTTCTAATCGATCTTCATTCATCCCTAAACACATTGAGCAGCCAGGCTCACGCCATTCAAACCCTGCTGCCTTGAAAATTTTATCTAGGCCTTCTTGCTCGGCCTGTTGCTTTATCAAGCCGGAACCCGGCACAACCAACGCTAACTTAATATTCGCAGCAAGTTGTTGATTTTGAATGAACGCTGCGGCTTCACGCAAATCTTCAATGCGCGAATTCGTACACGAACCAATGAATACTTTATCGAGTTGAATTTTCTCAATCGGAGTCCCAGGCTGAAGACCCATATATAGCAAAGCATGTTGGTGACTATTCTCTGCCTCCATTGGCACTGCACCATCAATATCTACCACCATTTCCGGTGATGTGCCCCATGTCACTTGTGGCTTGAGTGTGCTCGCATCTAATTGCACGACAGCATCGAAATTTACGTCTTCATCTGAATACAACGTTTGCCAGTTAGACACCGCGCGATCCCAATCATCACCCTGAGGTGAGAAAGGTCGATTTGCTACATACTCAATAGCCGCATCATCCACTGCAATCATGCCGGCTCGCGCACCGGCTTCAATCGACATATTGCAAATCGTCATGCGCGCTTCGATGGAAAGTGCACGTATCGCTGCACCTGCAAATTCAATAGTGTAACCAGTAGCCCCTGCAGTCCCTAACTTGCCAATAATCGCAAGTATTATGTCTTTTGATGTTACGCCCGAAGATAAATGTCCATCTACTTTAATGAGCATGTTTTTCGTTTTCTTCATCAACAAACATTGTGTTGCTAAAACATGCTCCACTTCTGAGGTACCAATACCGAATGCTAATGCACCAAGCGCACCATGCGTTGAAGTGTGCGAATCGCCACACACTATCGTCATGCCAGGCAATGAAACACCCTGCTCTGGACCAATTACATGCACAATCCCCTGTCTCACATCCAACATTGGAAATTGGTTTAAGGAGAAATCTTTACAATTTTGATCTAACGTATCCACTTGCAACTTAGATATAGGATCTTCTATACCCCCACTACGATCTGTAGTGGGCACATTATGATCAACCGTCGCAAGGATGGAATCTTTGCGCCAAAGATTTCTGTTAGCCAAACGCAATCCTTCAAAAGCCTGTGGTGAGGTCACCTCATGCACTAAATGTCGATCTATATATAACAGCGTCATACTATCGTCACGCTCATGCACAACGTGACTCTGCCAAACTTTGTCGTATAAGGTTTTGCTTTGCATAGATACCAAATAGTACTTTTATTCGCTTAGGCTTTACCTAAACGAGGTCTTACAATCCATATGAATTGAAACAAGGCGAGAGAGGCAAGACCCGTCGCCAACATATACACATAGGAAGGTCCAATCGTATTCCAAGTATACCCGCTCATAAGGCTACCAAGCGAGCCACCCAATCCAAAACTAATACTCGAATAAAGCGCCTGACCACGTCCCTGAATACTGCCAGAAAAATACTGATCCACTAAGTGGATTGCCGCGGCATGGAAGAGCCCAAATGATGCGGCATGCAGAAGCTGTGCAGCTAGTAATATTAACAAATTATCAGCAAATATGGCAATTAACCACCATCTTAAAATAGTCAGCAGCATGGCCACAGCCAATAAATATTGGGCACCAAACTTTGGCAACAAACGATGCATCCAAAAAAATACCACCACTTCCGCGATCACGCTTAGCGACCAAAGCTGCCCAATAATCGAACGCGCATAACCATGCTCTTCAAGATAAATACTAAAGAAGGCGTAGTAGGGACCATGACTCGCTTGAATGAAAAAGCACGCCAGCAGCAAAGCCAATACCGGAGGTTTGCAGCAGGTTTTTAGTAATGAAGTATTTTCATATTGGACTGCATTACTTGGCGACTCTTGCACAAACAAAGTGTTCACCCAAATACAAAACAACAACAGCAAAATCATACCAGGCAAGACCTGCATGCCTAAGTTTTGCAATAACGGCGCAAGCATCAACGCCGCGATTATGAAACCTACCGAACCCCATAAACGAATACGACTGTATAAATGCTTACTTTCGCCTAAATGATTCATTGTTGCGGCTTCAAATTGCGGCAACGCTGCGTTCCAAAAAAAACTAAAGCCCACCAACACAAATAATAATGGCCAGTAGTCGCGCACAACCAGCACTATGGCAAAAATACTCATACCCACAAATGCGGCTATGCGAATAATCCAAACGCGTTTGCCTGTATGATCCGCAATCCATCCCCACACATACGGCGCGATAACTTTAGTCGCTAACAAAATTGCCGAGAGCTCACCAATTTGACTAGGCGAAAAACCTAGATGCTTTAAATATAAACTCCAATAGGGAATAAATGCACCCAAACTCGCAAAGTAGAAAAAATAAAACCCCGCAAGTCGTGCATGTCCGGCAGATTGCTTCTGCTTTACAAACATTCGCTTATAAAAAGAATTGTAGTATTTAAAAATTTATAGCACGAGACTTCGCGCTAAACAGAAGACGGAATATCTGGCGTGGAACATGCCACATCTACATTTTGTGCACGATGCCGCAACACATGATCCATCACTACAATCGCCAACATAGCCTCTACAATAGGCACTCCGCGAATGCCTACACAAGGGTCATGTCGTCCAGTAGTAACAATTTCCGTGGCTAGACCACGAGTATCAACCGATTTACCAGGAATACGAATACTGGAAGTTGGCTTAAATGCCACACTTACCAACAAATCTTGGCCCGAGGAAATACCCCCTAAGGCGCCACCTGCATGATTCGACAAAAAACCCTCAGGGGTTATCTCATCTCGATGTTCGCTGCCGGCTTGCGACACACTTGCAAAGCCCGCCCCAATCTCAACACCCTTTACTGCGTTAATACTCATCATGGCATGTGCAAGATCGGCGTCGAGACGATCAAATATTGGCTCACCCAAGCCGATCGGCATGGAGCTTGCCACAACATTTACGCGAGCACCAACAGAATCACCTTGTTTGCGCAAGTTATCCATATAATTTTCAAGCTCGGTAACTTTACTTGCGTCAGGACAAAAAAATGGGTTGCCATCAACCGCATTCCAATCCTTATGTTCGATCTCAATCGGCCCTAGTTGTGCCAAATAAGCTTGAATGGTTACGCCAAATTTTGCCTGCAAGTATTTTCTTGCAATCGCACCTGCCGCGACACGCATTGCGGTTTCCCGCGCCGATGAACGGCCGCCACCCCGATAATCACGCAGGCCATATTTCTTTAAGTAGGTGTAGTCCGCATGGCCTGGGCGAAACTTGTCTTTAATATCGCTATAGTCCTTGGAACGCGCATCTTGGTTATAAATGACCAGCCCTATAGGTGCGCCGGTGGTTTTACCCTCAAAGGTGCCTGACAAAATCTCGACCTGATCCGGCTCACGTCTTTGGGTTGTATGACGGGATTTGCCCGGGCGACGTCGTTCTAAATCAGTTTGTAGATCTTCGCTATTTAGCGCTAAACCTGGTGGGCAGCCATCGACAATACAACCAATCGCCACGCCATGACTTTCGCCAAACGAGGTAACGGTAAATAATTTTCCAATAGAATTCCCAGACATTCACCAATTGTAGCATTTTCAGTGCAAGTGCTATCTATTTTGCTAACAGCAAATCTGTTTGTTATGAAATAATATCGCCATGCATCCTTTACTAGCAAATTTTAGATTAAAACAAGGTGGTCGCACTTCGCTATTCATCCTATTTGGGCTCGCTACCTTTGCCGCAGGCTTAGTGTTGTATTATTTCTCAGCATCAGAGCATAGAAAAGGTGATTTAAATAATTTAAAACATGCCACATCGTTGCATACTAGCCCACGCGTATTTCCAAATTTCACACTTATGGATCACCGCGGCCAAGGATTTACTAATGAAAATTTAAGAAATTCCTGGAATTTTATCTTTTTCGGTTACACCCATTGCCCGGATGTATGTCCACTTACACTTAGCACAATTGATCAAGTAATAAACAATCTCGCGGCACAAAGTAAAACTGCAGTGCGGGCGGTTTTTATATCCGTAGACCCTAAACGCGATACACCAGAACAACTACATGAGTATGTACAGCATTTTAACCAGGACATGGTAGGGCTTACTGGAAGTGACGAAGAACTTGCGAAGTTGACTCAAGCGTTGGGCGTAGTATACACAAGCTCTGTAGATAATAAAAACGAAAATTATTTGGTTGACCACAGTGCGCATATATTTTTAGTCGCTCCCAATGGAAATCTAGCGGCTCTATTTAGCACGCCGCATGAAACACAAATCATCACCGATGACTTCAACATTCTTAACGCCCATCATATGACTCAACAAGGAAGCTAATTAACCTTATGTGGAAACATTGCAAGGGATTTTTATTTCACTTATTTCCCCATCATCTCATATCTCGAATAACATTTTGGTTGACGCGTTTAAAGATGCCGTTAAAAAATCCTGCTATACGCATGTATATTCGCACCTTCGATGTAGATATGAGTGAAGCGATCCATACAAACCCAGAAAGTTACGAATCTTTTAATGAATTTTTCAAACGCACTTTAATCCCTGGCGCACGTCCCATTACCCCAGAATTAAATGCAATTGCCTGCCCTGCAGATGGGCGCATCAGTCAAATTTCCAATTACCAAAACAATCAAGTAGTCCAAGCAAAAGGACAGTATTATTCGATGCAGCAGTTGTTAGGTGGAATAACAGAATATGGCTCACTTTGCGAAAGCGGAAAATTTGCCACCATTTATCTATCGCCCAAAAACTACCATCGTGTACATATGCCAGTTGATGGCGCGCTAATAGAAATGATTCATGTGCCAGGGCGACTCTTTAGTGTTGCCCCCTATTCTGCTGAAGTCATCCCTGGTTTATACAGTCGCAATGAACGCGTGGTATCTATATTTAAAACCGTTGCAGGATATATGGCAGTTGTAATGGTAGGCGCGGTAAATGTTTCAGCCATTGAGATGTCTTGGGCCGGACTCGTCACGCCTCCCCGTGGAAAATCTATACAAAGAAAAAAATATTCTAATGTGAAATTAAAAAAAGGTGATGAACTTGGGATCTTTAATATGGGTTCAACGGCAATTGTAGCTTTTGAATCAAGCGAAATAGAATGGCATAAAAACTTAGTCCTACAGCAAACCGTAAAAATGGGTCAAACGTTGGGCACCACAAAAGTTGATCACTAAATCTTCAACCATCAGGAAACGCAAGCACCTCTTTAATTTCTGTAACACTCAGCATAAGCATTAAGAGACGATCAATACCCAGTGCCACACCAGCACTTTCTGGCAATCCAAACTGCAGCGCAGCGATGAATTTCTCATCAATTTCTAATTGCTCTTTGCCTAACTGTTCGCGTTTTTGATTATCTGATTGAAAGCGCTTCAGCTGTTCACTTGCATAGGTGAGCTCTTGAAATCCATTTGCTAGCTCAATATCACCAAGATACAATTCAAAACGTTCCGCTATTCCTACATTATTAATTTTTGCTAGTGCAGCTTGTTGTGCAGGAAAATCACTAACAAAGGTTAATCGATCTTTTGGCAACTGCTTTGCAATCGCTTGATCGAGTAATAGCTCTTGATATTCTTGGTTAGATAACTCAATTCCTAGCGAAATACCAGCATCTTCACATGCGCGAATATAATCCACTTGCTCTGTTTGCCATGGATCAAGATTGCAGTAATTGAGAAAAAGTTCTTTATAAGTGATGTAGTTGGTTTGCGAAAGTCGAATAGAATTTTGTAATAAGCTTTTTACCAACCCATCTACCTCATTGATTAAATCCTGATAGCTCCAACCCACACGATACCATTCAAGCATGGTGAATTCGAAATGATGGTTTTTACCTTCCTCGCCCGCTCGAAACACTTTGCATAATTGATAAATATCGCGCTTATGAAAAGCCAATAATCTTTTCATTGCATATTCGGGTGAAGTTTGCAGATAGCGATCAGACTTTCTATGTTTTACATGCATGCTATCGATATGAAGATCCGTTACCGCACATGCATTAATGATAGGGGTTTCAACCTCCAGTACATCGTGAATTGAAAAATATTCTCGGATTTGCGCATACAGGTCAGCACGAGCCTGCAACCCTTGTGGTGAAACAAGCGGCTCCCAATCACGATGGCCAATGATTTTGTTCAAGAGAATGCTTTAGATCGGAAGGTTGCGCCTAAAACATAAATTGACAGTAAAAATAAATTCCAAATTTATTCTTTTACACGCGAAACATATTCTGCAGTACGCGTATCGATACGCAGCACTTCACCCTCTTCAACAAACAACGGCACTTTTACAATTGCACCAGTTTCTAGAGTAGCGGGCTTCGTACCGCCTGTGGCTGTATCACCCCTTACGCCAGGATCGGTTTGCGTAATCTTCAATTCAACAAAATTAGGCACCGTTACACTTAAAGGCTGGCCGTCAAGCAACGTCACACAAACAGTTTCCTGACCCCTAAGCCATTGCGCACTATCCCCTACAACTATCAAATTGGCCGCATATTGCTCAAATGAATTCGGCTCCATGAAATGCCATAGCTCTCCATCGCTGTATAAATATTGCATATCCAAATCAATAACATCAGCAGCTTCTACGGACTCGCCTGATTTAAAAGTTCGATCCACGACACGCCCTGTTTTCAAGTTGCGCAGTTTTACGCGATTAAAAGCCTGGCCTTTCCCAGGCTTCACAAATTCATTTTCAATGATGGCATATGGATCGCCATCTAGATTAAGCTTTAAGCCAGCACGAAATTCGTTTGTATTATAATTTGCCATAATTAACTATAGTAAGAATATATCATCAATGAACATTCATAGTTTAGCACGAGAGCATCCAAGCTCAGAAACAGTTTGGCAGCAGCAATACAAAGATTCAATCACAAGCATCGATACATTATGTAATGCACTTGACCTGCAAGCCACTCAACTTCCAGTTAGCTTATTCGGCAATCAACAATTTCCTTTACGCGTGCCGTGGAGTTATGTTCAACGCATGCAAAAATCCAATCCGCAAGACCCTTTGCTTTTGCAAGTTTTCCCGCACGCGCATGAAGATAATAAAATTGCAGGCTTTAGCAAAGATCCTGTTGGAGACCTAAGTAGTATCAAAAGTATAGGACTATTGCAAAAATACCATGGGCGGGCGTTACTACTTGCAACAAGTCGCTGCGCAGTTCATTGTCGTTATTGTTTCCGCAGACACTTCCCTTACTCCTCACAAAATCCCCGTCATGATGCCTGGCAAAGCGCGATCCATGAGCTAACAGGAGATGCCAGCTTAAAAGAAGTGATTTTAAGCGGCGGCGATCCTTTAGTGCTGCATGAAACCGAACTCGCCAAACTAATATCACAATTAGAAGCTATCCCTCACATCGAACGCTTACGCATACATACACGTTTGCCTGTCGTCATCCCATCACGAATTAACCATGACTTGATCGAACTCATAAACAATATCAAACTGAAAGTTGTAATTGTTCTACATATTAATCATGCACAAGAAATAAACAACCAGCTACAGAATAAGCTCCAAGAACTATCCAACACACGATGCACCTTGCTAAATCAAAGCGTGCTACTTCGAAATGTTAACGATACGTCAGATACATTGATTAGATTAAGTGAGGCACTGTTTCAAGCCAACGTATTACCTTATTACCTACATATATTGGATAAAGTGCAAGGCGCCGAGCACTTTGATGTTAACGAGCCTCAAGCTCGCAAGATCATGCGCGAGGTTGCCAGCAGATTACCCGGCTACCTTGTCCCTAGGCTTGTTAAAGAGGAATCCGGTTACGCTTCTAAAACATTAATACATTTTTGATTGCTGTTATTACCAAATACTCAATCCACAAATAGAATTGCCAACACGATCACGGTTTGTAACGACCGTACATTACTGATTGTTTGATTCCAGACGAAACAACATGTATGGACGACAAATTGCGCCATAATCTTGCCAGTACAAGCATGCGAATCTATACACTAGGAACATTATAGATCTCACATTCGGATCATTTTTAAATTACTATTATTGTATGAGATTATGCTTCTAGATACGCATATTACTATGCCCAACCAGGACCCCATGGCTGGACAAGAATTTTCACTTGCTTCACGCAATGTGCGCAAATGGTTAAAAGCACTCCCTTACATTGATCAGAATGTTGCCGTACAACAATTCTATGATGGGCTTAGACGCTCAAATCGTCAGGCACATCCAACTAAACAACGTCTTACAGCAATAGAGCATATGCGGCCCGTGGCACGTGATTTTCTTAAAGAACAACGCAAGTTCCTGATCGCCCAACCATTCCCGCTGCCTAAAAAAGCCACCGAGATCTTAAAGTTACAACAAAACATACTTAGCGAATTAGCTGTTGCCTATAAAATAATTATACAAGAAGTTGCTAATCGTGACACTCAACTTAGCCCAAAAAAATTAATCGCCTGTATTCACCAAGCAATGCGCTATATGCTTGAACAATATATCACGCTTGCTCAAGTATATTCAGAACCGCCTCAAGGATATTGGCAAGACTATTTTCAACTATACAAAATGGCTGAACATATCGAATTGAGCCATTTTCCTATTAAAAATGAGACGCACATAAATAGCTCAAAATCATCAACAAACTGCTTGTTTAAACAAGCTTGTTTGCTGTCACTGGCGAATTTGCATGGTTATGGTCATGGCGATGCAGATAAAATTGCTTCTTATCTTGAAGCGATGAATCATTTAACAACCTTGTCAGAAAAAAAACATACACAGGATAACAATTGCGCATATTTCATTAATTTGACAATAAACAAGCCGCCGAGGCTAGTAGCCGCAGACGAATTTCCAATATCTTCAGAAAATCGTTTTCTAGATCCCAAAGCCCTGATTGCTGAATTACGTGAAATGATTGCAAGTACAAACGATACTCCAACTGGGAGCATTCTCTCTGCTTTTAGTTTAAATCGTTCACTTGCTAAGCGCTTAT
>PVMS01015709.1_pt1 | contig 15084 bp, 12 predicted proteins | sample 1853461 | NCBI WGS metagenome assembly PVMS01 (sample SAMN08582032, study PRJNA380276) | Marine sediment metagenome, whole genome shotgun sequencing project. | isolation source: ocean sediment barecode stripped | collected 2017 | reverse complement strand
GAGTGTGTCTTCGTCAAGATCAGCCGAGGGATTGACCAGGCGTGAGCCAAAGAAATCCTGGACCATCATTTCATCTGCCCCAACACCTTCCGGTGAGGTCCAGCCCATGCAGGCGACGGAATTTGCCGCGCGTGAAGGTCTGACGATCTATACGGTAGGTGTTGGGGCAGATGAAATGATGGTCCAGGATTTCTTTGGCTCACGCCTGGTCAATCCCTCGGCTGATCTTGACGAAGACACGCTCAGGGCGATCGCAGATCGTACCGGTGGCACATATTTTCGTGCCCGCGATGTCCAGGCTCTGGAAGAAATTTACGAAAAGCTGGACGAACTCGAGCCGGTAGAGAGTGATGAAGAGACCGTTCGCCCGGTTGATGAATTATTTTACTGGCCATTGGGCCTGGCTTTCGTGATTGTTTTACTCACTGGCGTGCTGATTTTATGGCCACGTGCAGACCTGAGGTTCAGGACAGCATGAATATCCAGGATATGATTCATTTTATCCGTCCCATGTGGTTGGCAGCCTTGCCACTGGCGATACTGCTGCCCTGGCTGTGGTACCGGGCCCGGCGACCTTCAGGTGACTGGGAGAGGGTCTGTGATCCGCACTTACTACAATGGCTGAGCCACCAGGAATCCAACACCGTCAACAAGCGCAGCCGGGGTCATTGGCTGGCTGCAGCAGCCCTGGTATTGATGGTGCTGGCGCTTTCCGGCCCCAGTTGGCAGAAACTACCCGACGGGGCCTATTCTGCCCGTGATGCCCGGGTGATTGTCCTTGACCTCTCCAGTTCCATGCTGGCAGAAGACCTGCGGCCTGATCGGTTGACCCGTGCGCGATACCGGATTGCAGATTTGCTAACAGAGGCGCAGGAAGGTCAGACTGGGCTGGTGGCTTTTGCCGGTGATGCCTATGTGGTTTCTGCACTGACCACCGACACCAATACCATTGCCAACATGCTGCCTGCTCTGAGGCCTGACGTCATTCCCGTGGGTGGCAGTCGTGCAGACCTGGCTTTGGAGATGGCGGCGACTCTGCTGGAGCGGGCAGGTTTCAGTCGCGGCGAGGTTTTGCTGGTAACGGATTCCGCTGATGCCATTGATACTGCCAGGGCACGAGAATTACGTGATCGTGGCATTGTCACTTCCGTACTCGGTGTGGGAACCACAGAGGGTGCGCCCATACCCAGTGGGGGTGGCTTCGTCAGCGATAAGGGGGGTAACGTCGTAATCGCACGGCTGGATGCCTCCACGCTGCAAAACCTGGCCATGGCCGGGGGCGGCAGGTATTCGGTAATCAATACACCCTCGGCAAATGCTCCATCTCCCTGGGTCTCAGAAGAGGGTAGCGAATTTGCACTTCGTGAAGATTCGCTTGATGAACGCTGGAAGGACTTTGGGCCTTGGCTGATATTGTTGTTGCTCCCCCTGGTACTGGGTGGTTTCCGACGCGGTGTCCTGTTTGTCTTGCCTTTATTCATGCTATCCACCCTCACATGGTCACCCAATGCGCAGGCTGGCTGGTGGGAAGATGTCTGGCAGCGCAAGGATCAGCAGGCCTGGAAAGCGCTGGAAAACGAAGAGGTTGATCGTGCGGCGGCATTGGCGGTTGATCCCGATTTGTCGGGTGAAGCCTGGTACCGCAGTGGACGTTTTGACAACGCACTGGGCGCCTGGTCAAAACGCGATACGTCTCAGGCACACTATAACCAGGGTAATGCACTGGCTCACCTGGGTGAGTACGACGCAGCAATCCAGGTCTATGACCAGGCATTGGCGCAGGATCCGTCTATGGAAGATGCGCAATTCAATCGTGACCTGGTGGAACAGCTCAAGCAGCAGCAGGAACAGGAACAACAAGAGCAGGGCGAGGATGGCGAGTCGCAGGATGGTGAATCCTCCGACCAGGAAAGTGCGGGTGAGTCTTCAGGTCAGTCTGAAGGTGAACAGTCAGAAGATGGTGAGTCTTCAGAAGAAACCGAAGGTGACCAGGAGTCAGAACAGTCCGAAGGTGAGCCGGGTGAGGAGCAAAGTGCCCAGCCTGACTATGCCGAATCCTGGTCGGAAGAAGATGCGCAGGCCATGGAACAATGGCTGAGACGGATTCCTGATGACCCTGGCGGTTTACTTCGTCGTAAATTCATAAATGAACATCAGCGCCGAGGCGCGCCCGAGGATGAGTCGGAACCATGGTGAAGTATCACAGGCAAATTGTAATCTGGTGGGTCTTTGCGGCGCTCTGCGGCACGGTCCAGGCGGCTGTAATCGATGCAAAAATTGACCGGCACAGGATCGTCAAGGGTGAAACCGTCACATTGGTGATTCAGACCAACGATCCCCAGCTCAGTCTCGAAGGTGATTTCAGCCCATTGGAAAAGGACTTTCAGATACTCGATCGGCGCTCCGAGACCCAAATGACCATCGTCAATGGTAAACAGTCTGCCGTAGTTCGCTTGTTGATAACACTGGAACCCAGGGATGCCGGTGCGATTACTATCCCATCTCTGGTCTTCGGAGCGGATACTACAAGACCCCTGTCGTTGACCGTTGATCCGGCGCCGGAGCCTGAACCGGGTGAAGCACCTATCGTCTTTATTGAGGTTGAGGTTGAGCCACGTGAAGGGCCTTATTACGTGCATGCCCAGTTTAGTCTCACGGTCCGGGTGTTCTATCAGCAAAGTCTGACCGAAGCCGCAATCTCACAACCGGAACCCACACCGGCCTCAGTGCGGTTATTGGACGAAGTGCCATTCCAGGCGGATCGGGGTGGGCATCGTTATCGGGTACTGGAACGACATTATGCAATTTTTCCGGAACGCTCCGGTCCACTGCAGATTCCCCCCATGAAACTCAGTGGGAGACTGGTTCAACGACGCAGTGACCGTCTCTTCCAACCATCGGTTCGTGGTCGACGAATCGAGGTCGCCAGTGACCCGGTTGAATTGCTCATCAATCCAAAGCCGGTCAATTTTGATGGTGATTCCTGGCTGCCCGCACGTTCATTGAACGTCAGCCAGACCATCTCGGCCAGCGATGCATTGACCGTTGGAGAGCCGATCACACGAACCATCATTGTCGATGCCGTTGGTCTGGAAGAAAACATGATCACCGAGCCACCCTGGCCAGAGATTTCCGACGCTCGCATCTATCCGGATCAGCCACAGGGAATCAGTCGCAATGATGGAAAGTGGGTGCTGGGTCACAAGGAATTTCGATACGCAGTGGTTCCTGAGGCTGAAGGTGAGTTGGTATTACCTGAGCTGACCCTGCATTGGTGGGATGTTCTCAATGATCGCCCGCAAAAGGCTGTTTTGCCTGAGAAGCGTCTGAAAGTCTTGCCTTCTACCGTGGTTCCGATAGCAGCACCGGTAATATTGCCCCCTGTTACTCCGGACCGGGTAGATATTGATTCGACAGTGGTTCGTGGACCGGTTACCCGCAGGTATTGGACCTGGCTTACCTTTCTGTTTGCTGCTCTGTGGCTGTTTACCACTGCATTGCTCATACGCCGACGCAAGGAAAAACCGGCCAGGTCTCAAAAGAACAAGACGGAGATGGATCCAGATGAAGCAGGCTTGTTACGAGAAGTCAGGAAAGCCTGCGAGGCAAAAGAACCACGTGAAGTTCGTCGTGCATTGAGTCGGTGGCTGCGGGATTTTGGTCCTGCCAGTGCTGCGGGCAGCCTGGTGGAGTTTGCGGCCCAACTGGAGGATACAGAGCTTGCCGGACACCTGATGAGTCTGGATGCACTTGGTTTTAAAATTGGCGACCAGGATGCCTGGGATGGTCGGGGTCTGTGGAAAGCATTATCTCGCTGGCGCAACCAACGTAAGAGCAAAAACAAGGCACAGCAACTGCCTGTCACGGACCTTTATACCGATACCAGGGAAAATGCCAGGGCTTGATAAAAAAAGTGTTAAGGACTTAGGGGTTTTTCATCACCAGGCTGTCGATACCATTGTTCTGAAGACGCCTGCGTAACTCGTCCGCCGCACGTGCACCCTGCACCGGGCCAACACGAACCCTGTGCCAGGTTGCATCGTTTACCGTGACCGACTGCACCTCCGCGACGATTCCGTTCAGGGCCAGTTGGGCCTTCATCTGATCTGCATCCTGTGCTGACTTGAATGATCCGACCTGTAACAAATAGGAATCCGGATCATTGCTGGCCGCCTCCGGTGTGCTGGGCTTAACCCGGTTGTTGAGCTCCTGCTCGGGCACGACCACTTCCATTTCTGGCAGGACGGTGAAAAAGTCATATCGTGATTTGGTTTGTTCATCTCCGCGATTGCCGTCTTCAGCCAGAACAGGTTCATCATCCTGAGGATTGGCCCCTTCACGCGCAAGCGGCTCCGGTTGCTGGGCCTGTGGGATATAACCTTTTGCCGCCAGGTACCAGGCCAGCCCCAGGCCGATGAGAATACCGGTAAACAACCACAGCAAAGCAGGCGTTCTTTTTTTGCTTCCTCTGCTGGCGCCTCTCCTGGCCACGGGTTTGTTCTCCTTTTCCTTGCTTACATTTCTTCAGGTGCAGAAACACCCAAAAGTTTCAAACCGGATTCCAATACGATACGTGTCGCGAGAATCAGATTCAATCGGGCATTGCGCAGATTCTCTTCGTCCACCAGGAACTGGTGAGCGTTGTAATAGGAATGTAAATCTGTCGCCAGGTCCTGCAGATAATGCGCCACCTGATGTGGTGCGCGAATACGAGCAGAAGATTCGATGGTTTCTGGAAAGCGGCTGATGCTGCGCATCAACTGTAACTCGTGATCCTCGGTCAACAGACCTACCGCGGCTTCACCAATGGCTTCATTGTGTCTCACATCCATTTGCACCAGGTTACGCATGACACTGCATATCCGGGCGTAAGCATACTGGATGTAATAAACCGGATTTTCATTGGTGCGTGATTTTGCCAGGTCAAGGTCAAAGTCAAGGTGCTGCTCGTGGGATCTGATAATGTAGAAAAAACGTGCTGCGTCGTTACCCACTTCATCACGTAATTCTCTGAGCGTGATGAATTGACCCGAGCGTGTCGACATCTGAACTTTTTCGCCAAAACGGTAGAGAATGGCAAATTGCACCAACAGAATCTCCAGTTGATTCGGATCTTCTCCCAGCCCCTGTGCCGCCGCACGCAAACGAGCTACATAACCGTGATGGTCTGCACCCAGAACATAAACAGCCCGGTCAAAGCCGCGATCGAGTTTATTGCGGATATAGGCAATGTCCGATGCAAAATAGGTGGCTCGGCCGTTCTCACGGATGACAACTCGATCTTTTTCATCCCCCAGAGCTGAGGCCCGAAACCAGGTCGCACCATCTTTGACATAAAGATGACCATTATCCCGTAAACATTCGATAGCAGCTTCCACCGCGCCACTGTCTTCCAGTGCTTGCTCTGAAAACCACTGGTCGTAAACAACACCGAATTCCGCCAGGTCGTCCTGGATATCGCTCAAAATGTTGTTCAGGGCTGTATCGAAAAAAACCTGGAAACCCTTTGAGCCCAGCAATTTAAGTGCACGCGCAATCAGAGCATCGATATGAATCTCGCCGTCACCACCGTCAACCTGGCTTGTGGGCAGGCCATCACTGATATCAAATCCACCAAAACGCCACTTATCGCCGTATTCCGCTCTTACCAACCGGGCAATGTCGTATATGTATTCGCCACGGTAGCCGTTCTCGGGAAAACTGACCTGCTCGCCACACAGTTCCAGGTATCGTAGCCAGACGCATATGGCAAGAATATCCATCTGTCGGCCATTGTCATTGACATAGTATTCTCGTTGAACCTTATACCCTGCCAGTTTGAGAATATTTGCCATGCTGGCTCCATATGCCGCACCCCGACCGTGACCGACATGTAGTGGGCCGGTGGGGTTCGCTGACACGTATTCCAGTGTGACCTGTTCGTTGGGCTTTTCCAGCGGACTACCATAATTCTCCCGCTGTCTCAGTACGTCATTAACCGCCCCTGTCAGGGAGCAGTGATGGAGGAAAAAATTGATAAAACCCGGCCCGGCAATTTCCATCTTCTCCACCTGGCGGGATTTGGGAATTCGGTCAATAATTGCCTGGGCCAGATCACGTGGTGGCATACCTGTCAATTTGGCATGGGTCATCGCCAGGTTAGAGGCAAATTCACCGTACTCAGGTGAGCGTGTACGCTCAAGTTGAACGGGAGGCTCCCCTTCAATCTTGAGTATGCCATCCCTTTTTAGATGCAACAGGGACTGAGACAGTAATTCCAGAATGTGTTCTTTCACAAATGAGATCGATCGCGGCTTTTAATGCGGCGGTAGCCCAAAAGGGGCCTATTGTAAACGCTTGAGCCGACCATAAGAAGCAACATTACGTATCAACAGGCTTCCAGGAAGCAATCAGCGTCAAGAGGGGGTAATTCATGCATCAATATAGCATGAAAGGTCCTGTGGATAACCTTGTGTAAAACTCTGCAAGCCAAAGCCGTTGTTGACTCTCAACCTGTGGGCAGGAAATTTCGAATTTCAGATGCATCTATAAAAAGATAATAAAAACAATTATTTACATCTGTAATTAAAATGAAATATTAAATTTAACAGGAAAGTCCATGATTTTACGTCTTTACGGGGTCTGTGAATAAACCCGGATACAAAATCATCATGGCACAGGCGTCCGTGGTGATAACATCCAGCGTGATGAGTGAACCCAAAACAAAAAATATCTACAGATTCATGGATGAACAGCCCCTATTCGGAAAGCGGGTTTTTATTTCCCAGCATGCCAGCGTCAGTGGTGCTGTGGAGCTGGGTGACGACGTTTCCATCTGGCCAATGGCCGTCATCAGGGGAGATGTCAATCGCATCACCATAGGTTCCGGCTGCAACATTCAGGATGGTGCGGTGCTGCATGTAACACATGAGGGACCTTGGACGCCTCTGGGTGGTGCTTTGAACCTGGGTGAAGATATTACGGTGGGTCATGGAGCGATTTTGCATGCCTGTAAGATCGGAGACAGATGCCTGATTGGTATGGGTGCTATCGTGATGGATGACGTCATTCTGGAAGATGAATGCATGATCGCCGCAGGTGCCGTAGTGACTCCGGGCACTGTTGTGCCAACACGCACATTGTGGAAGGGTAATCCGGCCCGACTATCCCGATCTCTTACAGACGACCAGGTGGCCTATTTGCACTATGGTGCGAAGCACTATGTCAGATTAAAGGACCTGCACCTGGCGGCTGAGTCTGGTAATAAAGGAACATTGCAGACCTGATGGCTGCCTGGATGTCGCTGTTCCTGTTTCTGGCCATAGGGCCAGCCTTGATGGCGGGTTTTCCGGTGGCTTTTACTCTGGCGGGTGTTGCGCTGATCTTCGCCGGCCTGGGTGTTCTCACTGGCACATTCGATGCCGCTTTCCTGGGTGCCTTTCCCAACCGGATTTTTGGCATCATGAACAATGAAACGCTGATTGCCGTTCCCGTTTTCGTGTTTATGGGTGTGATGCTGGAGCGTTCCAAAGTGGCCGATCAACTGCTGCAATCACTGGCAGGAATGTTACGTGCAGTACCCGGTGGGTTGGGACTGGCCGTAGTTTTGGTTGGGGCCATGATGGCGGCAAGTACGGGTATTGTGGGCGCAACCGTGGTGACAATGGGTCTGATCTCTTTACCCACCATGCTTAGGCGAGGTTATCACCCCGCTGTCGCGACCGGCACAATCTGCGCTTCGGGAACCCTGGGGCAAATCATCCCGCCGTCCATAGTGCTGGTCATGCTGGCAGATGTTCTATCCAATGCCTATCAGCAGGCCCAGCTGAATATGGGTAGTTATTCACCTGAAACGATTTCAGTAGGTGAACTGTTCGCTGGTGCACTGTTTCCCGGTCTGTTGCTGGTGGCGGCCTACTTGATTTATTTGTTTATTCTTGCGTTTATCAAACCGGGTCTGATACCTGCAGCACCGGATCAGGAAGATGATAAGCCGGGAATGCTCCGTCTGATTAGACTTGCCAGTGGTCCTTTACTGCTGATGGTTGCTGTTCTGGGATCAATACTCAAAGGCATGGCCACACCGACAGAGGCTGCTGCAGTCGGTGCCGTGGGGGCAACCATCCTGGCCCTGTTGCAAGGTCAATTCAACCTTTCAACCCTGCGTGAAGTGGTGTACAAAACGGCGTCCATTACAAGCATGGTGTTCATGATTCTGATCGGAGCATCTCTGTTCAGCCTGGTGTTTCGCGGATTTGGTGGAGATGAACAGATCGCCCACCTGCTCAACTCCCTGCCAGGTGGGGTGATCAGCGCGATGATAGTAGTGATGCTGGTGATGTTCCTGTTGGGTTTCGTACTGGATTTTATTGAAATCACCTTTGTCGTTGTTCCCATCGTTGGCCCTGTATTGATGGCCATGGGATTGGATCCAATCTGGCTGGGTGTGATGATTGCCTTAAACCTGCAAACCTCTTTTCTCACACCACCCTTTGGCTTTGCTCTGTTTTACCTGCGTGGCGTATGTCCGCCTTCCGTGCCAACGTCAGCCATCTATCGTGGCGTGATTCCATTTATCGGTATACAGGTCCTTGTACTGGTCATGCTTGCGATCTGGCCGCAGATCGTGACCTGGTTACCAGGAGTGATTTATCCCGGCTGAATCTGAACTCACCGATGATTGAGGATGTAGCGCGAACCTATTTCAGACCAGGGTCGGATCTGCTCCATGAAGTCCGTGAATGAAGCGTAGGCTTTTCCGGTCCACTCGTCTTCAGCTGCCATCCGCTCGAGTACTTTTAAAGTATGTTGCTTGAGTTCTGTAAGAACTTCATCCGGAAATGCCCGAAGCTGAACATTGTGCTCCTCAATCAGGGTTTTCAATGCTCGACCATTCAGCGCTTCAAATTCTGCATACATGTCGGTGGTGGCTGCTTTGCAGGCAACGGCAACAATCTCCTGCAGGTCTGCGGGCAGGCTGGCCCAGGCTTCTGCGTTGACAATCCCTTCCAGACCGGTGCCGGGTTCCTGCCAGCCGGGATAGTAATAATATTTCGCCGCCCGGAACAGACCGAATGCCAGATCATTGAAGGGCCCGATCCATTCGGCTGCATCAATGGTTCCACTTTGCAGTGCAGTAAATAACTCGGACCCGGGAACATTAACCGGTGTTCCACCCGCGCTCTTCAACACCTCGCCACCCAGACCCGGAATACGCATCTTCAAACCGGAGAGGTCGGCCACACTATTAATTTCCTTGTTAAACCAGCCACCCATCTGGACACCGGAATTGCCCACAGGGAAGGGCACAACACCATGTGGCTCATAGGTCTGTTGGTACAACTCCAGACCGCCACCGTAGTAGTACCAGCCATTGAGCTCATTACCGGTCAAGCCAAAAGGCACACCGGAAAAAATAGTGGTCGCAGGAATTCGACCCTTCCAATAGTAAGCTGCACCGTGCCCCATCTCTGCTGTCCCCTGCTGCACGGCGTCGAATACCTCGAAACTGGGTACCAGTTCATTACCACCATAAACCTTGATTTTCAGACGTCCGTTGCTCAGCCGGCCAATGGAATCCGCCAAGCGGTTGGCTCCGGTGCCGAGACCAGGAAAATCACGTGGCCAGGTGGTGACCATTTTCCAATTGAACGTTTTGTCAGGTAAAGCATCTGCGACATATTCCGCGCTGTCAGCACCCGGTGGTGAACAGGCCGTTATTAAGCCAGCCGCACCTGCCAGGCCAGTTGTTTTAACAAACTTCCTTCGATCCATAATATTTCCCTGTCAGATGTTGTTGTGACCGGCCGCGACCTGCAAGGGCGTGACCAATTGTTGCTCACCCAGGCTTTTAAAGTCGAATAGATCATGATCGGCAAGCTGTGACGGTGACACGTGACCGATTGAACGGAAGATGCTTTCAACTCTGCCCGGGTTTTTCTGCTTCCATTCATTCAACATGGCTTTTATGGCCTGGCGTTGCATATTGGGTTGCGAGCCACAGAGATTGCAGGGAATGATAGGGAATTGCCTGGCTTGTGCGTAGCGACTGATATCTTCTTCCTTGCAATAGGCCAGTGGTCGAATCACCACGTGTTTTTGGTCATCTGAAAGCAGTTTTGGCGGCATGGCCTTGATGCGTCCACCATTGAACAGGTTCAGGAACAGGGTCTCGATGATGTCATCACGATGATGGCCCAGTGCAATCCGGGTGATGTCGTTCTCACTGGCGAAGTTGTAGAGGGCGCCTCTGCGCATACGTGAGCAAAGCCCACAGCTTGTCTTTCCTTCCGGGACAACCCGTTTCACCACGCTGTAGGTGTCCTGCTCGATGACGTGAAATGGCACGCCAAGTTCGTCGAGGTATTCGGGCAGTACATGTTCCGGAAATCCGGGTTGTTTCTGATCGAGATTAACGGCTATCAGATCAAAATCTACCGGAGCTCGCTGACGTAATGCCAGCAGGATATCCAGCATGGTAAACGAATCCTTGCCACCGGAAAGACACACCATGACCCGGTCACCTTCACCGATCATATTGAAGTCACTGATTGCCTGGCCGGTATTTCGCTGCAGTCGCCTTAACAGCTTGCTATCGGAATACGGTTGTTTTCGGATATCCCGTGTTGTCACAAATGTCCCCATTGAGCGGATTTAAAAAATCATTTTACCGCGATATGCTGCGACAACGAATTATTCATATAGCAGAAGGATGTAACAGATTAAATACAAAACCTCGCGACTGTACTATGCTTGGCATTGTGACACTCAATTCCGACCATCCTGCTGAAATTCTTGCGCGTCTGACTGAACTACGCCAGGAGCATCGTGACCTGGACCTGGCGATTGCAAACCTGGCGGACAATCCTGCCGTTGATCAATTGCAGCTCACTCGGCTTAAAAAACGCAAACTCAAACTCAAGGACTGGATGTCCTACCTTGAATCAAAACTAATCCCTGATATAGATGCCTGACAGGGTTCCCGTGCTCAAACTGATGCCGTCGAGTGAAGCCGCCTTCCGCCGAAGGCGGGAGCAGGGAAGCGAGACACCTTAATCTGATTGGCCTTAGAAAGAATCTCCCGGCACACGAACCCAGCCTTCCATCAGAACACGTGCGCTACGACTCATGCTTGCTTTAATCACGTACCATACGCCGTCTTGCTCATTCGCCTCCGCTCCCACGCGCAGGGTTCCGGAGGGATGGCCGAAGCGCACAGCACTCCGCTCTCCACCACCGGCCGCGAGATTGACCAGGGTGCCAGGAATAGCTGCTGCAGTACCAATGGCGACAGCAGCCGTACCCATCATGGCATGATGCAGCAAGCCCATGGATAACGCCCGGACCAGCAGGTCGATATCCGCAGCAGCCACGGGTTTGCCGCTGGAAGCCACGTAGTCGGCAGGCCCGGCGACGAAAGCGACCTTGGGTGTGTGTTGGCGACCGGCCGCTGCATCGATATGTTCAATAAGACCCATTTGCACGGCCCCATGGGCACGGATGTTTTCAAACTTGGCGAGCGCGTTGTCATCGCTGTTGATGTCGCCCTGCAATTCGGTGCCTGTATAGCCGATCTCACTGGCGTTCAGAAAGATTGTCGGAATGCCGGCATTGATCATTGTGGCCTTAAAAGTGCCGACACCCGGCACGTCCAGGTCATCCACGAGATTACCGGTGGGAAACATGGAGCCACCTGCCTTGTCTGCCGGGTCCACGAAATCCAATTGCACTTCGGCGGCCGGAAAAGTAACACCATCCAGCTCGAAATCCCCGGTTTCCTGTGGGGAACCATTCGTCATGGGCACATGGGCAAGAATGCTCTTGCTGATATTCGCCTGCCAGATACGAACCGTTGCGATGCCGTTTTCCGGAATGCGGTCGGTATCGACCAGGCCAGTCATAATCGCAAACGGGCCGACCGCTGCCGACAGGTTCCCGCAGTTACCGCTCCAGTCAACAAAAGCCTTGTCGATCGACACCTGCCCGAACAGATAATCAACATCGTGCTCTTCACTGGCGCTCTTTGACAGAATGACGGTTTTACTCGTGCTCGAAGTCGCCCCACCCATACCGTCGGTCTGCTTGCCGTAGGGGTCGGGGCTGCCGATGATGCGTAATAACATGGCATCACGTGCCGGGCCGGGCACCTGTGTGGATTCGGGAAGATCCTTCAAACTGAAGAACACTCCCTTACTGGTACCGCCACGCATATAAGTGGCGGGAATCCTGATTTGTGGTACGTGGGCCATGATGTCTTTATCCCTGCCTATGCGGCCGCGGTTGATTCAAGAAAATCCTGAGCGAAACGCTGCAGGACACCACCTGCCGCATAGATCGAGACTTCCTCTGCCGTATCAAGACGGCAGGTGACGGGTACTTCCAGCTTTTCCCCATTTTTACGGTTGATGATCAATGTTAATTCTGCCTGTGGCGTGGGCTCACCGATCACATCAAAAGTCTCGGTGCCATCAATCGCATAAGTTTCGCGGTTTTGTCCCGGGTGAAATTCCAGCGGGAGCACACCCATACCGACCAGGTTGGTCCGGTGGATTCGCTCGAAGCCCTCAGCCACGATCGCTTCAACACCCGCCAGACGCACACCCTTGGCCGCCCAGTCACGCGATGAACCCTGGCCGTAATCGGCACCGGCGATGATGATCAGCGGTTGTTTACGCTCCATGTAGGTTTCAATCGCTTCCCACATACGCGTCACTGTGCCTTCCGGTTCGATACGCGCGAGCGAGCCCTCTTTCACGCCGTCGTTTTCCCGTACCATTTCATTCTTCAAACGCGGGTTGGCGAATGTGGCGCGCTGGGCGGTCAGGTGATCTCCCCGGTGGGTTGCGTAGGAATTAAAATCCTCCTCCGGCAAACCCATTTTATCCAGGTATTCACCCGCTGCACTGTTGAGCATGATCGCATTGGATGGCGAAAGGTGATCGGTTGTGATGTTGTCACCCAACACGGCCAAAGGACGCATACCCTTGAGCATCCGTTCTCCGGCCAGAGCCCCTTCCCAATAAGGTGGACGGCGGATGTATGTACTCTGTGGGCGCCAGTCGTAAAGCGGGTTGGTCGTGTCTGATGAGTCCTTGATCTTCATGAACATCGGGTCGTAAACCTGGCGGAACTGCTCGGGCTTTACACACTCCTGGACGATGGCATCTATTTCTTCATCATCCGGCCAGATGTCTTTCAGATAGACAGGCTTACCTTCTGTGTCCAAACCCAGGACATCACGCTCAATGTCGAACCGGATGGTGCCGGCGATTGCGTATGCCACCACCAGCGGTGGCGATGCCAGGAATGCCTGCTTGGCATAAGGATGAATGCGTCCGTCAAAATTACGGTTACCCGACAACACAGCGGTGGTGTAGAGATCCCGCTCGATCACTTCCTTCTGGATGAGTGGATCAAGGGCGCCGCTCATACCGTTACAGGTGGTACAGGCAAACCCCACGATACCAAAGCCCAGCTTTTCAAGCTCCGGCAGCAGATTTGCTTCTTCAAGATAAAGCTTCACCGTCTTGGAACCCGGCGCCAGGGAAGTTTTGACCCAGGGTTTGCGGGTCAGACCGAGGGCATTGGCGTTGCGGGCCGTCAGAGCCGCTGCAATAACATTTCGCGGATTGCTGGTATTGGTACAACTGGTAATCGCTGCGATTATGACCGCTCCGTCAGGCATTTGTCCTTCAGTGTTTTCGACCTCTCCACTCACTCCTCTTGCAGCCAGCTCGGAAGTGGGCAAACGTCGGTGAGGATTGGAAGGTCCGGCCATGTTCCGACAAACATTGGAAAGGTTGAAGGTCAGAACACGTTCATATTCTGCGTCTTTGAGACTATCCACCCACAGTCCGGCCTGCTTGGCATAGAGTTCAACCAGCCTGACCTGCTTGTCCTCGCGTCCGGTCAGTTTCAGATATTCGATGGTTTGGCGGTCGATATAAAACATCGCGGCCGTGGCACCGAATTCAGGTGTCATATTGGAAATGGTTGCCCGATCTCCCAGCGTCAGGGCCTCTGCTCCTTCTCCGTAAAACTCGAGGTAGGCACCCACTACTTTTTCTTCACGCAGGAATTCAGTCAAAGCCAGGACGATATCGGTGGCCGTGATACCAGGCTGGTGATGCCCTGTGAGCTCCACACCAACGATGTCCGGCAAGCGCATGTATGATGCACGGCCCAACATGACACTTTCCGCTTCGAGACCGCCCACGCCAATTGCGAGCACACCCAGCGCATCGACGTGCGGAGTATGGCTATCCGTGCCTACCAGTGTATCGGGGAAGGCCACGCCATTGACCGCATGAACTACGGGAGACATCTTTTCGAGATTGATCTGATGCATGATTCCGTTACCCGGTGGAATCACATCCACATTTTCGAAAGCTGTCTTGGTCCAGTTGATAAAGTGGAAGCGGTCGTCATTGCGGCGATCTTCGATGGCGCGGTTCTTGGCAAAGGCGTCTTTCTCGAAGCCTGCGTGTTCGACAGAAAGCGAGTGATCGACAATAAGCTGCGTCGGCACAACCGGATTGACCAGGGACGGGTTCCCGCCCTTATCAGCAATCGCATCACGCAAACCGGCCAGGTCAACCAACGCGGTCTGGCCCAGAATGTCATGACACACAACACGAGCGGGAAACCACGGAAAATCCAGATCACACTTGCGTTCGATAATCTGCTTCAGGGAATCGATTAAGGATGCAGGGTCACAACGCCGCACCAGGTTTTCGGCAAGTACGCGGGAAGTGTAGGGCAGCCTGTCATAGGCACCAGCCCTAATGGAATCGACAGCGGTACGGGTATCGAAGTAATCTAAATCTGTTCCAGGTAGTGGCTTGCGATGAGTCTCGTTCATTAGGTGTTCTACGCAGAGAAAGGATGGTGGAATTTTATCACTTTTCGTGATTTAAGCGTCTGCTTCTTCGAGTACATGCGGTGCAACTCGCATTATGCCGTGGCGAATTTCCTTGCTGAGCAGCGTTTTGGCATCTTCAGTGATTTCTTCAATGCTGTTATCGAATTCCAGGCAACCACCAGCATTGGTGCGGAGCTCACCCCTTTGCTTGAGTAATTCGATGAATTGACGGAACAGGTGGCGAT
>PVMS01102298.1_pt1 | contig 15085 bp, 1 predicted proteins | sample 1853461 | NCBI WGS metagenome assembly PVMS01 (sample SAMN08582032, study PRJNA380276) | Marine sediment metagenome, whole genome shotgun sequencing project. | isolation source: ocean sediment barecode stripped | collected 2017 | reverse complement strand
TGCTGCCTCGATCTCACCGAGTTCGATGCGGAAGCCACGCAACTTAACCTGAAAGTCGGTGCGGCCGAGAACCTGGACGGCGCCGTCGCGGCGGAAGCGCGCCAGGTCGCCGGTGCGGTACACGCGTTCACCGTGCCTGAAGGGGTTGTCGACGAAGCGCTCGGCCGTCAGTTCCGGGCGGTCCCTGTAACCGCGGGCCAAACCATCACCGCCGATATACAACTCGCCGCTGACACCCATCGCCACCGGCTGCATGCATTCATCCAATATATATAAGAGTGTATTGCCGATAGGCCGGCCGATGACAATAACCTCATCGTGCGGCTCGAAGCGGTGACAGGCTGACCAGATCGTGGTCTCAGTCGGGCCGTACATGTTCCAGACACCGGCGGTGTATTCATGCAGTTGCTCGGCCAGCTCGCGGTCCAGTGCCTCGCCGCCGCACAGTACTTTGAGATGCGGATTACCCGTCCACTCGGACTGCAGCAACATCCGCCAGGTCGCCGGGGTTGCCTGCATGACGGTAACCTGTTCAGACTCAAGCAGTCCCTTGAGCGCAAAGCCATCAGCCGATTCTTCCTGAGTGGCAAGTACGACCGTGGCACCAACCGACAGCGGCAACATGAGTTCGAGCACCGAGATATCGAAACTCAGTGTGGTTACGGCGAGTAGGGTGTCGGTCGCTGCCAGTCCCGGTTCGGCCGCCATGCTGGTCAGGAAGTTGATGACCGAGCGGTGTTCGAGTTGCACGCCCTTGGGCTTGCCGGTCGAGCCGGAGGTGTAAATCACGTAGGCGAGGTTGTGGGACTGCACACCGGTGTCAACGGGAGCTTGGGCATCGGCAGCAGCGGTCGGCCCGAGCGTATCGATGCACACGACCTCGGCAGTGCCGGCCGGCAGAATAGGAGCGAGCGCGGTTTGCGTGACCAGCACCGGCGCCTGGCAATCTTCCAGCATGTAGGCAATACGATCTTCGGGGTAAACCGGATCGAGTGGCACGTAGGCACCGCCGGCCTTGAGGATGCCAAATACGCCGACCAGCATGTCGAGGGAGCGTTCGGTGCACAGCGCAACCGGCACATCTGGCCCTACCCTGAGCTCACGCAGGCGATGCGCCAGCTGGTTGGCACGTTGGTCGAGTTCAGCGTAGCTTAACGATTCGCCGTCGCAGCTTACCGCGGTGGTGTCGGGCGATCTGCTGACCGTGTCAGCGAACAAGGTATCGAGGGTTGCCTGCTGCGGATAATCAAAGCGCGTCTCGTTCCACTCCACCAGCAGTTGGTGTTGTTCTTCCTGCCCAAGCATTGCCAACTGGTAGATAGGCTGATCGACGTCGGCAATGATGCCTTCGAGCAGGGTTTTGAAATGCCGGGCCATGCGTTCTATGCTCGAGCGGTCAAACAGGTCCGTGCTGAATTCAAATTCAATTGCCAGACCCTGATCTGATTCATCGACAGTCAGGCTTAGGTCGAACATGGCTGTATGACGTTCTAACTTGTCAAAATCAACCTCAAGGCCATGCAGTTCGATCGATCCATCACTTCTTGTCCTGTGGTTAAACATGACCTGAAATACGGGCGAGTAGCTTAGCTGTCGTTCCGGCCGCAGTTCCTCGACCAGTTTTTCGAACGGCAGATCCTGATGTTCAAATGCAGAAAATGTCGTTTTGCGTACACGATTTAGAACTTCGGAAAATGAGGGGTTGCCGGAAAGATCGGTGCGCAGAACCAGCGTATTCAGGAAAAGCCCGATCACGGATTCCAGATCCGTATGCTGTCTGCCAGCTATAGGTGTTCCTATGACAATATCCTGGGTGCCGGAATAGCGTGCCAGCAGAACATCAAAGGCAGCCTGCAGCAGCATAAACATGCTGACGCCCTGCGATTGCGCGACGGTTTGTAGCTGACGCGCCTGCTCCACATTAGCGCTGCCAGACCAGCGGTCGCCAGCATTAGTCTGGACCGCCGGTCGTGGCCGGTCAGTCGGCAGCTCCAGCAAGGGCGCAGCATCGGCAAGTTGTTCACGCCAGTAGTTGGTCTGTCGTTCCAATTCCGGACCCTGCAACCAGTCTCTTTGCCAGACCGCGTAGTCGGCATACTGAACTGACAGTTCCGGCAGGCTTAGCGGGGTGTTGGTCCGGTGCGCACCATACACCTTAGATAGTTCATGAATCAGGATCGACATTGACCACGCATCGGAGACTATGTGATGAACAACGATCATAAGACGATGATCATTTTCAGCTGTTTCCAGCAAATGGGCACGCAGGAGTGGCCCGTTGCATAAATCAAAGGTGATCGAAGAGCAGTCTGATGCCCAGTTCTCAATCCATGCATCGGTAGCTTCATGCCGGATGTCATGCCTGATCAGGGTGCGCAGAGCAGGATCAATAATCTGCAGAGGCACCACGCCGTCATATTCGAAGCGGGTGTGCAGCGATTCGTGACGGGCGACAAGTGCGTCGAAGGCGCCCTGTAGGGCATCTTTGTCCAATGGTCCTTTAAGACGCATCGACATGGGCATGTTGTAAACTGTGTTACCCGGTTCCAGCTCTTCCAGGAACCACAATCGTTGTTGTGAGAACGACGCAGGTAAGGGGCTGCCATCCCGCTCAATGCGGCTAATAGCCCTAACGGGTTTGGTGCTGGAGGACTGTGCGGCCTGAAGGAATTCGATCAGCCCCTGCTTTTGCTCTTTCAGCTCGCTGCGTAATTCGTCAGACATACTGCCTTTCGGTGCCTGCAGACGCAGTTCCCCATCTTCCAGATATAGCCTGCCGCCCAGCCTGCTGATCTTGGCAATTAGCTCCGCCGGGGTCATATGCTGATGTCCTCAAGATCCTCGTCGTCCAGATTCACCGGAGCGCCCTCGGCCGCCAATCTGAACGCGTCCACGGCAATAGCAAGTGATGCAACACTCGCACAATCAAAAATGTACATGAGGGGCAGTTCTATATTCAGCGTATTCCGAATTCTTGCAACCAGCTGCATCGCCAGCAATGAATGCCCCCCCAGAACAAAAAAGTTATCGTTAGCCCCTACTTTTTCCAGCTGCAGCACATCCGCCCATATCTCAGCCAGCGCTTCTTCAGTCGGTGTACTCGGTGCAACATAGGTATCCCGACTCTCCCATTCGGGGGCTGGCAGTGCCCGACGATCAACCTTGCCATTTGGTGTTAACGGAATCTCATCCAGCCATACGAACGCAGACGGCACCATGTAATCCGGTAAACTGCCCCGTAAATGCGCGCGCAGGTCTGCGGAATCCGCATGCTCTGCGCCTTTCATGTAAGCAACCAGGCGCTGATCGCCCGGCGTGTCTTCACGCAACACGACGACCACCTGGTCGACGCCGGTATATTCTGTCAGCTGCGCTTCGATTTCACCCGGCTCGATGCGGAAACCACGCAACTTGACCTGGAAATCGGTTCTACCAAGAAGCTGAATCGTGCCATCGCGACGAAAACGTGCCAGATCGCCCGTTCGATACATACGGGCACCGACTCGGGCGCTAAAGGGATTGGCGACAAAGTGTTCCGTCGTCAGTTCCGGTCGAGCGCGGTAACCGCGCGCCACACCCTCACCACCAATGAACAGTTCACCATTGACGCCCATGGGCACAGGCTGAAGTTGTTCGTCCAGCACGTACATCAGCATGTTGCCGATGGGACGACCCACCAGAATTACTTCGTCCGCAGGCTCATAACGATGACAAAATGACCAGACCGTCGTTTCAGTGGGTCCGTACATGTTCCACACGGCAGCGGACCGCGCGTGCAACTGTTCTGCAAGCTCACGTTCCAGCGCTTCACCACCACACAGAACGGTTAAGCCCGGAGTCTTCTCCCAACCCGCCTGCAACAGCATGCGCCAAGTCGACGGTGTTGCCTGCAGCATTGAAATGTCGTGCTGTTGCAGTAAGCGCTTCAGTGCATAGCCATCAGCTGCTGCTTCGCGCGTCGCGATCACAACGCGGGCGCCCACACTCAAAGGCAATATCAGATCCAGTACCGAGGGATCAAAACTCAGCGTGGTGACCGATAGCAACACATCCTTGGCGGACATACCTGGCATCTCAGCCATCGATAACAGGAAATTGACGACCGAGTGGTGCTCCAGTTGCACGCCCTTGGGCTTGCCAGTCGAACCCGACGTATAGACAACGTAAGCGAGATTATCCGGTTGCAGTCCGGTGCCCTCAGGCGCACATTCATCCGCCGCACCGACCGGAGCCAGTGCATCGACACACAGCACTGTTGCTGTGTTGACGGGTAACCGCTCCAACAGGCATTGCTGGGTCACCAACACCGGCGGATTCGAATCCTCAAGCATGTAAGCGATTCGATCATCCGGATAGGCGGGATCCAGCGGCACGTAGGCTCCGCCGGCCTTGAGGATACCAAGCACGCCCACCAGCATGTCGATCGACCGCTCGGCACACAAACCGACCACCACGTCGGGGCCAACCCCCTCCTCTCGCAACCGATGAGCCAAACCGTTAGCGCGCTGATCCAACTCAGTGTAGGTCAGCTCCTGACTCTCGCAACTCACCGCAACCGCATCGGGCGAACGCGCCACCTGTGCTTCGAACAGACCGTGCATCGTGCCGTCTGCCGGATAATCGCGGTACGTATCGTTCCACGTTACGAGCAACTGTTCGCGCTCCGCATCGACCAGCATCGGCAATGAACCGACCCGACAATCAGGCTGTTCCACCACGCCTTCAAGCAACGACACAAAGTGATCAAGCATGCGCTCTATCGTGTTTGTGTCAAAAATATCCTTGCTGTATTCCAGATGAACGTTAAGTCCATCGGTGAGGCTTGTTAAGGACATGAACAGATCAAATTTGGCGGTCTGAAATTCGACCGACACAGGCTCTAGTCTGAGGTCTGGAAACTCACCCGGACTCGTGGCCGGCGTTACGACCGTAAACATCACCTGAAACAACGGCGAATGACTCAGATCGCGAACCGGCTTCAACTCATCGACAAGCATCTCGAACGGCAGGTCCTGATGCGCATAAGCCTCCAGCGTGCGGTTTTTAACCTGTCGTAACAGTTCGATAAATGTTGGATTGCCACTCAGGTCCGTCCGCAATACCAGCATATTGAGAAATAAGCCTATCAATCCTTCCAGTTCGGAATGCTTACGCCCGGTTACCGGCGTACCGATAACGATGTCATCCTGACCGCTGTAGCGCGCCAGCAACACATCAAAGACAGTCTGCAACACCATAAACAGCGTGGCGCCCTGCTGTTGACCTATGTGAGTGAGCGCCGTGTTTATTTCGGCAGGCAGGAAACGACTCAGCGCCCCACCCTCAGAACTTCTCATCGGAGGTCGCGGGCGATCCGTCGGCAAGTCGATAATGGCTGGTGCACCGGCAAGACGATCGCGCCAGTATCGCAACTGGTTCTGTGATTCTGTGCCGGCCAGCATATCGCGCTGCCAAATTGCGTAGTCCGCATACTGAACCGGCAATTCAGGCAACGCCGCTGACCCCAGCCCGCAGTGATGCCGATACAAACTGAGTAAATCCCGATACATGACCTCCATCGACCATATGTCGGAGATGATGTGATGAATCAGAATTACAAACACGTAGTCATCGTCGGCGATTTTTAACATGCGCAACTTGAACAGTGGGCCCTGCTCAAGATCATAGGCTTCGTTGACAAACTCGACCAGTTTGGTACTAATGGCTGCATCATCGGCACCGGGCATTTCTACTATTGCCAGCGGCACTTCAAGATGGCCGGTAACTATCTGCAGGGGATCACCATCGCGGTCGCTGAATGTGGTCCGCAACGACTCATGCCGGGCGACCAGATCATTAGCTGCTGACTGCAACGCATCCAGCAGCACGGTTCCGCTCATACGAACCGGCGCAAACATATGGTAGGCAGGGCTGTCGCCTGCCAGTCGATCAAGGAACCAGAGACGCTGCTGCGCAAAAGATAACGGGGCGCCATCGGCATGCGGCACCGGAGCAATGGCCTGTGCGCCTTGCGGTGCATTTTCAAGCTGTGCCGCAAATTCGGCCACAGTCGGAAAGCTGAACAACAACAGCAATCCGGGTTCACTTTCGAGGGAATCACGAACACGCGAAATCAGTTTCGTCGCCAGCAGCGAATGCCCGCCGAGCACGAAGAAATCATCGTGTATGCCGACCCTGTCGAGCTCAAGCACATCGGCCCACAAGCCAACCAGTACTTCTTCTGTTGACGTACGCGGCGCTGCGTATTTTGCTTCGTCGGGCTGCTGATCAGGCGAAGGCAACGCCAGCCGGTCCAGCTTGCCGTTGGGCGTCAGCGGTATTTCGTTGAGCTGTACGTACGCGCCAGGCACCATGTATTCGGGCAGCAGGCCCTGCAAATGTTGTCTTAGCTCACTCGCGTCCGGCACCTGTTCCCGGACACTTACGAAGTAAGCAGCCAGACGCTCGTCACCTGACTCGCTGGTATGCAGGATAACGGCACTGCGCTCTACCTCCGGATGCGAGTTAAGCGCGGCCTCAACTTCGCCGGACTCAACACGATTACCCCGCACCTTGATTTGCTGATCTCTGCGTGCATTAAAAATAATTGCGCCATCAGGCGTATAACGACACAGGTCGCCACTGCGGTATATCGGTTGTTGCTGTCCATCTGCCTGAATCAATATCTTTGCCGTCTGGAGTTCATCATGCCAGTAGCCGGGCGTTATGTAGGGGCTGTGGATGAAGAGTTCTCCCTCCAGGGTGGCTGGTGCGCCATTTTCATCCAGTAACAGGATTTCAGCATCACCGGCTGGAATGCCCAGAGGAATCCCGGGGCCGTGGATATGTGTCTGGTGATCTGCAAAATACAGCATGGAAACAGAGTATTCGGTCGCACCCATGAGGTTGCAGAATTCGGCAGGTGGAGAGAACTGTTGCCTGAATAATTCAAAGTCAGACAGACGTGTTGCTTCCCCGCCCAGTACCACCAGCCGTGTTGTGGGCAGTGCAGCTGCTGCCGAGTCTTCAAATATAAAGCGAAATACGGTCGGCGTAGAGTGGAATACCGTAATACGAAGACCAGCGAGTTGGTTACGAATCTCTGCGGCTGAGTTTTGTTCTTTTATATTGACAGGGCAAAGGCATGCGCCATTCAACAGTGCGCCATAAATATCCATGACCGCCGCATCGAATCCGTAGGGTGCGAATAACGATAGCCTGTCATCGGCATTGATACGCATCGCGTTGCTGTAGGTACGTATATGGTGCAGGGCATTACGGTGGGTCTGCATGACCCCTTTGGGTGCCCCGGTTGATCCGGAGGTGAACAGAATGTACGCAAGGCTATCGGGTGCAATTTCTATTGCTGGGTTTGGCAGGGGGGTGCTACCTTGTTCTGCTACATAAATTACCGGCAAATCAGTGCTGCAGGCAGAGAGTTGCTGCGCGGTGTCCTGATAGCCTGTGATGCTGACGATGACCTCTATATTCGCATCTGTAATGATCTTTTCCAGTCGTGTGACCGGTGAATCAGGCGCAAGCGGGACATACACCAGTCCGGCTTTAAGGGTGCCCAGTAAGCCAGCCAGCATGTGGGTGTCCTGACCGAGGAGCAGTCCCGCATGGGTGCCTGGTGCAAAGCCACTGTTGATCAGAGTGTGAGCAACCTGGTTGGCACGGTTGTTAAGTTGGGCGTAGGTTGTCGCCAAGTCACCCGAGATGACGGCTGTGGCATCAGGCGTTTTGTCTGCCTGTATCTCAAAAGTATTCGCCAGCGAGCTATCCGGTAAATTTGCTGGCAGTCCTGACTTGTAATCCGTATGTCCCGCGGTATGAATGCGTGGTTTGTCGGTTCCTTTTTCGGCAGCTGTATCAGGTCTTAGCAGGTCAACTAGATGCGCTTCTGGAGCAGCATTAATGCGGCGTGCTAATTGTTCGAAATGCCCGACAAATTGCCTGATAGCATCGGTATCAAAATATTCGGTATCAAAAGACAGTCTCAGAGTCAGTTGATCGCTGATACTGACCGCGGCGGTCAGTGGAAAGTTAGTCCAGCTGTCTGCTTGCATGTCCCGAACTTTGAGTTCATTTCGATCAGACCAAAGTGAGCTGGCATCCGGATAGTTCTCAAAAATGAACAGTGAGTTGAACAATGGCGTCCCGCGAGGCACATCGCTCCAGCTTTGTATGTCGACCAGTGAGGCGTATTCATGTTGTCTGGCAGCAAGTTGCTGTTCCTGAATAGTCGATAGCCAATCCTGCAGTGTTGCGGATGGATCTATGCCTATACGTACGGGAAGTGCGTTAAGAAACAGTCCGACTATGCGCTCTACATTTTTTAGCTCGGGTGGCCTGCCGGAACTGGTTGCGCCAAATACGATATCGTACTCGCCGGTGTAGCGGCTAAGGAGCAATGCCCACATGCCCTGTGCCAGGGTGTTTACAGTCAGGCGCATCTGCTTTGCCAGCTGCCGTAGTTGCTGCGTTTCTGCAGTTGGGAGGCTGGTATATATTTTGGCAAATTTGGGTGTGTCGTTCAGTCCCCGATAAGGCTTTTTACTGGCGGGCAGCGGCGTCGGTATATCAAAGCCTGCCAGTGACTGACGCCAGAACTGTTCTGCTTCATCCTGATCCTGCTGTAACAGCCACTCCACATAGGCCTTGTATGGAGGGGCTGCCGGGAGTGAAAGTTCAGTATTGCTTGTCGCCGCGTTATAAGCGGCAAACAGGTCATCCAGAACCAGCGGAATGGACCAGCCATCGATAATGATGTGGTGATGGCTCCAGATAAATCGAAAATCAGTGTTACCAAACTGCAACAGATACACGCGCATCAGGGGGATGTTGTTTAGCGCGTAGCCTCTCTGCTGATCATCGTGCAACAAAGCCGCAAGGCGGCTATCATGGTTTGAAGTATCTGAATCGCGCCAGTCTTCGTGGGTAAGTTCGATAATGGGGTCGCTGTGAATAACTGCGAGCGGCTGATCCAGATGTTGTTGGTGAAATGATGTCCTAAGTGTTTCATGCCGCTGGACAACTTTTTTCCAGGCCTTTTCAAATGCAGCGCCGTCAACTTGACCCTCAATTGTCCAGACTACCTGGGTCAGGTATAGCTGATCCGGCTGGTCATCGGCCTCCGCTGACAGCATGCTTTGGAATAGCATTGCATGCTCCATCGGAGTGATCGGATAGATTTCCTCCAGATCAGGATTTGCCGCATGCAGTTCATCCAGTTGTTGCTGAGTTATGGGTGCAAGTGGGAAGTCAGAGGGGCTAAAACCACCTGCTTCAGGTTGGAGACAGTGATTGATCAGCTGGATTAGTTCATTCTTAAACTGCTCTGCAAGGTTTTCAATAGTGGTCTGTTTATGAAAATTTTTGCTATACGAAAAACCCATTTGCAGTTTGCCGCCAAATACACTGCCGTTAATATCAATCAGATGCGAACGTTCCCGCGCCATTGATTGATCGGGCCCTGTGGTACCCGCGGCTGGTTTGAAAAGCTGGTTATCATCAAAGCTTTGGTCGAACTGACCAAGGTAATTAAAGAGTATCGGCGCCTGTGGTATGGCATTTATTGCTTCATGTACAGCAGTGTCGGTACTGAGATAGCGTAGCAGACCAAATTCAAAACCATTGTTGGGGATCTGCCGAAGTTGCTCCTTGGTGCTTTTAATAAGCGCTGCAGTATTCATCGCAGTGTCAACTGATATCGCAACCGGATAGATGGTGGTGAACCAGCCAACCGTGCGCGATACATCAGCATCGCTGATGCTCTCATTACGCCCATGACCTTCAAGGTCAACAAATAGGGTGTTGCTGTTGGTCCAGTTACAGATAACTTTTGCCAACGCTGCCAGAAGGAGGTCATTAATTTGCGTTCGATAGATGCGCGGAACTTCCTGCAATAGTGTCCGTGTTGTTTCCTGGTCGAGTGAGATGTTGATGGTTTGTACAGACTCGACAAGGTTGCGTCCGGATGTGTGATCTACTGGCAATACGTAATCTGTTGGCCAGGGAAGGCTTAGCCAGGTGTCCAGCGCTTTATGGGTTGCTGAACTGTCAGCGCTCTGCTGCAGTTTCCGGGCCCAGTCAAGTACGGAGCTGGTTTTAGCCGGCAGCTTTACAACACTGTCACCGGCTGGTTGCCTGTATAAAGTGTCGAGGTCCTCCAGCAGGATGCGCCACGAGATGCCATCAACTGCCAGATGATGAATAACAATTAACAGGTGATCGGCGCGATCAGTACCTAAATGGAACACGGCTGCTCGAATGAGTACACCTTCAGTCAGATTCAGGCTGGCCTGCAGAGCATTTGCCTTTGCCTGCATGACCTCATCCTGTTTTTCTGCTGTTTGTTCCTTTAGATCGAAGCAGCGCAGTAATTTACTTGTGATGGGTGCCGCAATAAATTGTTCCCAGCCAGCTGCATTTTCTACAAATTGTAGGCGTAGAGCATCATGATGTGCTGCCAGTTTATGCAGTATTTCTTCTATACGTGCATCATCGAGTTGGCCGTCAAACTCAAGCAGGGTGGATTGATTGAAATGATGGATATCAGTGTCTTGCTGCGCGAACAACCAGCGCTGTACCGGAATCAGGTTGGCCTTGCCGGTTACCTGTCCCTGTTCTGCTTCAATATGCTTCACTGTTCCTACCGCCTCTGCGAGTTCAGCGATAGTCTGGTAGCGAAATACCTGCTTGGGAGTCAGTTGCAGACCTTGTTTGGCAGCGCGCGTAATGATCTGGATGCTTAGGATCGAATCCCCACCGAGATCAAAGAAATTGTCATGAATGCCAACCCGATCTGCACGTAACAGGTCGGACCATATATCCGCCAGTGCCTTTTGAATTGCTGTTCGTGGGGGCACAAATTCTGTATCAACGTCTCTTACGCCTGATGGTTTCGGTAAAGCATTGCGATTTACCTTGCCGTTTGGCATCAGCGGGAATTCAGGCAGCAGGACGAATGCTGCCGGCACCATATAGTCCGGTAGTTTCTCATGCAGCTGCTGGCGTAGTGTCGGTATATCCGGCTGGACTCCTTTTGTAGCTGTCAGGTAAGCAATTAGCTGTTTGTTTCCCGGGGTGTCTTCGCGCAGCAGCACGAGGCTTTGTTCTACTTCTGGCAAGGCATAGAGGTTGGCTTCAATTTCGCCGAGTTCTATACGAAAACCACGCAGTTTGACCTGATGGTCTATACGGCCAAGAAATTCGATGCTGCCATTGCGACGATAGCGGGCAAGATCACCGGTGCGATAGACGCGGGCGTTAGTGCTGTTTTTAAATGGGTCTGCAATAAAACGTTCGGCAGTGAGGTCTGGTCTATTGGTATAGCCCCTGGCAACCTGATTGCCGCCGATCCAGAGTTCTCCTGGTACGCCTACAGGTGTCGGGTTGCCTGCCGTATCGACTATATATATGTGTGTATTAGCCACCGGTCTGCCGATCGGGACAATGCCCACAGTAGACTCACGTGGGCAGGCCCAGTAACTAACGTCAATGGCTGCTTCAGTCGGGCCGTATAAATTATGTAGTCCGGCATCACTGAACAGGCTGTAAAAGCGTGCCTGTAAATCGTGTGAAAGGGCTTCGCCGGAGCAGATTACTCGTTTGAGTGTAGTGCATTCTGCAGCTGTCCCATCCTGCAGAAATATCTGCAGCATTGATGGGACAAAATGTATCGTGGTAATGCGTTCAGAATTGATAATACCTTTCAGGTAGCTGGGGTCTTTATGTCCACCGGGCCTGGCAATTACCAGTGTTGCGCCACTGATAAGCGGCCAGAAGAATTCCCAAACTGATACGTCAAAACTGAACGGAGTTTTTTGCAGTACCCGGTCATCTGCCGTTAATCCATATTCATCCTGCATCCACAACAGTCGATTTACAATGCCGCAATGCTCATTCATCACGCCCTTAGGGCGGCCAGTAGAGCCGGATGTAAAAATGGCGTAAGCAAGATTACCTGGCTTGATACGTGGTACAGGGTTGTCGGTTGGTAAAGCTGCCAAAGTTGCAGCTTCTGTATCAAGTTCCAGTATTTTTGCTGCATGTGCCGGTAATACCGCATGCACCCCGCCCTGGGTCAGGACAATTCTTACGTCAGCATCTTCGAGCATGTGCTCCAGACGTTGTTTTGGGTATTCGGGGTCGAGTGGCACGTAGGCTAGCCCGGCTTTGATCACACCAAGCAATGCCACGATCATCTCTATGGATCGCTCTGTACATACCCCGATCAGATCGTCAGGTTGTGTGCCCTGGTTGATCAGCCAGTGTGCCAGTTGGTTGGCACGGGCATTCAGTTCTGTGTAGCTCAGGGAGATATCCGCAAATATCAGCGCGGTCGCATCCGGGGTGGTACTTGCCTGGTGTTCCAGCAGGCTCTGGAGTGTTGCCTCGGGCGGATATTCGACCGCGGTCGTATTCCATTCATCGAGTAGCTGGCGTTCAGCTGTAGTAATAAGTGACAGTTCATTAATTGCCTGGGCAGGGTTTGTGGCGATGGCTTCGAGCAGCATTTCGTAGTGCTCGAGCATGTGGTCGATGGTGATGGCATCGAACAGATCTGTGCTGTACTCGATTTCGGCAACCAGTCCATCGGGGGTTTCGCCGGTAGCCAGTGTCAGGTCGAATTTGGCGGTGCCATAATCGAACTCGACGGGTGTTATCTCCAGGCCTTCCAGAGGTTGGCCTGTAGCCGATGCATTCTGCAGCATGAATAGCACCTGGAATATCGGTGCGTAACTCATGTTACGTTCAGGTGAAAGCTCGTCCACAAGTTTTTCAAAGGGCAGGTCCTGGTGCGCAAACGCATCCATAGCTGTCGTTTGAACCTGATTTAGCAAGTCATTGAAACCGGGGTTATCTGACAAGTCAGCGCGCATAACCAGTGTATTCAGGAACAAGCCAATCAGTGCTTCGAGTTCGGATCTTTGTCGGCCTGCAATGGGTGTGCCGATAACGACATCTTCCTGGCCGGTATAGCGATACAGCAATACATCAAAGGCTGCCAGAAGAACCATAAACAAAGTGGCATTGTTGCTGCGTGCCAGCTGTTTCAGGCTGTCTCTCAGTTGTTGCGACATCAGCCGCCGGATTCGAGCACCTTTGTAGCTTTGCTCACTGGGTCGAGGGTGGTCGGTTGGCAGCTCGAGGACCGGCGGAGCACCCGCTAACTGGCGAGTCCAGTAGTCGAGCTGTTTTTTGCGTTCAACCGCGGTGATACGTTCCTGTTGCCAGACGGCATAATCGGCAAACTGAATGGGTAGCTCATCCAGTTGCGGGTTAGTGCCGGCACAGCGGGCGAAATAGAAACTGAAGAATTCACGTTGCAGCACGTCCAGTGACCATGCATCCGAGACGATATGGTGAATAACCAGCATCAGCACATGGTCATTGGGGCCCATCTCAATGAGTCGTGCCTTGAGAAGCGGGCCAGTGCGGAGATTGAAAGATTCCGTAGCCCACTCACTTAGTCTGTACTGGATGTTTTCCTGATCCGCCGTATCAAGGCTGGTTTCATCAAGTTCAAGTAGCATCTGATCGGCTATGACCTGTGTTGGTTCGCCATCATCAGCAATAAAGGTGGTGCGCAATGATTCGTGCCGGGCGACCAGATCATTAAGGGCTTGCTCTAGTGCATCCGTGTTAAGTGCGCCCTTGATGCGCATCGCCCATGCGATGTTGTATACCGATGTACCGCCCTCAAATTCTTCCAGGAACCACATGCGCTTCTGGGCAAATGAAAGCGGGATTGGCTTGTTGCGGTCTGCTTGTGCAATGGCCGCAGCAGCGGGGTGTGCAACTGCATCACCTACACTGAGTAAATCCAGTAATGCGCCTTTATTGCGTGTCAGTTCGTCGCGTAATTCGGCCGTGAATACGCCTTTAGGCGCACTGATTTTCAGCTCGCCGTCGACCACGTTGAGCTTTACACCCAGTTCGCGCAATTTATTAATGAGCTTACGAGTGCTCAAATGCTGAAATCCTCGAAATCATCCGACCCGTCAGAACTTTCTTTGGTCTGGAGTTCTTGAGTCAAACGTATAGTTTCTATGGCCTCGGCCAGTTGTTCTACCGACGAGTTCCGGAAAATGAGCTTTAATGGCAGCTCGATTACGAACGCATCACGCACGCGGGAGATCAGCTGGGTAGCGAGCAGCGAGTGCCCGCCGAGTGTAAAGAAGTCATCATGGATGCCCACTTGTGGTATGCCAAGCACCTCGGCCCAGATCTGTACCAGTGTTTCCTCGACCGGTGTGCGGGGTGCGACATAGGCCTCGACCGCATCGGTATAGTCTGGCACGGGCAGTTTACGCCGCGCGATCTTGCCGCTCGGTGTGAGCGGCAAGCTATCCAGCACCATGATGGCCGAGGGCACCATGTAATCTGGCAGCTGGTCTTTCAGCCATGTTCTGACTGTCTGGGTATCCAGTGTCTGCTCCGGTGCCGCTATTAAATATGCGACGAGGCGCTTGTCGCCTGGTGAGTCTTCCCGCAGGAGTACAGCAGCCTGTTGCACGGTAGGATGTTCGGCCAACCGTGCCTCGATCTCGCCCGGTTCGATGCGGAAGCCGCGCCACTTCACCTGGTCATCTGTTCGGCCAAGGTACTCGAGGTTGCCATCGACCAGGAAGCGCGCCCGGTCACCAGTTTTGTACATGCGTTGATTGGCGGTAAAGGGGTCAGGCAAAAACTTCTCGGCCGTAAGCTCAGGCCGATGAATATAGCCTTTGGCCACCTGCACGCCTGCTAAATACAGTTCGCCCGGTACACCGACCGGAACGGGTTCATTATTTGCATCCAGTACGTACACCTGGGTGTTTGCTACGGGCGTACCAATGGGTGGTAACGGCATCCACTGTTCAGGATTGCCGGATAAGGTGAAGGCCGTGACCACATGGGTCTCGGAGGGACCGTACTGGTTATGCAGTCGTGCATTAGCAAGTACGGTGAACATCTGTTTAATCGGTGGTGTTATCTGCAGTTGTTCACCGGAGACGATGACGTCACGAACTTTGTAGTCGAGTCCTGATGAGGCCACGCTGTCGGCCAGCGGCTGTAACGCGGCGTAGGGCAGGTATACACGTTCGATACCGTCTGT